>Ga0302278_10002726_pt1 | contig 20043 bp, 26 predicted proteins | sample III_Bog_N3_2_FD_194543 | JGI IMG/M metagenome (GOLD analysis project Ga0302278, IMG submission 194543) | Peat permafrost microbial communities from Stordalen Mire near Abisko, Sweden - III_Bog_N3_2 | ecosystem: Environmental > Terrestrial > Soil > Wetlands > Peat | place: Sweden: Abisko...
CGATTTTTCGTCATGTGCCTACCGGAACGAAGAACAAAGCGACATTCGATCTGATTTTGTCTGGAATCAAGGGGGCGATGGCAAAACAGCGATACGTCCTCGGACCACCCCGATTGACAAGCTCAGCCATCAAGACTGTAAAGGTCGAGAGAAGTTCTGGCCAATGGGGCGTGTCTTACACATTGACTCCTGTAGGGGACGAGACCTTCAATTCTTTGGCGATGAGACAGTTTCACGCGTTGATAGCCATAGTTGCAAACGGGAAGGTCTACTCAATTCCGATCATTGAGCCCGCATCGACTTCGTTCGTATCCTTTGAGGGCAATGGGTTGATTGAAGGCAACTTTACGAAAGCGGAAGCTAATCAACTCGCGAGTCAGATGTAACTTGGGTAATCCGAGCGTGGCGTGTCAAAGGAATACCAGGAAGGTCAGGATGTCCATGACTGGTGCACGTGACCTGAAGGACTCGTCAATTCCAAGAACTGATTCGCCAGTCGGAGATTGTCGACTTCGGGTCTCCGATCACCGGAGTATCAGTCGCGCGTGAATCGTGTGGAATACCGCGCCATTTTTTCGACCCGGCTTGGCGGAGGCTCGGCATCTTTCCGGCAGCAGGACATGATCTTCAAAGGGCGATTGGTTCGCGCAGTTGCAATCATGGGTACACCACGAAGCCAAGATTCAACGGTGGGCGGCGCCCACGGTTGAGGGACCGTATGAAACCTAGTTCCAGATTGGATCCCGTCCCCGAACTCGCGGAGCAGGGCAATGTCCTTTGCGACCCACCCTCGACGAGTGGCCCAATCGCAGACGGCAGCGGTATCCCACTCGACGCCAAAGTGTTTGAGATGTTTGAACATTGCGACGCAGGCTGCACGTCCGGTGCCCTGTGGACCGTCGAGATGGAAGTGAGTTGTGAGGTGGCGCGGGCGCAAGAAGCTCGACAAATGCGAGTCATAGACCCAAGAGGTCAGGTCATTCATTGCAGCGTCAAGAACTGGGTCCAGACTGGAGTTGGTTTCTTCTTGAGTTGTGCTGGACACCACCCGAATATACCTACGGAGCTGATGCAGTCTGACTTCGAATCTCGTACCGCGGGGCTAGAACCGGGCCACAATTCTTCACTGGCTCGTAAAAGAGTCGCTGGGTAGAGCCAGGTTTGAAAAAGAGAACTACCCTTCAAGCCGCCAGTTCAAGGTTGCAGAGCTGTTGCGTCGGGTCTCCGACACCAAAATCTGATAATCTGATTTAGTGACTGAAATTAGCGCTACTGATGCAGCGAGGAACTTCGCGGAGTTGCTCGATGCAGTCGAGCACAAGGGCGAACGAATTCGTATTGCGCGTCGAGGACGAGTGATTGCCCAAATCGAACCGGTGGCGAAAGGGCGCGGCTCCGACGTCAAGTCGCTATTGAAGAGACACCCCGGCGACGGTCAATGGATAAACGTGATTCGTGAAGTGCGGGAGTCCGTTGTTTCGAAGGATCGATTCTGAGTAGGTTGCTCCTCGACACGACGTTTCTGATAGATGCAGAGAGATCAAACTCCTATCTCGACGAGCTCATCGACGACGACGATGACGTTGCGGTGGCGGCCATTACGGTGGCCGAACTCAAGGTTGGTGTGGAGTTGTCCAAAGGAAAAACAAAGCAGAGTCGCCAGAGTCTCGTCGAAGAAATCGTCGCATCAGTTCCGATCGTTGACTACGACCTACAAGTGGCGGAAGCCCACGCCGCACTTCTCGTGGAAGTGCGGCGCCAAGGGCGTCCCAGGGGAGCGCACGATTTGATCATTGCAGCGAGTGCACTCTCGTCTGATCGAGTCATCGTTACGGCCGATCAATCAGCCTTTAGGGATCTCCCTGGTGTCACTGCACTTTTTCACCGCTGAGCATCACTTTGAATCGTTCATTGAACGTCGCCAGTGACGGGTTACAGTCCTGTTGTGTTGGGTCTCCGACACCAACGGTCTCCGACTACCTCAAGCTGACGGAATCACTTGTTGCGTTGACCGTCTGAACTCACAGGTGCTGTGATACAGAGGACGCACCCGCGACGTTAAGGTTGCGGCGAGATGGTCGTTACGCGAAACTTCAAGTACGTGGTCGCTATTGCGACCATGCTCGCATCGTTCATTTCGATGATGACATCCTTTAGTCCGCCATCCGGCGCGGTCTCTGTACCAGCTTGCCAAGCCTCAACGATCGCTGTCACTATCGGACCTACGGTTCGTGGTCCTTTCACTTATGCGCCGACGGCTGTTCTGGTGACTCCCGTGTATTTTACGAACCACGGTTCCACGTGTCATATTCTCCTCGGAGGGCCAGTTGCGCGAGCCGTACGCGGCATCTCCAAGGGAAAATTGACGGCCAGAGCGCAACAGTCGTTCCCTATAGGGATACCCGCATCAGACGGAAAGTTTGTTCTCGATCGAGGGAGCCAGAAGAAGATTCTCTTTGAAGTTACGAAGATAGAGGGCTCGGCCTCAGCCAAGCGAAAGTGCCAGCCAGCAACGGCGTCGGGATTCGTGATCGAGGGTTATGCCAAGCCCATCAGCTCTGAGAGGGTTTTTGCTCGTACTCTGCCTGGCGTCTGCTTTGACAACCACGTAGGAGCGGTGACAGTGAACGCTGGACTTGTCTGGTCCTCTACTGGATGATTCCCGGCATCACCACCGCGTGATTCGCAAGTCGGAGATTGTTGACTTCAGCTCTCCGACACCATCGAGAATCTTTGCAAGAAAGTCGATGTAGTTCGACCCCTTGGCGTTCGGGGCACCGCTGAGTCTCCATTGCGACGTGGCTTCTGTTGCCTTGTGCCGCCGACCGGTAGCCGTGCTCTAGGCGAGCCTCCAATGCTTGGTAGCAGAGTCGTTGCTTCGGCCCTCCGACACCAGCTCAGATTGTCTCCTTCACACCCAATTGCCGTATGCGACGTCGGCACTGGCGTCTTGTCCTCTCTGCTCAAGTCGACTCCGAGGACCGTAGTCAGGACGATCGACTTTCTGATGAGATCGCGGATCCTGCGATGATTAGAACTCGGTGATTAAATAAGCGGAATGACATCAGCCACGCACGCTGACCAGATTGGTGAAGTGCTGCGAACCACCGTCGACGACGGTCAGCTTGTGGGTGTCGCCGCGACCGCCTGGTCTCGTTCAGAAGTCATCTTCGAGGGTGCGGTTGGCGACGCCGCACCGGGCAGGGCTATGCAGCCGGATTCCATTATGTTCGTCGCCTCGTTGACAAAAGCCGTGACGGCAGCAGCTGTGATGCAACTCGTGGAAAGTGGAACGCTCACGCTCAACCAGCCGGTCGGAGAGCTCGTTCCATATCTTGATGAGGTTCAGGTCTTAGTGGGCTTTGATGCGGAGGGTAATGCAATCTTGCGTGCCCCCACACGTCGCCTGACGCTCCTGCATCTACTCACGCATACTTCTGGCTTTGGATACTCCTCGACGGACGGCTCACTCGCACGGTACGTGAAAACGGTGCCTGAAACAGTAGAAGGATCACAGTCCGCTTACGAGCTCCCGCTCGTATTCGACCCTGGGGAGCGGTGGGAATACGGCCTCGGACTCAATTGGGCGGGGCGAATAGTTGAAGAGGCCTCCGGACAGCGCCTCGATGAGTACTTCAACGATCACATCTTCGGTCCTCTCGGCATGCCGGATACAAGTTTCTTGCCGAATCCGGCATTGCGCCAACGCGTCGCAGCCATTTACCAGCGAACCGAAGGTGCGCTCGTGCCCTATCCGATCGATCTCCCGACAGAGATTCCTGAGATGTTCGATGCTGGTGGCGGATTGTATTCAACCGCCGTGGATTTTGCCCGCTTTACTCGGATGTTGCTCGGGGGAGGGGCGCTCAATGGCGTTCGTGTGCTCGAGCCATCAACAGTTGAACTGATGGCGCAGGACCATCTTGACGGCTTGCAAGTGACTGGATGGTCATCATTCAATCCTGTTGTTACGAATGACGTTCGGTTGCTCGAGGGCCAAAATCCTGGTTGGGGACTCTCATTCCTCAGGAACTCAATGGCTACGGCAGAAGGGCGTTCACCCGGGAGCCTGTTTTGGGGCGGAATCGCTAACTGTTACTACTGGATCGATCTAGACGCCGGAATCACGGGCGTATTCGCCACCCAAGTACTGCCGTTCTACGATGCGGGCGCCCTCAGCTCATTCGCATCATTCGAGCGAGCAGTCTACGGCGCGATGAGCAAGGCTGATCTCCGCAGTTCTAGTCGCCAGTGATTGGTGGCAGAACTGTTGCGTCGGGCCTCCGACACCAGCGATCTTCGGTTTGAGCATTGGGCTTGCGAGGCTGAGCTTCCCTGCATGATGATTGAATCCGTGAGTGACCGACCCGTGCGGTGGAGCCAAGCAACCGTCTTTCCTGACATGTGGGTTGATCCGAACGACGACCCTCGAAATAGCGAAGGAGTCAGTCCGGACGGTGAGCTTGCGACGCTGCACGAGTACCTCACGAACTATCGAATAACACTGCGGATGAAGTGCGAGGGCCTAGATGCGGAACAACTAGCTACTCGATCAGTTCCGCCATCGACGATGTCGCTGCTTGGGCTGCTTCGACATCTCGCTGAGGCGGAACGCGACTGGCGCAACTGGATCAGAACTGGAGACCCCTTACCGAAGCTGTACGGCGATGGCGGCGCGGACTTCAACGGAGTAGTGCCCGAGCAGTCCCACGTCGATGCCGCGTACGCAGCGCTAGAGAGCGAGCAGGCCGCGACCGACGCTGAGCTTTACGGACACAAGGATCTAGGTGAACGTTTGGGCGAGGATGGAATTGCAGTTCGCGAGCTGATGGTGCACAGGATCGAGGAGTATGCCCGTCACTGCGGGCACGCCGATCTCTTGCGCGAATGTATAGACGGCAGGGTGGGGCAGTGACGAAATTAAGAATTGCGCACCGAACGTCTACGTGTACGACAACAAGGCGCGGATTAGCTTCCTTTCTAGGCAGACTCTCGCATTAGTCCGCATTAGTCCGCATTAGTCCGCATTAGCCGCTAGACGCCAGTGCTTGGTGGCAGATCTGTTGCGTCGGGTCTCCGACACCACTGTGATGTTTCAGATTTTCTGGGACAAACGAACCCCCGAGATTAATCATCTTTCCGAGGTTGGTAGTTTTTGGCCGGATTGAGGGTGAAGTGGCGAATCAGCTCGCCGTCCTCTTTGATGACCCGGACGCCTAGATCGGCCCAATGGATCTGGCTGAATACACCGTCACCGCGGTTCTCGACGCGAATCTTCCCCATGACGAAGGTAGGAACGGTGCTTGTTCCGAATTCCGAATGGAATTCAACGTCAAGCCCGGTGCGGTGTCGAATGCGCGTACCGTTCGAGTCCCTCGAGGATGAGGTCGAGCCCAAATTCAAACTCGCCTTCCTCTGCATCCTCGGACGCCTTCATGTGCACCGCGGCGTGCTCCATGAGGAAGGGGAACGTGTCGGGCTTGAGGTGACGCATCAGGTTGTCAATGAAGTCCGGGGGAGCGTCCACGGGGAGGGCGTGACCGAGTTGCCAGATGGTGAATCCGAGAATATGGCTGTCGAGGGCGTGGTAGCCCCTCGACGCCGCCTCGGGTGAGAACCCCGCGTCTCGGAGCCGAGCGAGGATCGACTCCATGTAGTCCATTCGCACGGTGACCATGCGGACCGAAGTGGGGGAGAGGACGAGTCGGGTCGCCCAGGGGTGTCGCAGCAGCGCTTCGTGCGCGGACACCGCCGTCGCTCGCATGTCCGAACGCCAGTCGACAGTCGTGGGCGCGAGATCGAACTCCCGTAGCACGAGGTCGACGATGCCGGTGAGAAGGTCGTCCTTGTCCTCGACGTAGTTGTAGAGCGACATCGCCTCGACGCTGAGTGATTGTCCGAGCGCGCGCATGGTCAACGCGTCGAGCCCGTGGTGATCCGCGATGTCGAGGGCGGCTTGCAGAACCCGTTCTCGGCTCAATGGGGTCCTCGTTCGATGCGCTCGTTGCTGGCGTGGCACGCTTGACATACTTACATAGTATGGGTAGATTTACGCAGTAAGGATACAGCGTAAGGACGTCTCTCGGACCGTGAAGGGATCAATGATGAAAGCAATTACCAGACCGGTCTACGGGCCTCCCGAGAGCCTTTCATTCGCCGATGTAGCAATTCCGGAGCTAGGGGACACTGAGATCCTCTTGAAGGTGCACGCCAGTTCCGTCAACCCGTACGACTGGCATCTCCTTCGTGGTGAGCCGTACCTGCTGCGAATCAGCGCGGGGTATCGACGCCCAACGAACCAGAACATGGGCATCGATGCGGCGGGCACGGTCGTCGCGGTCGGCGCGAATGTCACACGCTTTCGCATCGGCGACCCCGTCTTCGGCATCGCTCGTGGCGCCTTCGCCGAATACGCCGTCGCGGACGAGAAGCGCCTCGCGGCGAAGCCCGACGCGTTGAGCTTCGAGTCGGCGGCATCGCTTCCCTGTGCCGGAAACACTGCCCTGCTCGCGGTTCGAGACAAGGGGCAGGTCAGTTCAGGAATGTCCGTCCTGGTCAACGGGGCATCCGGAGGTGTTGGGTCCTTCGCGGTACAGATCGCAGCGTCCCTCGGTGCCGAGGTGACTGGCGTGTGCAGCACGAGGAATGTTGAACTCGTGAAGTCGATCGGCGCCACCGACGTCATCGATTACTCTCGTGACGACTTCACTCAACAGTCCCGGCGATTTGACGTGGTCATCGATACGATCGGAAACCGCTCGCTCGGCGACCTTCGTCGCGCACTCACGCCGCGGGGGACCCTCGTCATCGCGGGAGGGGGCAGCGGAAAGTGGTTTCGGCCGATAGCGCTGTTATTGAAAGCAATCGTCGTCGCGCCCTTCGTCCGCCAGCAGATTCGTGGCTTCATGGCCATAGTGACGACGGAGAACCTCGAGACGCTCTCCACGCTCGCGACCTCGGGTGACGTCGTTCCCCTCATTGATCGGACGTACTCGCTGAGCGATGCGCCAAGGGCGCTCGGGTACGTCGAAGAAGGTCACGCCAGAGGGAAGGTCATCATCACCGTGTGAGGATTGTGGGCGACTCGGCGCACTTGTTCCAGGTCCCGGACGGCCCGAATTTGCAAAGTTCGATTCAGCGACGGAGATTGCGGCTCGACTGGAGAGATCGTTACTGAATTGTCCGCTGTCGCGTCTTGACCCACCCATCGAAGCCCGTGCTCACTCTTCGATCTGACGATCCTTGACACGTTTGCAACGTAGTACCGGCATACTCGCATCCGCGTCAATGAAATCAAAACTTTATCTGAGTCCGATTCAAGCGTAAGGGCGGAGCCTCCGTGCAGAGCCGTCGCGCAGAGGGCGCCGAGTACCGTACGCGCTACGTGGCTATCTTGTGAACTTGACCAGAGTGGGGGCTACAGAGTGCGACGATTTCAGAGCATCAAGATGTTTGCACGGCTCTGTATCAGCTCTGTGCTCGTCGCTGGCTCCGTGACTCTCATTTCACTGTTCCAGTCATCAGACGCTTCTGCCACCTCCTCGACCCCCATTTGCTCCACCACTCAATTGTCCGTGGGGGTAGAAACAGGTACCGGCGCCTACTCCGCCGCTGGAAATCACGGTGTTGCCTTCGCTCTCATCAATATCGGTCATGCCGCATGCAGTTTGGAGGGTTATCCCAAGCTTGAATTTTATCCCTCGATCTATAAACGCGAGATCATCAAAACCACTGATAACGGAGGGGGACAGATCTTCGCAGCCGTGAAGCCCCGTCGGGTCATTATCGGCCCCGGTGCCACCGCCTCGTACGGGATTAACTATGGCGACGCGTACAATCAAGGAGATCCCAGTGCAGGTCCGTGCATGACACAGAGCGTCACTGCCTCGTTCCCTGTGCGCGTCCATCCGTACTCGGTGCCGTTCACGGTACCGCTAGAACTGAACTTCTGTTTCGCGAACTTCCATATTGGCGTGACGTCAATCCAGGCAGGACCACTCCCAAGAACTAATTAGTCCGATCCAGCCGCCAATGCAAGGTTGCAGAACTGTTGCGTCGGGTCTCCGACACTGGCTCGATAGCTAGACGAAATGCTGTCGAGAGTCCTAAACGAAGCGCGCCCGTCGACTAGTTCAGAGTGAATTTTCGAACCTTTCGATGAAACGGCGTTGATCGTCTGTCTCAACCGCTCTTACGTCATAGTGTGATCGAACCCATTCCACTGCTTCGTCGGCTTGAATGCCGGCACAGACAGCAAGACAACTGAGGACGGTTCCCGTCCTTCCCAGCCCGCCATAGCAAGCTATCTCGACGAGCTCACCGGCTTTGGCTCGCGCGTGGATGTTCGCGATGACTTCGAAAATATCCGCCTCATCCTTCGGAAGTCCGAAATCGGGCCAAGCAATCACCCGAACGGGCCAGGTGACATCTGGATCGGTCTGCCACCTCGCATCAAGATAGACCGCGAAGTCGGGATGGCGAGGTCGTTCCGAGGAGATCAATCCGATACGACCCAGGGCGAGGACGAGCGTGTTGTCCGGCAGAGTTACAAGCACGTCCGCATTCTTACTCTCAGCCCACGACAAATTGGCAACAGTCTCGCGCCCCTTGTGGTGCTTGCACGACCCTTACAACAACCGAAGTCGCCAGTGCTTGGTTGTAGATCTGTTGCTTCGGGTCTCCGACACCACCGTCTCCGACACCACCGTCTCCGACACCACAGGTTTGATACCAGGATGCAGTCCAACCTCATCAAGCGTCACGAGAATGGGTAGCGCTCCCACTACCTGAACTGTCAATCGGTCAGGGAAACTCTTGACCGCATCGACGAGATCCTCGCCCAGGACTCTTTGTTCTGTGACAGAGGCGCGCTTCCAGATCTCGTTAAAGTCGAGCCGGGCGATGACTTCCGTAACCTCGTCAAACCGCGCAGCAGCCTCATCACGGCGGCGTTGCTCGCGTTCGGCATTGCTGATCTCACTCTTTAAGGCGTCGATCTGAGCTGTCAGTTGCTGACGTTCGACGGCATAGGCATCGATGTCAATCTTGTCGGTGTAATAGAGATCGAGCAGCTTTCGCTCCTTACTCCGAATTGATGTGCCGACAGAGGCGGCGAGGGTCCCGCCGACGGCTCTACGTGATGGTGTGCGCTCAACTGATGACGGATGGCTGGTTGAAGGGCGACATCGTTTGCTAGCACTCGTAGACCGAGGATCGTGGCGCGATGAAGCCTGTTGGCGGAGCGTCCGGGTTAGTCACAGCCTTTGCCGCGATGGCGACACCCGTAGATCGCTTGGCTGCGCTTGTTCTGGTGCACGCCCGTACGTTGGTTGTAGAAGCGTTCCGACGCTGACAACTCCAGTGACAAGCAGTCAAGGTGATCCTTCGTCGGGTATGTCCATCTGGAGCACTGACATGCCGCGCAGATCGAGCCATACGCGATTGCGATTTTGCATCACGCGAAGGACGACGGCGTCGCACGACGAACATCGCAAGATGACGCCGGGGGCGTGTACGTAGGCGTCGAGTTCGCCCAACGGACGAACGGTACCGCAGTGCGCGCAGTGCGTGGCGGCGACCGTCATCTCGGGGTAAAAAATCGAAGCCAGAATGCCCGCTGCGACGTTCCCGTCTAGTGGCGCTGAGTCCATGTCAACCTCCATTCGTGGGACCGAAGCGTTCGGTCTTCACGTTTCGCGGCGCTACACCAAGCGCCACGAGCGCGTTCGCCACGGACTCGACGAACGGCGTCGGCCCGCAGACGAAGCAGAGCAAGTCCTCAGGGGCAGGGCTCGTCAGCTCGGATAGCAGATTGTGGTCGATGCGACCTCTGCGTCCCGACCAAGAGGAGGAAGTCTCTCTCGTCAACGTGATGTTTACGTCTCGATGGTCGCTCTGTAGCATCGTCTGCTCCTCGCGATAGAGAAGGTCCTGCTCGGTTCGAGCCGAGTAGATCAAGCGCATGTGCGTCACCGCATTGAGATCGGCGTGGTAACGGAAGATCGACATCAGCGGAACCACGCCGGAGCCGCCCCCGAGGAGGAGGACCGGGCGCGTCTCGGTCTTCTCCCAGACGAAGTACCCGCCGATCGGTCCGCGGATCTCGAACTGATCGCCGACCGCGAGGCCGGTGAGATAGGGCGAGACCTCACCGTCGTCGAGTCGTACAATAGACAGCTCCACCCCGTCAGAGCGGGGTGACGAGGCGATGGAATAACTGCGTTCGGCCGAGTACCCGTCCTCTGCGGTCAAGCGAACGTCGACGTGCTGGCCCGCTTTATGACCGGGCCACTCGGGGACGTCCAACCACAGACTTACGGCATCGGGCGTCTCGGCGATGGTCTTGGTCACGCTCGACACGAGCCAGCGCAGCACGCCTCAGTCTCCTTGATAGCGCTGTTCGCGCCATGGGTCTCCGTAGTTGTTGTATCCGAGCGACTCCCAGAAACCCGGTTGGTCGTGATCGAGCAGCTTGAGACCCCGTACCCATTTCGCGCTCTTCCAGAAATACAAGTGAGGAACAAGTAGCCGGGCCGGCCCACCATGCTCGGGGGCGAGATCCTGACCGTCGAACTGAAAGGCGACCCAGGCCTTCCCGCCTCGCAAGTCTGCGATGGGAAAGTTCGTCGTGTAGTCCGGCTCGGCGAACGCGAGGACGTACTCCGCATCACTTTCGATTCCGGTGAGGAGCACGTCGAGCGATACGCCGGTCCACCTCGTTCCCAACTTCGTCCACTTCGTCACGCAACTGATGTCGACGATGGTGTCCTCGCGGGGGAGGGCCTGAAACTCGTCCCACGTCCAGTGCGCAAGTTGCGCGCCGGATTGGTCAACGATCTTGAAGTCCCAGGTATCGAGCGGCACGCGTGGCGTTTGACCGGCCGTCAGCACTGGAAAGTCGTTAGTCAAGTACTGTCCAGGCGGTATGAGCCCCGCGTCGGACTGGCGCGGACGCCCGTGAAAGCCGCGGCTTATAAATGCCAACTCCCCTCCTAACGAGAAGTGCAAACACATTTCTAGCGCGCCTTCGAAGGCGACGCCATCGGTCTCCCCAGCCATTTCATGTGAGAGACTGAGCGTATCTAGTGAGGGGGAGAACTCTGTGGGGAACACTATTAAACGAAGTGGCGTCGTCGCGGCGGCACTCACCATCGCTGCTGCGTTCATTCCCGCCATGGCCACGTCGGCCGTGGCGATTTCTGCGCCCCATCAGCCGACGTCCGTCTTCGTGCGCGCGCCCCAATCCACCAAGACACCTACCAAGTGCACCATCGAGGTCTTTAGTCGGGTCATCAAGCCGCTCCTAGATGGAAGCTCGTATACAGTCAACTCAGTTGCGTGTTCGGGAGATTGGGCCGACGTGATCTTCACGTCCGAAGGGACCAAGCAGGTCGACGTGGCGGAGTACAACAAGCCCCTCGGGGTGTGGGTTCCGGACAACACCACCGAAGTGTGCTCGAAGCACATGGTTCCGAAAGCCCTCAAGATCAAGGCGTGCTCCGGCACAATCTCTCAGGCGCAGTAACTTTTCACACGTGTGGGGTGAGCGTTCGCTGCAGCTGCCGAGTTGCGGAGTCGAGCGAGGTCCTTGCAGCGTTTCGCCTGGACGTCGGGGGGAACTCCGCCTGGTCCTCCGTCGAGACCCTCACGTACGCGATCGTCGTCATCGTCACCTCCTCGGCTCTTGGTTCCAAAAAGATCCGCAAGCCAGCAGTCAGTTGGTAACCAGCGCAAATGAGACCTGCCAGAGGCGCTTTGCGATCTCAGTGTCAAGCGCCCATTCTTTAACACCGTGAGGATTCTGGGCGAGATCGGCGTCATTCGGTACGGTGTAGGCCTCACGACAATCGTCGAGGTAGTGACCCCCCGTATCTGCGAATTCGGGCGCCACTGCAGCGACGAGACTCGTGGCGGCGCCTTGCTCGACGGTCTTGTATTTGAAGAGTCCCGCGGCCTCCGCCGCTTCCAGCGAAGCTTTCTGCGTGGCAGAGAAGTTACGCTGCAGACCTGTAGCAATACCGCCAGGATTTACGGTGTTCGTGACGATGCGGTCAGGTTGCCACCGGCGAGTGGCTTCAACGGAGAAAAGAGAGTTGGCTGTCTTAGATTGCGCATACGCAATTTGGGGGTCATAGGCCCGACGTTCGAACTGTAGGTCATCAAAATCGACGCCAGCACGCATGTGAGCCGTGGAGCTGAGTGAGACGATCCTCGCTCCTCCGCGCTCCGTTGCTCCGCTCGCCAGCGCGTCATGCAAACCGATGGCGAGGCGAAAGTGGCCAAGGTGGTTCGTTGCGAACTGCAATTCCCAACCTTCGACTGTGCGTTCGAGGCCGCTCGTGACGATGCCGGCATTGTTGATCAAGAGATGTAGCGGGCCGTCCCACGCATCGATGAAGTCGGCGACAGATCGCCTGTCTGCAAGGTCAAGTTGAACCACCTGAGGCCTTGGTGCACCAGTCGAACGCCCGATTTCCTCTGCAACTGTGTTGCCCGCATCCGTATTTCGAACCGCAAGCGTCACTTCGGCGCCGGCCGCTGTCAGCACGCGAGCGGTCTCGACACCTAGCCCGGAGGAGGCTCCGGTGACGATGGCGCGCACACCACTTAGGTCCGTACCACGCACCACATCATCCGCGGTACTGTCGGCGTTAAATGGGGTCGTGATAAGGGCACGGGACGTCATCGTTTGATGACCTTGGGGGTCTTCGCCCTGATGAAGAGGCAGCCTTCAATCGCGTCATCGGCGTACACGTAAACCACGAGGTTCTCCGTTCCGATCAGTTTCCAAGACGGGACAGCAAGAGAAATTTCTCGTGACCGAGATCCAGGTTCACATGAGTTTAAATGTGATGGCCTGCCCCCGAGCAAAGGAGGGCGCGAGATGCTGACACCCGCGCCAGGTCCGTACACAACTCATGGTGGGATCGGACAGTGAATGATTCGCGCGTCGACAGCGGGAATCGACGTAACGCTTTCGACTGGCCCCGCCAAGCACTCTCCGTTATTCCCAGTCAGACAAACGCCAGTCGGGGATTGTTGACTTCGGCTGTCCAACACAAAGTTGTCTTAACTCGCTGGCCGCCAGTGTGAGGTGGCGTTCCTGTCACGTTCCGTTTCCGACACCAACAGTCGATTATGACTCATCCGGGTGCAGTTTTCTCATAGACAACAACTTGGCTTTCACTCTGGGAGTCGAAAATCTGTTTCTGCCATCCCGCCCAACGATGAACCAATCGCATGCCAGCCACTCGAGCCATCAAGTCGAGCTCGGATGGCCACACGTAACGGAACTGACCTCTGTCGCGAAGCAGATGTCCGTTGATCTCGCGCCAGTGGTGAGAGGACATCAGCTGTTTGATCGGGTCGTCGAGTGTATCGATTCCAACATGATGGTCATCCATAACGAAGACTTGCCCAAACTGAGGCGCCCGGTCTTGCTTGTGAACGCCCACTTCGACCACGAAGTACCCTCCAACTTCCAGATGGGCAGCAGCATTCTCGAATACTTCAACCTGTCCCTCCTGGGTGGTCACGTTCATAATCGAGTTCCAGACTAGATAGACCAACTTGAAGGTCCCCGAGACTCGCGTGTTCCTCATGTCGCCGATTGCAACCTGAATGGAATCGGCGCCAGGTTTAGCTCGTAGTTGATCCACCATATGGGGAGATAGTTCGATCCCCGAGACGAGTAGTCCTCGAGCAGCGAGTTCTAGAGCGACGCGCCCAGTCCCCACGGCAAATTCGAGTGCTGGCCCACCCCGGGACATCTCAACGAGAAAGTCCACCGTTGGCCCTAGTACCTCAGGGTCGAACATCTCGGCGGAGGTGGCGTCGTATTCTGCCGCAGCGTCTTTTCCCCACACTTCTGAACTCATGACTTTGTTCTAGTCCGTGTGGCTGATCCATCAGCCATGGAATGGCGTCATAACGACAAGCGAACGTCGTGGGGCATCAGAACTTGGTAGCAATTCTGTCGCCGTCAGGTCTCCGACACGATGTTGTACGAAGTGAATGGTAAAGATGTACAATCTTTCCATGAGCAAAATCTCGGTGAGCAAGGCACGTGAACGGCTCTCTGAAGTCGTGGAGATGTCCCATTCAGAACCGGTGGTCCTCGAACTCTATGGGCGTCGAGCCGCGGTGGTTGTGAGTCCCGACCACTATGACGAGATGCTGGCTGCGTTTGAAGAGTCACAAGACGTACTCGCGTTCGACGCGTCACTGGTCGACGTAGGGGACAACATCCCCTGGGAGCAGGTGAAGATCGATCTCGGCTGGTCGTGAGCGAGTACCGAATTGAATTCAGACCTGCGGCCCTGCGTGAGCTACGAAAAATCGACCGCTCGGTTCAACCCCGGATCCAAGGTGCGATTGCGCTCGTCGCTCGAGATCCCCGCCCGCCGGCGTCACGCCCACTGCGTGGACGCCCCGGTTACCGACTTCGAGTCGGTGATTACCGAATCATTTACACAATTGTCGACGGAGTGCTCCTCATCGTGGTCGTCACACTTGGTCATCAACGACACGTCTATTAGTAATCAAGCATTCGGAGTCGTGGGACGGTCACCCCTCCAAGTGCAACCGCCAGTGGGTGGTAGCAAACCTGGGGTGCGGGACCTCCGACACCAACGACTTCCGAGTGTTCGACTGACATACTTGTCGGCATGAGCGATCAAATCGACTGCGTCTTTTGTCGCATCGTGAGTGGAACGGAGCCTGCCCATATCGTCGACGAGGACGCGGACTCGATCGCATTCTTTCCGTTGGCACCGGCAGTAGCTGGGCACACCTTGGTCGTCCCTCGTATCCACGCGCGAACGCTTCTGGACATCGATGCCTCGAGTGCGGGAGCGCTAATGGTCGCGGCGATTCACGTAGCACGAATGCTTGACCGCGCGCTACATCCTGAAGGAATGACGATGTTCCAGACGAACGAGCACGCCGGATGGCAGTCCGTCTTTCACGTGCACATTCACCTCGTGCCCAGATGGGAAGGCGACAACCTTGTTCTGCCTTGGAGAATAGAGCAACCCGATGGACGCGATCTCGAACCACTCAGGCTGAGGATTATTTCCACTGGCGACGCGTGAGCAGCATCTGGCCTACCCGTCGAGACGCCAATGCTTGGATGCAAACCTGTTGGGTCGGAACTGCGACACCAACAATCTCCAGACAGGTGCAACTGAGCGAACAATGAGCGTTGTGGGCAGAACTCGTAGTTAGCGACGCCGGCGATAGTGAAGGACGACGACTCCGTTTGTCCCGGGATGACAAGATACGAGTTCAAGCGGTTTGAATTCTCCAACATCGTCGGGTTCGAGCATCCGTGTTCCCCTGCTCAGCAGCATTGGAAATACAGTGATACGGAATTCGTCAATGAGGTCGTGGTGTAATAGGGTCCGGTGAATACCCCCGCGACCAGTCACAATCATGTAACCGTCACCTTCAGTCTTCATTTTCTCTACCTCGGTGACGAGATCGCCCCGGTTGATTGTCGAGCGCTCCCAGTCCGCCGACGCGAGGGTCTGGGAGAAGACAACTTTGTCGGTGGCGGCGTAGATAGGCGCGAAGGGACGGTCGGTCGCGGTCTTGCCTTGGAAATGTGACGCAAATTCCTCGTAGAGGACGCGACCCATGATGTACAACTCGGCGCCTCCCAGGAATTCGAGAATATTTCGCTCCTCGTCTTCGTCCTCGGCGAGGTCGTTGATGAAGCGAAACTCTTCGGCGCCGTCCTTCATAGAAGTTGCGTTCACCGAGTACACGTAGGTCATCGAGATCAAAGTCCGCACGCTCGCTCCAGGTGTGTTAGCAACAGCCGGGATTCCTACTGCCCCGGTTTCCTAATCATTCAACCACGAGTGTTTATGCGTTCGCTGGGCGAAAACTTGATCCGGCGACGGTAATGTCGATTTCTCGCGCAAGCGACGTAAGGAGCGAAGCCGTTGTCCAAGCTCGGCTCGACGCCAAGGACGATCAACTTTGGGTCCAACCATCTCCTCTCTGTGTTCACCGAGGTGAGCAACGGCCGTGATCTTTTCGTCCTCCTGGCCGAACCTGACAACGCCGAGCAGCTTCGTGAGTACAACGGGACGACCGGGTCATTAGTTCACCAGAAGAAGTTCTACGGCGCAGCGTCACTTGTTGCGACCTCCACGTATCTTTGGGCGATTTCCGTGGCGAACGCCGTCGTGCTCACCAAGATGCGCACCAGCGACCTAGCCACCGTGCTCGAGTTGAAGGAGAATGGTCGCCACGCTTGGTGATCGACGAGACGTCTATGAGTAATTCAGCATTCGGAATGGTGACAACCGCACCACTCCGTTCAAAGTCGCTAGGGCAACGTGGTATTCCTGTCACGTCGGGTCTTCGACGCTGAGAGCCGGGGAAACTATTCGGTGCTCGTTTCGACCGGAACGTGATCATCAGGCGCACGCATTCGCGTAACGCTCGGAACCAAGAGAGTCACTCCAATGAACAGTCCGAGCAAGACTGCCGCGCCGATCATGGTCGTTTTCATTCCGCACGCCTCCTGAATGGGCCCGACAACTGCCATTCCGATTGGCAAAAATACAAGCGACCCGAACCAGTCGTAAGCACTGACGCGCGACAAGACCTCGGAAGGAATTTCGCGCTGCATGGTCGTCGTCCAAAGGGTCCCGAAGATCGTCAACCCAATACCCGCAATGAAGCAACCGACCCCGATCACGAGCGTCGGCGCTCGAAGGGCGAGGGCGACGAGAGGATAGATCCATGACAACGGGGCGACTGTGGCAGTCAACAGCGGTCTCCTTGGATTCCATCGCAGCATCACCACTCCGCCCAGCACCGCGCCCGCACCTTCAAGCGCGAGAATCAGACCCCACGCCGGCGCTCCTCCTAACGACTGCTTTGCAATCACTGGTCCAAGAACGAACAGGGGAGCGAAGATCAACACGTTCACGCAAGAGAATTCGAGGACGATAACCCATAGCCATGTTCGTGACCAAAACTCAGTCCAACCCTGTTGCAGTTGCGCTAGGAACGTCTCGACCGATTCACTGCGGACCCACTCTATTGAGATCAGATAGAGACTAAGGACGCTGACGGCGTACGTGATGCCATCGGCAAGCACCGCCCAGCCGGGACTCGACACGGCAATGATGATTCCCGCGAGGGCGGGTCCAATAATCCCAGCCACTGATCCCGACAAACTGTTGAGCGCGTTTGCTTGCAACAACCTTCCACTTGACACGACCTGCGGGACGAGGCCAGTCAGCGCCGGATTGAAGAACGCTGAACCAACTCCCACCACCGCCGCAAGTGCCATAAAGCCCCACAGAGGGGGAGGCGCCATGAATATCCAGACGCCCAAGCCGATCTCTGCCGTCGTGCGCAGAAGATCAGAACTCAACATGACGACTCGGCGGCTGAAGCGATCAGCGATGACGCCACCGACGAGGAGAAGAACAACCAGGGGTGTCAGCCCAGCGGCTGACACCAGTCCGAGGTCACTGGCCGTACCGTGTTGGAGTACTGCAAATGCGATGGCGACGGGCGCCATCCCACTTCCAATCTGTGACGTCGTTTGACCAACAAAGAAAAGGAGGAAATTACGTTCGCTGAGCGCGCCCACCCACTCATTCATTTTCACTCGTCGATCGTATTCCGGACGATGGGGCTGAAAGAGAAAACGCGCGTAACGATCAGCGCCGCGTTACTGACAAAGCAATTGACGTCGGTGCGGGATCGATAGGTTCGACTCACGCAACAGTGGCCGCCACTCAGTCGAGCCGCCAGCGGGAGATTACCGGGCGCGTCGGGTCTCGAACACCAACGAGGTGTGAGCCGACGAGCTTGCACTATGTTCTCTCTTATTCGAAAACGATGACTTGAACCACGAGAATCGAGTTCAGATGGCGATGTCGACGACGGATCCGCAGCCCGAAGAGTCCGTCGAAGATGACCATCAGGAGATTCGCAGCCTACGAAAGTGGTCAATCGTGAGTGTGGCAGTCCTGCTCGTGATTCTCATCAGTGGCGGCGTACTTGCGAGCCACTATCAACCAATTGTGACGTCCTGGGGTTTCGGAGTCGGTCATCCGGAGGGAGCACATCAAGAAGAAGAGACCCTCGAAATCGGACTCCGGAATACTGGCCCAGTTGGAATAACGGTCGTGGCACTCAACGGAGGGGATCACTTCGACGGATCGAGCTCGCAGCTACGTCTAGCTCCAACAAAAGTCTGCCCACTGTTCACGCCGCAAAAAGGTGGATGCCCACAGAACAGGAAGACCGGACTCTTGGTGGGCAAGCAATTTCACCCATTCAGCCTTTCGACCGACAACACCCGGCCGGTGCTACTGCAATATCGATACCCATGCGTTTCTGCCAACTCTGCGGGAACGCTTCCAGCCACGCTCACCTTGCCGGTGACGTATCGTTTCCTCTGGTTTACCCACACACTCCTGCTAACAGAATCAGCGAGCGATTCTGCTACCTGTTCACCGAACTAGGGGTTCGACGTCGGACCGTCAAGCGACTCAAGGCTCAATTGGCCAAGCCTCCGACACCACAGTGATCTCGCTGAATCCGATTTCATGTAGAGCGCTGGTTACAAAACCAGGCGAACTGATAGCTCTGAGCACCTCGAATCGTGTCGAGAGGCGACGCAGTGTGTCCGGTCGATGATATGAAGAGGTATGAGGAAAACCTCATTGACGCTGTCGCTCGGGGTTGCCGTCGTTGGCACGCTCGTGCTCACGGTGCTGCGTGGACCGCTGCCCGCCGGAAGCGCCGCGCCAAACGGGCACGATCTGCTGGTTGCCGCTTTGACCAACGCCAGGAAGAATTCAAGCTACGAGTTGTACAGCGCCTTCACGGCGAGCGGGTCACCGTCCTCGATGACGTATTTTGTGACCGCGACCGGACAAGAGACCGTCGATTCTGAACAGGAAACGGGAACCGTCTTCTTTCTTCAACCTTCGGACGCTCACCGGGTGTTCATTCGAGCCACCACGGTCCACGCCCTTCTCATTTTCCTCAGTGTGCGTGCACCCAGGGCGTCCGAGGTCAATCGATGGTTCTACCTCGCACCGTCTGACAAGCGCTACACGTCAATGACCGCTAGCGGGCCCCGGACAATTGCGACGCAGTTCGTGATCGGACCACACACCTTTGGTTCCGCGGCGAAGTACGAGGGGGTCACGTCGCTTCGAGGGACCAAGGTGATCAAGTTGGGCGTCAACTCGAGCATGATGTCGCCGACCAACGCGCTGGTGCCAACGGTCCTTTACATCACTGATTCCAGCCGGCCGTTGCCCTACGCCACTGAAGGAAAGATCAATGGCATCTCTTCAACGGTCACGTCCTACTTTTTGAGGTGGGATTCCGTACCGAAACTTCACGTACCGAGTTCTCACGACGTGTTGCCTCAGTAGCCCCTCGGTCAGCGCTCACTGGACGACCCGTTGCGTCTGGAGAGTGTTGAGAGGAGTCGTGGACATGGCCGACTTTTATGGGTCTGCGTCTTCGCACTGCGAACGTGTACTCGACGGCCACCTCACTCTGTTTCCGACCGGAACCGCGTCGCTAAGGAGTGTCGCTCTTTGAAGGTCGTAGTACCCACTTCTTTACCCGAAGCGTCTCGGGGGTTCCCCTCGATGCCGGCCGCGTGAAGTCCCCCGATCGGTATTCAGCGAAGACGTAACCGGCTTTCTCGGCCACTCGCTCTGAAGCGACGTTGCCGTCGAGAGTCTCGAGATAGAACTCTCGAGGATGGAGCACTTCACGGGCCCACTCGCTGGCAATCAGCAAGGAACGCGTCGCAACTCCTCGTTCGCGATACCGCGCTGCGACCCAGTACCCGAACGCTGTTTGTCCGAGCGAGTCTGATGGCACGATCACGTTGATGTTGCCCATAAATACCCCATCGGCGGCGTCGACGATGGCGAGCGATGCGGTGAATCCAGAGTTCCAGTTCTCTAAGTGGCCCTCGATCCAGCGCTGAGCGTCTGCCTCTGTGTACGGGACCGGTATCGACGCGGTCCAGCGCACAATCTC
>Ga0302278_10002733_pt1 | contig 20005 bp, 22 predicted proteins | sample III_Bog_N3_2_FD_194543 | JGI IMG/M metagenome (GOLD analysis project Ga0302278, IMG submission 194543) | Peat permafrost microbial communities from Stordalen Mire near Abisko, Sweden - III_Bog_N3_2 | ecosystem: Environmental > Terrestrial > Soil > Wetlands > Peat | place: Sweden: Abisko...
CGCCCTGGCTCAAGTTCAAGCGCGAGCGCAGAGTGTCGGATCTGCCGGCTCACCTGGATGTAGCGGACACCGACAAAGTCGGCAGGCTCTACAACGTGTTGCGCAAGGAGCTTGGCTTTCTGCCCAACGAATCTGGCACTGGCTTCGAAGAACGGATGTCGATTGAGGACTTCCGCGGACTCTTCTCTGGCGAAACCGTCACCAAAGGGATGTTCGAGGAATGCCAATTGGTCAACTCGATCTACGCCGATGCCGCCAGCCGGATTGTCGAACGCGAGGAGGAGATCAAACTTCAACTCGCAAACGCACAGGCGCTGTGGGATGCCATGCGCAAGTGCGAGGACAAGGAACAACGCAGGTCGGCAGTGCTTGCGCGCAACAGAGCGCAATCTGCTCTCTGGGAACATGAACAGGAGGCGCGCGATCAGTTCAGCTCGCTCCACCTGTTTGTGCACTACTGGGCGCAGGGCAAGCAGGAGAATCGCAGGGCTTGGGCGCAGGCGATGAACACCATCGTCTCGAATGGCACAGGCTCCGGGGCGGTTCTCTTCCAGTCCTTCCCGCAGGAGATCGTCGATGCCTTTGCGGAGGCAACCGGCGGCCAGCGGGTAAGGGTTCGGCTACCGAAGACCATCAACGGGTACGTCTGGTTTGACGATCAGCAACGCGCGTTTCTCGTCGAGCGGATCGCCAATCCCGATGGACCGGAAGGCGTGAAGCGGGTATTCCTCTTCCAGTACAAGGGGAAGCGGAACCTGACATTTGAGGACACGAGTATTCCAGCCGCGCTGGGATGCTCTTAACCCAAAGGAGAAGTCTCGGCATGTGCCGTGGCTTCTCCTTTCGTTTCTTGCGCCCAAGGAGGCCGCTATGAAGTCGCTCTTGACCATGATTCTCGCTATTTCAGCCGCCGTGGCGGGGGCGCAGACAACCGGCCAGGGCCAGATCCGGCACGTCGAAACCTCGATGAACCATCTCACCGTTCTCGAATTCGGTGAGCCGGTTACGACGCTCGCCGTTGGCGATGGGGACAGCTTTCAGATCGAACGCCACGAAGACAAGGTCTTCATCAAGCCCCTCCAGCAGGGCGTATCTACCAATCTTTTCGTGTGGACGGCGTCACGGGAGCTGAGCTACGAACTCGATCCGTCTGGTTCGCTTTCCTCCATGGACGTGCTGATCCGCACCGATCCCGCGCCGAATCCGCGCACCGATGCGCACTCCGATGAGGAACTATCTGAGCAGAAGATTCACGCGATAGCGGCCCAGGTTCTCACACAGACGCTCGCGGGAGCGGAAGACGTTGTGCCGGAATCGACCAAGGTTGAGCAAAATCGCGTACAGGTTGCGCTTGAGCAGGTATACCGCGCCGGAGACCAAATCTATATTCGGTACTCGATAACGAATCGCACCGAGGCGCCTTACCGCGCAACAGTGCCGGCGGTTTATGCGCAAGCACCTGGTAAGAACGCAGTTTCGCTCGTGAGCCTTCGCAACTACCAACTCGGGCGCAAGACCTACGCGTCTTTCAAAACGCATCGCGGAGTTGCACTCGATGTTGTGCAGCCGGAGTCCACTCCGCGCGATCTTGCGCCGGGCGAAAAAGCGACTGGCGTGATCGGCATCAAAGGCATAGATGGGAATCAACCGCGCCTCTATCAATTGAACTTTGGAATCGATCGGAACCGGCCGGTGACGGCCGAGGCGGTGCTCTAGCCATGGACGCCGCTGGTTACATCACGCCAGAAGAAGTGCGCCTGGCGCTCCGGAAACTTCATTCCGACGACGTGGAGACGAATCCTGAGAAGGCATTGCGCTCCACGCTTGCCGACGATCTGAAGCCCGTCGATGCACGTGGACGCTGGAAGCCAAGCTCGCTGCTGATTCTGGCTGGCGTCATTGTCCTCGCATTGCTGGGCGTATTCCTTTACTTCTCACTGGGGCGGAGCCTATGAGTCCTTACTATGATCAACCCGGATACAGACGCACAGGGCCGGAAGATGCTGCCGGTGTCGTAGTTCTCGTTGGCTGCGCGGTGTTCGGATTCCTCTGGTATGTCGCTGTCTCCCGCCTGCATCTGCGCAACGACCAATGCCTGGAGATCTTTCTCGACTGCGCCATCGTGTTCTTTGGCGGAGGCTTGATTGTTGCCCACCTCATTGGCAGAAGGGCAAAGCGCGAGGAGAACTGGCCGCATCCTTCTGTTGTCATGCCCACAGCCATGGATGCACGAATCGTCACGGATGCGCACAATAATTGCGCTACACTGCTCGGCTACAACGTGCATAAAGAGCCATGGGTCTGGCCGGATGCCGTGCGAATCAAGCACGGAGTAATTGTCGGCGGCACCGGCGCAGGCAAATCCACTTTCCTTGAAAACATCATCGCGCAGGATCTGACGCGCCGCTTCGGCGCGCGCAAGATGCCTATGATCATCTTCGACGGCAAGGGCGAACGTGAGTTTCTGGACCACATTCTGCCGCATATCGCCGCCGCCGGACGCTTGCAGGACCTGCGGATTCTCGACCCGACACATCCCACTGAATCCTGCCGCTACAATCCCTTCTACTCGCTCGACGACGCCTATCAGGAGCACGTGAACTTCATTTTCCGCTCCTTTGGCCTGCGAGAGGACTTCTTCAAGGGCCACCAGGAAGCCTACCTCTCCGATCTTGTCCGCGTCCTGCAGTACACCGGAAAGCTCTTCAATGTCTACGACGTGCTGGTCATGGCGCTCGATGAGGACGTGCTCCAGGACCAGATCAAAGCGGCCAAGGCGCGCATCGCGACGCTCACTGGCCTTTCAATGCAGAAGCGTCTGAACTTCGAGATGTCGGTCAAAATGCTCATGCGGTCGCTACAGGATCGCGAGCGCGTAGAGAAGATTCAGGGACTCCTGAACGAACTGTTGAGTTTCCTCGAAGACGAGTTGTCGGTCGTGACCGGCGCATACCAGGACCTTCTGACGCTCGACGATGTGCTTGAAAACGATCTGATCTTGTTTGTCTCGTTGAATTCAAATCGCAACCAGCGCGCCGTCGAAGCCTTGGGAAAGATCCTTCTCCAGAACATTCAACTGATGGTCGGCAAGCGATATTCGCAGACAACCGCATCGCGATCCAAGGATGAGCCGATGCTTTCCGTGATCCTGGACGAGTTTGCGCCGTTCGCTTATCCGGGATTCACGCAGGTCTTGCAGACGGCGCGCGGCGCAAAGGTGTCGTTTCTGTTCTCCTTCCAGAGCCTGCCGCAGTTGCAGCGTGTCAGCCAGGCATTTGCCGATGAGGTCTCCTCAGCGCCTGGAACCAAGATGATCATGAACGTCTCTGAGGAAAATACTGCGCAGTGGTTCCTGAAAGCGTCGGCGAGGATTGCGACGAAGAGGCGCAGTTTATCGGTTCGCAAGACCGGCATCTTCACACCCAAGTACATCGAGACCGGCACGGGAAGCGAGAGCGAAGCGAAGGAGACGCGGGCGCGCGAGGACCACATCAAGAACCTTCCCGTGGGCCAGATGGAGATCCTGATGGTAGATAGCCGCGAAGGAACTCTCCACTCGCACCTCCATGTCCGCCGCGCACCCAGCTTCCAATTGGAGGGGATTGAACCGTATCTCTATCCGAAAATGCGCAGCCCAATGAACCCAGAGATCGGCGTCAATCTCCGTTTCAAGGACGCCGTTAATCGCCGCCAGCGGCGCAGACGGATCGCCGGAACCTCGCTCGACACACCCTACGGAGGTTGATGATGCGACGCATTTTCGCCATTCAATTACCGGCCGTCATCCTGCTGTTCTGTGCGATTGCGCCGGCCCTGGTAGCCCAGACGCAAACCGTACAGCCGGAAAAGACTGGGCCAACACAACGCCAGCGTCAGGGGTTCTTTGACTATGCCCTGGGCAAGATCAACCCCTCGAACACCAACTATGGCACAGCGATGGCAAACGGACGGAGCGATCTTGTCGGCCATACCGTCGACGATCTCTATTTCTGGTCGAACGCCGTAACGCTCGGGTTGCTCGTTTGCGCGGCAGGAATCATCTATTTCGAGTGGCGCTCGGCGGCAAAGAAAGAGATCGTTGCCGCCACCATCATCGCGGAACTTTGGAACGGCCGTGTCAGCGACAGAATCGAAATCCTGCGCCGCACGGAGCAGTTTAATCAACTGGCCGAACAGCATAACGCCGAAGTCGAGCGCGCCCTGATGGCGAAACAACTACCCAATCAAGCGGCGGAGCCAGAGACGACGGATCTCAAAGACACAGTCCATGCCCTCGCACGGATGGCTAACGCAAGGAACGAAGATGCTGCCGGAAGTTCGTCAGATGTGCCGGGTACGAGTTTGGCTGATCCCTTACTTGCGGGGATTAGCACAATGACCGTGCAACAGCAGGTGCAACTGCTTAAGAACAGCCTTGAGGCTACGCGGAACAGCGAGCGCAATTTGCGGGAGCGGCTGAACCAGACGAATACGCAGTTGGACGAGGAACGGAGACGCAATCGGACCCTCAAAGGGGCCAATGGATAAAGCGATGACAAACAAGTTGAAGATCAAATCGTCCAAGGATTTCGCCGATCCAGCGGAGTGGCGCGAATATGTTCGCGCATTCGTCCCGGATGAGGACGTGAATTATGCGCTGGCGTTCGAGCGCACACAACTCTTTCTGTGCTTCTATAGACTGCGCGGAATGAAAACGCCTGTTGTAGTCAAGGCGGAACTTGACCGCATCGCGAAGCTCAACGAACCGGAGCGAACTGAGGCGCTCGAAGCGTTCAATGACTTGCTGCTCGCAACGGCCACGATCGAACTGATGTCGAAATGCAAATCTGCCGCGGCCATTGCCGACCACTCCGACAATCAAATTGATCCGCGTGAGCAGATCGACACACTGCTCGATCACCTCGGGCGAACGAGTCCTTGCTATAGATTTTGGCGTTACTATACAGGTTCTGCTGATTTCGCTGAGCGGCGTCCCTGGGAGGAATTCATCACCACATTTCATAGTTTGGATTTGTCCAAAAGCGCGAAACGTGATGGTGAATATGCGGTGCTGATTGGGCGGTTGGGGCAGTTGCTCACGCACTATCGCGACAACAATCTCCCGCTGCCGCCACTTTCGTTCGAGCGAATTTGGTTCCTCAACTGGTTGCACGGACCGGAACGGAATCTCCAGGCGCGCGCCGTCGTGCAGGGATTGATTGAGGCCATAAAACCGTGCGCGTCCGCATAATTGGTCTGGGAACCAATTGGTGGGCCGCGCACTCGCGCGATCTGAACGATCCATTCTGCTTCCGCCGGAATGCGGCATGGTTCAACTCGGCAGGGCTCATGTATGGCCGGAGGCTGCGCATGTGCTGGGCATTCCCCGGACAAATCCGCTTCAACCTGACGAGCAACTTCGATCCAGACCGTCCGCTGCGGTCGATCGGCAGGACATTCGAGTGTTCCGGACCGAACTTCTTCGGCGGCAGGATGCACCTTCTCATTCGCCTTCCTGCCATCGGCAACGCTCCCGATCGCTTTCTGGTCACGCTCAACGAGCGCACGCATGGGCACATTTCTTTCGCAACCAGCGCATGGAGATCGGACGGGGTTCAGCCCATCTCGGTCAGTGTGCGCGGCGCCCGGTACGAAGCGATGGTGCTGATCGGCGCCAGGGATTGGGTCGAAACAGAGATCGGCAGGTGGATTCTTTCGGCGGATGGCAGACGGATTGAGCTCGTAACCAGGCCTTCGGAGCGTATTGCATGAGATACCGGCGCGGCTTTATCGCACTCTCGGACGATCGCGACATTCCGATGCTCGTCACGATTCGTAACGCCCGCGCCATCACCTGCGACCAGATTTGCGCGCTATTGCTCAACAATGGACCGGAAACCTGCCGGCGCTCGGTGCTCTGGCGGCTCGACAGATTAGAGCGGAACGGCCTCGTCGAGCGCATCGATTGTGGGCGTTTGCTTTCGGAACCGGTCTTTGCAATTACGCGCTCGGGCCTAGAATTGCTCGAACTTCGTGGCCATGCACTCGTCTCTTTGCCATCGACAACCAAGGATATTGTGCGCAGATCGCAGGTACTCCATTCGGTTGAACTGGCCGAGATCTGCGCGGCGCTGACAGCTGCCCATGTGCTGATATCGTGGCAATGGGAGCTGGAAGTCCTCTCGCAAAACCTCGTTTATGGTGGCGAATGCACGAAAGACTTCGACGCTTTGGTCAAGGTTTCCGACGGCAATCGTACTAAAGGTTTCGCAATCGAGTTCGAGAGAACTGCCAAAGGCACGGCCCGCTATGGCGATTTGCGCCAGGTTCTCGACGCTGCAAATGGCGTCGACACCATCCTCTATCTGACACCGGATCCGTCCATACTCTACCTTCTCGCCGTCGAATTGCGCTCGGTCAACAAACGAATCGGCCTCGCTTTGAGCCGGGCATTTCGTTCCAGCCTGCTTTCGACCAACGTCCTCACCAACACATCGGCCAACGATGTCGTCACCTTCCGCGAGTTTCTCTTTGGATAAGAGGGCCTGTCTTCTGAAGGTGGCCGCCGTCTGGCCGTCTTTGGTGCGCCAATTGCTAATGATTCGCCATTGAATACCGATTGCATTCCGATTGTCTTCCGTTTTTCTTCCTATTGAACTGATCCACAGGGTCACAACCCGCGCCGGCTCAGGCAGATGCATTCTGACTATCCCCTTGTTTGTTGGTTGTTTTGATGGTGGTTGGAATGAGTTGTTGGAAGAAGGATGAAGATGGTGAGCTGAATCGCATGTGAGCAGATGACTGTGCTAAGATTTTCTTCCCTTTTCCACGGAATCTCTGAAAGTGCGTCTGAGCCTCACCGAAGGCCAACGTAGACCTGTCTGTAGTCACAACCCAAGCGCCGATTCATCCCGCCCTGGTTCCCAGAAGCCCGCACACAATTCAATCCACCCATCGAAGACAAGTCCCTTCGGAAAGGATCACTATGCCCGAAACCCTGTCGATTGCATCTCCGTCCGCCGCAGTCGAGCCTGCTCTGTTCCAGCGCAACACGGCGCGTGTGTCAACCAGCATTCTGCTCACCGTGCTCGATTCTTGGGCCGTTATCGCCTTTGGCGGAACGCTCTGTCACGTCTCCGCCCATCACCCAATCTGGCTTACCGGGATCGTCCTGCTCTACGTGTCCCTGTTCGCTTCACTGGCAAGAACCTGGTATCTGGCGCTGCCTGTCAGGCGCCGCTAACCCCCAACCCGTCCAAGCCAATTCTCAAAGAGAGGAGAGTTACCATGACCCGCAGCCTGGGAAAGATGTCCGTCTATAAACTGTTCAACTGGCGCGACAGCGCCGCCAACACCATCCTTGAGACCGTCCAAGCCTTCCTCGAACTCGGCGAGGCAGTCGCCACCCGCTGGATTCAGACCCGCAAGGGCGTCATGCTCCTGCAGATGGTTCCCGACAACAACGCATCCGGCGCAATCTACGTGTTTGATAGACAGCGCGACGATTGGTACATGCTCTCCTTCGAGGGCTGCGAGGACCAGTTCACCTCTGACCTGTTCGACCGGGTCTTCTCCGAGTACAAGCTGTTCAACTACGTCGAACAGCCCGGCCTGTTGCTCTCCCAGATGCACCTGGCAACCGCCTGACCTTTTCATCCTGTCGTATACCACCCACCGCACCAAATCCCATTGACAACCAGGAGGAATCCCATGCGCCTATCCGCTGGCCGCATCCGCTCGCTCGCGACTCGTTACGCTCTGGCCGAGGCCGCCGCCTTTCCCGGCATCCGCGCCGAACCCAACACCTTCGCCACCAACCGCAAACCCGCGCCCGACTTCAAGCACGGCCGTCTGCGCTTCGCCCACCAGTCCTGAAGAACCCCAACCTCGTCGCTGCTTTGACGGCCCGGTGTACGCTCCGGGCCGTCATTTTTTCTCACCTGCAAACAGCCATCCAGCCGACACGCCACAGATTTGACCGAGTTCTGGAACCGGGGTACAAACACAGAACTTCAAGAAGGAGCGAGATCCATGTATACGACCTTCTGTGTAAGCCGCGAAACGGCCGACCGGTTCATCAAGCTCTTCGTCAACCGGCGCGCCTACGGGATGCAGGCTGCCCGCCCCTTGCCCAACGGTTCGGTTCCGTACTACCTGGCGCGGGACTGGCAGACCAAAAAGCCAAAGCCTCTCGACGCCGACGTGGTGCGCATGCACCTGAACGGCGACATCACCATCAATCTCTATGCCATCAACCCGGAGACGCAACGCTCGAAGTGGGTTGCCATCGACGCCGACTTCGACGGCGCCGTCGAGGCTCTCTTTCAGTTGCAATGGGAACTGAAGCAGGATGGCGTCGATGCCGCGCTCGAACAGTCCCGCCGCGGCGGCCACCTGTGGATCTTTGCCCAAACACCGCTGCTCGCCGCCGAGTGTCGCATCTATATCTACAACCTCGCCCTGCGGCTCGGTGTGCCGGTTAAAGGCGGCGGCCTCAAAGACGGCATCGAAGTTTTCCCGCGCCAGGACCGGATCGAGGACGGTGAATATGGCAACGCCATCCGCGCACCGCTTGGCGTGCATCGCAAAACGAACCAGCGGTACTGGTTCTACGAGGCCGCCCTCACGCCTGAGACGCAACTCGATTACCTCGACGGGCTGAAGAAGCTCACTGAAGCAGAACTGAGAACCAACATTGGCGGTATGACACTGCCCGAAGCCTATCGGCCTATCGTAGCCCCGCCATATATACCACAGGCTGCAGCAACCCTGTGCACCGAGTTCCGCATCCTCGACTACGTGCGCGCCACGCGCAAGGACAGCCGCAACTGGTGGGCGCGTTGCCCGTCGTGCGCCCAGGCGGGGCATGACCGCACCGGCGACAACCTCGCCATCCAGATCAGGAATCCCCGCCTCTACAAGTGCTGGGCCGGTTGCTCGAAGGAAGAGATTCGCGCGGCGTTGGGCCAGCCGATCCACCGCAAGGTTGCGGTCTGAGGAGGCGATGCCGATGACTCGTCCAGAAAAGATCGTCGCAATGAACGCCAACCGCTATGCGCGATACGGTCTGTCGCTTCCACAGCAGACGCTTCGCGCTCTGGAAAAGCGCGGCATCTTCTGCCAGCCGAGCGTCTCGATCGAGCACCAGCATCTGGCGCGGCGGTACGTGCTGCGCGGCGTCGAGTCCGGCGGCGCGGTAGCCGACATGGGCCGCTACTGCGCCTGGCTCGATGTCGATGGGAAACCGGCGCTGTGGCTGCAGCAGATCGATTCGATCTCTGGCAACGGCCGTCACGCCATCGTGATTGCGCCGGAGTTGGTGCGGATCGAGATGCTGCGTATCGGTCATACCTATGAACTGGCCATCACGCGGCTTTGGTTGAAGGCCGAGGAAGGACATACGCGCCCGGTCATTGCTACGGAGCCTGTCTTCCGTGGCCATCAAGGAATGCTCGCCGTCGAACTCTGGAATGCGGCGAGCAGAACTCTGTGCGGAACGGTTGCGCCGGCCTTCTACACCGCGGCCGGCGAGGTGCTCGACCTGCCGAAGCTATTCGAAGAAGCGATTCGCAAGATCACCGGTGCAGTCGCTTGCCTGGGATGCAAGCACACGCACATCGCCGTGGCTCCTGCCACGAACAAAGGCGGTGAGCGATGAACTCCGCAATCGAAGTGGGCGAGCCTGACTGGCGGCCTCTTGTGCGCGCTTTGCCTTCCGAATACTGCGAGGACTTTATGTATATCGCACACGTCGGCGACATCGTGCTCTACAAACACCGCATCACGCGGCGCTATTTGAACATCGACGCGGTGACGGGGAAGTTCTACCGCTACACCAATGGTGAGTACGCCGAGATTGACCGGCGGCAGGCCTTCGATTCTGTCTACGCCACCGATCAATAAGAAGGGAGAGAAGCACATGGGAAAGTGCGTCAACAAGGTCATTCTTCTGGGCCGGGCCGGCAAGGACCCGTCAGTCCACATCCTGCGCACAGGCACGGTCGTCAATCTGTCGCTCGCCACCAGCGAACGTTACCGGGACATCCACGGCGAATGGCAGGAACACACCGAGTGGCACAACCTGGTCGGTTTTCAGCGAACGGCCGAGATCCTGCGCGACTATGTTCGCAAGGGCTCGCGGCTGTATGTTGAGGGCACATTACGGACGCGTTCCTGGGACGACCGGCAGACCGGCCAGCGCCGGTATCGCTCCGAGATCGTCGTAACGGAGGTCAGCCTCTTGTCGCCTCCGCCCGATGGCGGCAGTGACGATGTGGAGCATTACGTCAGCGGGCAGGGCTTGGCGCCGACCGAATTCAGCGAGGAACCGGAGATCAAGCAAGAGGAAGTGCCGTATTAAAGCGTGATAGAGTTGGAGCGGTCCAAATTTGAGAAATTTGGACCCTGCCCCGTTTGTGGATACCTGTTCTGCATGTTGTGCGCTACACGCTCTCGACGAGCACATTGGCCCGCTCCCGCCAACAGCAATAAAATACGAACGACGTCGAGATGACATTTGAAGGGGGCGCCTTGCAGCACGGCCTCCCAGGCTCTTCCCAGTCCGGCCCCTAGGGGAAGAGTGCGGCACGCCATTGACATCTGTGAACTCGACAAAGTAAGCGAGGAGGCTCTTAAGCTCGGATTCGCGTGGCCGCAGTCCTGAGTACCTCTAATGTCTGGGATGTGTTCCTAACGAATAGTCAGAACTACGAGGCTCAATGAATAAGACGAACGATGTTATTCCGGAATATCAAGCCAAAAGCGCCATCGAGTTTTGGGAGTTTCTTTCACCACATCGATATATTCTCTGGCCCGGGGAAAGGATGATCTTTCGTGGCCAAGCAGATTCTACCTGGCATCTTGACCCGTCGATTCTTCGAGGCAAGAACCATCCCGTATATTCGCAACCGCTGATGAAGTCCGATCCTCTCAAATCGGATTTTCAGATAATCGCAGAGGTTGGCGCACTCAAGACTTTTACAGACCATTGTGACTCGTCCGGTCTCCAGATTCCCGGCATCAATACGAAGTTCAAGCGTGAATACTTGGATCAACCAAACGAAATATTCAGCAGTACCATCGTGTCACGCAAATCTCCTTGGCCCCTGGAGGAGTACTTTGACCTTATGTCAGTGGCTCAGCACTTTGGATTGGCAACAAGACTGTTGGACTGGACCCGAGATCCATATGTAGCTGCATTCTTCGCCGCGTCAGAACTCGTTTTGAAACCTGAAATCGCAAGTGGCCTACGACTGGCTGTCTGGGCACTCGACATTCAAGAACTTGCGAAACAGGTTGAGCTTGTCCGTGTACCGAGCTCAGGCAATCAGAATATCGCTGCGCAGCGCGGGGTTTTTACACTGCTGCAGCAGCCTTACCAAATGGGAGGGGGGTTCGAAGGAACCCACTTGCTCGATGAACACATGAAAAACCTTGTCACAGTTCACGGCAAGCAGAGATTGATTAAGATTACGCTGCCGCAAAGTGAATGCTCTAAAGTAATGGATCTGTGCAGCAGGCATGGCGTAACAGCCGCGACCCTACATCCTGACTTTTACGGAGCCGCCAAAGCAACGCAAATCGCACTTGCAATCACTTCGAGGTGTGCCACCTCGGACTGCTCTGACGCGCTGATCACAAAACAACCCGCATTTAGGTCAGGTACGCGTTCGTGAAGACGTGTGCCAATGCTTCGCTGACCTCGCTCACGGGTCCCGTCGCAGGACGCAAAATCTCCGATGCAGTCATCAAAACGCGAATATGCAACATCGGCTTTGCGTCAGGTTTCCACCATCTGATCGCCGCCGGAAGCCTGGCGCAGAACCCGTTTGCGGGAACTGATCCCGGTTGTTGCCTCCCGTTTCTCTCTTGTTGGGGTCAGCGGTCTCCCAGGTTCCCAAATGCGAGGGACCTGAGGTACTCATCGTTGGTGGGAGAGTTCACTGCGCTCCCCCCGGGGATTTGGGCCTCGCCAACACTGGCCGAACCTGATTCCTGTTATGGCCTTGAGCGGGCGAAGCTGCAAAGACGGTAGCGTGGCCGGGTCTGGCAGTCGTTTTCTCACCCTTAACCGAGGTTATTTCTCGCTGCCGCATAAATACAAGTGAGCCGCCGAAGTCGTCGGCTCGAATCTAAATCATGGAGTCATACCTTATGACACAAGAACAACTCAACGGACTCTGGAACGCCCTGAAGTCCACGACATCAATCCAACCAACCCTTACCTCTGGCATTGAACATCCCGACGGACGCCAGTTTCTGACGCACGACGGCAGAGTTTGGGAGCGCAAAGACGACAACAGCCCTTGGGAAGAGGTTCCGCCATTGCAGGGTAATCTCTAAACCGCAACAACTGACACCTCAAATGCCCGCGCCACTCGGCGCGGGCATTCGAGCGTCTGGCTGCCTACTTCGGCGGGTGGCCAGCCCTAAGCGCTCGCGACACCGAGTCCTCACCCCGGGGGTTCCCCTAGCTTTGCTAGGGCGGGAGACCACGAATCCAATTGAGGGATTCGTGTCAGGACAAACGATCGGTAATGAAAGTCGGCGAGTATCCAGGAATTAAAGGCCGAATTGCATGCCAAGTCTCTTCCCGGTGTAACCATCTCCATATCAGCAATTTAGCCGTTTGAGCGCCGCCGAGCGCAAGTAAATTCTTCAGATCCAATTCAATTTGCCGATGTCGAGAGCGCCCCTGAGCGCTTTCACCTTTTCTATGTCTGGAAACGCAGGCCCCCAGCCGAAGGAGGTGAGGTATGGCCGCAACGAAGTTTACGGAAGCCGAGCGCGAGAAGCTCTTCGCGCAGCTCGAAGCGCCGTTCGATCCGGCGCTGATCAAGTGGCGCGTGATGCGCACCTTCGACAACGGCCGGAGCGGCGTCATCCTGCCCTTTGCCGATCCGCGTGCCTATACGGACCGGCTCAACGAACTCTTCACGCCATCGGGCTGGACGCGCGAGTACACGATCTCGACCGTGCCGTCGCTCTGCCGCATGGAACGGGGAAAGTCGATCGTCACCGGCAAGGTGCTGGTGGCCACGGCCGTGACGATCACGCGGCTGGGCAGCCACACAGGCACCGGCGAAGAGTGGGCCGACCGCGAAAATGCAGTTACTTCGGCGGATGCCCAGGCCTTTAAGCGGGCGTGCACCTGTTTTGGGCTGGGCCGCTACCTCTACCGCTTCGGGGAAACGCGGGTACGGCTGAATTTCCGTGGGGAGCCGGTTGCGATTCCCATCCTGCCCGAGTGGGCGCTGCCGCCGGGCATGACCATGGCTCAGTCGAACGGCATGGCTGGCGACATGCGTGGACCGGTCGATCAGCGACTGACGGCCGAGATCGAGGGTTTACGCCGGACGCTGGGCGAGCCGATCTACGCGGAGATTCTGCGCCGAGCCGGGCACAGCGCCGACGCGCGGACGATTCCCAACGCGGAGAGGCAGAAGCAGACCGTCGAGTGGATGCAGGCCGCGACGCGCGGTTTCGAGCGTCTGCGCCAACTGGCCGAGATGGCAGGTGACGCACAGTTCTTCGCCGTGGCGGAGCGCTTCAAGATCGCATCGGTCACCGAACTGCCGAGCCTGGCGGCGTTGAAGCAACTGGTCGAGGAACTCGAATCCCTGGCCAACCAGCAGGTCGCCTAGCGGGTGGGGCCAGTTCATGGCTTTGCGCCGGGAGGAAATCATGGGAGAGATCAGTATTCTGCGTCCGCGGCGCAATCTCGTCAGTATCCCGGTTGTCGAAGCCGTCTACTGCGAGAGTTGCGCCTCAGTCTCGAACTCCAGCGGGGGGTGTTGCGGCGTATGCGGCAACATCTCCGTCTGGCCACTGGCCGAACTGGTACCGCAGCCGCCGATGGGGCCACACTCAGGATCGGTATCGGCTCGGCACTTCGCACCCACTACGCGAATCGAATTGGCAAGAGCGGCGTAGTGGACCCGATAGGATATGCCGTCCATCGCTCCTTATGCAGGCTCAATCAGGAGGTCCGCCATGGACACACCATTGCGTCTCATGCCCGACCTGTTCGCCCACCGGGAGGCGCTTCGACTTCCCGCATCAAAGGTGGTCGAGAAGCTGGTTGAGATCGTTGGGCGGAAATTGACCGCGTATATCGGCGGCGTCAAAGACGCGCGAGCGGTCGATCGCTGGATCGCCGGCGGCGAGATCTACGGCAATGCTGAGAGTCGGTTGCGGTTCGCCTTTCAGGTGGCGCGCGCCCTGAGCGAGCGCGATTCGACAGTAATCGTGCAGGCTTGGCTTACGTGCGTGAATCCGGAACTGGGAGACAGAGTGCCGCTGCGCCTGATGCGCGAGAATGAAATTGATGCGGTGGCGCCTGCCATCCTGAGCGCCGCTCGCGCGTTTCTTGCCGGAGGGTAGATTTGTAGAACTTGCAATCCGCCGCGAGGCTGCTACCGCTCCGGTTACGAGCAGCCTCTGCTTCAACGTCCGGTTCAGTCGTCATCGAGCAAACCATGAGCGGCAAGTAATTGATTGAAGCGCTCCTTTATTCGGAAGCGGACGTCAGCCATTACGTCATCGGAAGTGATTTCACGCGTCTCATTCCCGATGAAGGAGTCGATCTTCCGGTTGTGGCGCGTTGTGAAACTGTCCTCGTCTGGGCCGTTTCCGGCTCCGTAGAGAAGTCGCAGTTTTCCGCGCCCTTCGACTGTGTCGATCCGCCATTGGAGGGTGAACTCTTCTTGGTCTGTTTCGCGGAGGAAGACTTCCACTTCCCGAGTCAAGTCATTGAGCGAGTCAACAACCCCTGACGCCCATTCGAGTTTTCCAATCTGCCGTAGCCGCTCGCGAAGCGCCTCGACCTCACGTAACGCGTCTTCGAGCTTTCCAATCGCGCGGGTCGCCTTCGAAATCCACTCGAATGGTAGACGGCTGAAGCTATGTTTCTTTTCGAGACGTGTTTCGAACTCCTTCACAAACTCTACCGGGTTCTCGATCGCGATCACGCTCTCGCAAGCCTCCAGCAGTTCCTCGGCTTCAGTCATCGAAAACCAGAACAACTCCTTCGCCTCGATAAATGCTTTTTTGATGGAGTCGGTCTCCGACGAGAAGAAATTATGTGTGTGCTCGGGATCGACTCTTTCGATCTCAACCCTATACGGCCGAAGACGAGTAAGAGTGCGATCCGGAGGGGCGATTATCTTTGGTGGAGCAGGGGAGAGCATAACTTCATTCAGAGTTGCTTCTATGTCTGGCGTTGTGCCATCTAGAGCAGCAAGCATCCCCCTGATGAATACTAAGAGCCGATCCCTCTGATCTCGCAGCACGTCGACCGGCTCGGCCCTGGCGTCCCAATACGCGGGGTAATGCTCGTCCACGAGCCCGACTAACTGGCTGCCGTCAACAAAACTCACCAGTTTTGACAGATTTGACTTCTCCAGCGTTCCGAATACTGTTGCTTCAGCACCCGGGACGATACGTCTGGTTGTAACAACCCACACCCGATCCATGGTCACTCGGCTCATTCCGAACAGATCGTAGTATTCGGTGTCGAAACACTGCCGAATCTGATTCAAGACTGCCTGAAGGCTCTCAGGCGAGGACACATTGCCATCCAGATCCTTTGCCTTAGCAACCACGGCCATGTATTCCCGCTTACCGAGGCGGTTCGTATCGAGGCACACGATATCCTTTCCCCGCTCTCCCGGTCCGTGATAGACCATCACATACTTGAATCCCATTCGTGAAAGCAGCGGGAGAAGAAGGCTCTCTCGCAATTCTTCCTCATTCATTCGCGACAGTTTCAACAATTTGTCATCGACGTTCATCGCACTCGATGTCCCTTCTCGGTCAGCGAAATCTTGGGTACAAGATCAATTCAGGAGCTGGAGTCCGCTCGATCCACGCGTACCCCTCGGAGCATACACCAACCGACTCAAACTCATGAGTTTACCGCACAAGGAGGAGCCATGGCGCGCAACGCGGCACGGTTGAAGATGGGCTATTACCCGCTTCCCGAAAGCGAAGCCGTGCGGCTTCGCTCACTGCTTGAGTTTACCGGCCCGGCGTCGGTCGTCGATCCTTGCGTCGGGCAAGGAACGGCACTCGAAATCATCACACAGGGCGCGGATGTGCGCCGTTATGGCGTCGAACTCGATGCAGAGCGCGCATTGGTCGCGCAGTCGAAAGGCATCGAGACCATTCAGGGCAATGCCTTCGACGCCGTCGCCGAGCCGGAGTCCTTTTCGCTGCTCTATCTGAATCCACCCTACGACTCCGAGATTGGCCTGGTGGCGAACAACCGCATGGAGCGGCTGTTTCTCGATCACACCTATCGCTGGCTCGCAATGGATGGCGTGCTGGCGATAGTCATTCCCTTCGAGCGGCTGATGGACTGCGCAGGCCTGCTGAGTTCGCACTTTACCGTGCTCAATGTCTTCCGCATGACCGACGAGGAATCGGTGCGCTTCCGGCAGATCGCCGTACTCGGCGTGCGTGCGAACGTTCGCGGCTCGGCCATTGACGCGAATAAGCGCCTTTTGCAGCGCATTGGCCTCTACGGCAGCTATCAGGAGTTGCCAGAGTTGGCGCCCGATGCCTGCGAGCCATATCAAGTCCCTCCTTCAGACGAAACGGCGCTCAGTTATCGTGGCCTGGCCTACGACTTGCTTGAGGACCTGCTAACGCACTCCGGCACGTGGAAGCAGGTGATGCCGTTTCTTGCTCCGTATGAAGAAGTGGCAACCGGGCGGCCGATTACTCCTCTGCATGGAGGCCATGTCGGGTTGCTATGCACGGCGGGCCTGCTGAATGGCGTCTTTGGCCAGGGCGACGACCGGCACATTGCGCGTTGGCGGTCGGTCAAGCACGTCACCACCTTTGTCGAGCACGACGAAGAGAACGAGATTGTCCATCACCGCGAGCGGTGGGCCAACGAACTGCGGTTGGTCTACGCCGATGGAAGAACGTTGAAATTGACTGAAACGCCGATCCGGCAGGAGGAAGATGCCGATGCAGAATGCGCACCTGCGGTTCGGGCTGCTTGAGTACCACCGCATCACAGAAAAGGCTTCAACCAGAATTCGAGTAAGGATTTCCAGCTATATAGGAGAGGATGAGCAGGCGCATCTGATCGGCGTCTTCGGAAGCGATTCCGACATTGGCGCGATCACGGCGGCGGTCCACGAGAAAGCCAACTTCACGCTGACCTTTCCCGATGGTGCAACCGAGGAGATCACGCTCGGCGAGCACGCCTCTTGCTATCGCAGTTCGGTGATGCTGCCGGACCGGAAACACCCCGTGCGGCATCTGGTGGCCATCTCTGAGCAGTTGCACTCGAATGGCAGCGCGGGCCGGACGATCCTTTCTCGTAACAGTCCAAACGAAGCCTGGGCGTGGTTATCGACCTTTCTTGGGCTGCCTGCTGTGCCCGAGTGGGCAGAGCACATCTGCGGGACTCTTGAAGCCGAAGGTCGCTTCCAGCCACTTCATGGCATCGGTTGCGAGCCTGTGTTGGTTACGGCCACAGCCGATGAGATGCTCGCCTGGATCTCGTCGGCGCTGAAGTCCTGTGAGATCGCCTTCCCCGACGAGAATGGGCCGATCAAATGGCCGAAGCACACGTTGTTCGAGGCGTTGCGCCAGAGTCCGGAGAAGGACGAACCATAGCTCCCCGCAGATTCGTCTTCTGAACAATTCCTGGCTTGATCCCACCCACAAGACCCGCCATGAGGTTCATGCATGAGCCAAGAGAGCACCATCGATATTGCTTCGTACCTGCGTGCACACGCCTCGGAGCTTTCAGATCGTATTCTCAGTACCTTCCCGCCTCTACAGAACACAACAGACCCCGTGGCTCCACGCATTGCGACCATGCTGCGCAAGGCGCTTCCGGCGCAGGCACTGGCGATTACTGGGACGGCAAAGTATCTGCGCAAAGCCAAAGCGGCGCGGATCGTAGCCGAGTGCGGCGCGGGCAAGACTTACATGGCGCTGGGCGCAATTCACGTTCTCGCCGATGGACGGCCCTCGACGACGCTGGTGATGTGCCCCTCGCACATTACGCACAAATGGGCGCGAGAGGTATTGGTGACCATACCGCGCGCCCGCGCCTTTCTGATCGAGGATCTGCGCAACGGCGGTGATCCAAGAAAAGCGCACGGTGTCTGCGAGGTCAAGCTGCGCAAGGGTCGAGTTGTCTATGAGGGGATGCGGCTGTCTCTGTCCGATCTGCGGCGGATGAGCCGCAAGGAGTGGCGCAGAATGTGCCCGGCGCCGGCCTTCTTCATTACCGGCAAGGACAAGGGCAAGCTCGGCTACTTCTGGGAGCACGTCTTTCTCAAAGCGAAGTCGGGACCGAATCTTGGCGGTGTCGTCAATCCCGACACTGGTGCTGCCATCCTCGATTCCGAACGGCAAAAGCTGACCTATCTCGATTTCGGAGACAAGGTGAAACTTTCGGAAACGCTGACTCGGCCGCAGGACGGAACGACGCAGTACTCGGCTTTGTGGCAGGCCGACCGCAGCCGAATTCAACGTATGGCTCCAATCGAATTCGCGGGCCGCTATATGCGGCGCTGGTTCGATTTCGCCATTGCGGACGAATTGCACCAGTTGGCCGGGGACACAGCACAGGGTAACGGACTAGGCGTGTTGGAACGCGCGGCCCGAAAGTTGATTGCGTTAACCGGCACGCTGATGGGCGGCTATGCCGACGATCTCTTCAACATCTTCTACCGCATGGAACCGCACGCGATGGCGAGCGAAGGTTTCGCCTACGGTGGACAGGGGCGGCGTGACTTCCAGGAGCAGTACGGCGTGCTCGAAACCATCGAGAAGGTGCGCAAGGAGGACAACGCCTGCTCGCGGTCCACGAAGAAGACAATTCAGGTGGTACGGAAGCCGGGAGCATCGCCACTTCTGTTCGGCAAGTTCCTGATGAATACGACGGCCTTTCTCTCGCTCGAAGACATCGCGGACAACCTGCCGCGCTACGACGAGAGCGTCGTCTCCGTCGAGATGGACTCCGATCTTGCCAAAGCCTACGAGGAACTCGAAGACGACATTCGCTCGGCGATGCGCCAGCACCGCGGCAACAAGAGCCTGATGAGCATTCTGCTCAACACGCTGCTGCTCTACCCGGATCATCCCTATGGGTTCGATGCAATCTGGGCGCGGGCCTTTGATCCGCAGACTCGCGAATATGTACGGTTTCTCGCTGCCACGCCTGTCAATCTCCTCGAGGACCGACTCTTTGCCAAAGAGCGTGCGCTCATTTCCGACGTAAGTGAGGAGTTGCGCCAGGGCCGGCGTTGCCAGATCTATGCCACCTACACCGGAGAGAAGGACGTCACTCTGCGCCTGGAGACGATTCTGCGCCAGGCCGGTTTCCGGGTTGTCGTGCTGCGCTCTTCCGTGCCCACGGAGAAACGCGAGGACTGGTACGAGCGGCAGTTGCAGGCGGGAGTCGAGGTCGTTGTCTGCCATCCGAAGCTGGTGGAAACGGGATTGGATCTGTTGGCCTTTCCGACGCTCTACTTCTACGAGACCGGCTACTCGCTGCACACGCTGCGTCAGGCGAGCCGGCGTTCGTGGCGGATTGGCCAGCGTCAACCAGTGCGCGTGAAGTTCGTCACCTACGCCGGGACAATGCAGGAGACCTGCCTGCGGCTGATGGGCAAAAAGATGCTCGTCGCGCTGATGCTGGAGGGCAAGTTCTCGGGCGAAGGCCTGATGGCGCTCGATGCCGACGAAGACCTGATGAGCGCGATGGCGCGCGAGTTGGTCGAAAAGGCTGGAGTCGGAGAATCGGCGGATCGGGTCTGGCGACAACTTGAGAAGGAACGCGGCCAATTCGTGCCTCAGCCTCCTCCGTCAGTCGAGCATGAAAGCGATTCGCTTCTCGACTTGCCGGACTTCGTGGTTGCCAACACGTCATCGAGTCATGACGCCCTCCATCTGGTAGAACCCATCAGGACCGAAATCAAGAGCACACCCTGGCCGGCGGCGGCGGTTCCCGTGCAACTCAGCCTCTTCGGCTGAGATTGTGCAGAGTTGCGAATCT
>Ga0302278_10002746_pt1 | contig 19965 bp, 12 predicted proteins | sample III_Bog_N3_2_FD_194543 | JGI IMG/M metagenome (GOLD analysis project Ga0302278, IMG submission 194543) | Peat permafrost microbial communities from Stordalen Mire near Abisko, Sweden - III_Bog_N3_2 | ecosystem: Environmental > Terrestrial > Soil > Wetlands > Peat | place: Sweden: Abisko...
AGGCGCAACACCGCGCAAGGACTCCAGAATACCCGAAACAACACCCAGAGTCAACGAAAAGAAGGCCGAATCACGCTCCGGACGCTTAGGGCCGGGAACGGGTCTCTATGAGTTCTTAGAATTGGTAGCTCTCGCTGAGCCAGATCGCCCCTTGGGAAGGCTTTCCAGGGCTATTCCAACGAAGTGCTCGACCATCATTGGGAAATCATGCATTAGGATGTCCAAGTCTTTGCTACCGACTCCCATCTCTTCCATTAGTGGTCCTCGAACCGTCACCTCAACTGCTCTGCTGAACGCCTCTAGGGCATCGCGTGCCCGTTCCCTGTTGGCCCCTTTCGCGGCGTGGAATGCATCCAGCCCTAATTCATAAAGCCACGGAAAATCGTCACGGAATAAACTGCTAACGATCAAAATCGCGATTGGGTCACCGCGACGCTTCGCAACCCGATGAGCCATCTGGTCGATTAGGCCGGGGTGAAAACGTCGAATTTGAAACTTCCTACCCCTTGGTCGCTCGTTTCCGTCTGCCAACCGCTGTTCGAATCGCAGGGGCAGGTCCCGGACCATCAGCTTCATCTCCTCCAATACTTTCGCCACAGATCCTTCGTTGACAGTTTCTTGCGTCTGGACCTTTTTGGGGGCGCCCATTCCTTTTAGGACTTCAGCTACACGGGTCTTAAATACTTGGACTTGGCTTGAAATAACCCCCGTATCAGGTTCGCAGTTGGTGATTCGGCGACAAAGCTGAAGCACGAGCTTTGCGAGCGAGTCTTCGCTGTCGTCACTGTTTTGGAATTGATAAAAAGGCCCAGCGCTCACCCTACTAAGGGAAACGCCTAGCGCGATTCCATGCACAGGGGTATTTAGCTTTCCTTTTGCTACTCCTGCCTCATAAAGTATCCACGGTCGATCAAGACTGCGCTCCGTAAAGAGACACACGACATCCGATGCCTGGCTGAGCCGCGACATCAGTGCCGTATACCATTCATCGCCGAACTCAATGCCCTCGGTGCCTTTCCTGTCGGAGGACCGGAAGGATTTCAACATGCCTGCACTGACGCTCTTCAGGAGCTTGCTGAATGCTTCCGCCAGATCTGCGTCTCGGCTATCGTGGCTAATGAATACGAGCGGCGAATCAACCGACTTGGGCGGCTCGATTAGGTCATTCGGATCGGGCATGTTGTTCTCCGCTTAACTTGGGCCTAGCGACTTCGCAAATCTCTTCACTGGAAATCTTCGAACGCAAATTGGTGCGCTGAATTAAGGAGAGCTGAAGTACCAGCATTATAGATCCAAGAACGGAGTGCGGAAAAGACTTGAAAAGAAAGACAGTTCAGAGGGAAACCTGCGCTGGGAGGAAGTCTACTTCTGCCCCGCCTCGTCCCAGACGCTCACCCGGTTCCTGCCGGCGTTCTTGGCCGTATAAAGGGCCCGGTCGGCCTGCTCAATCAGGTCGGTTCGCTCGGCGCCGCCGGTTGGCTGCAGGGAGGCAACGCCGGCGCTGATGGTGACCGCTCCAACCGCGTAGGCCGCGTGTGGAAGCGCTGCATTTTCAACGGAAACGCGAATGCGCTCGGCCAGCAAGGCAGCTTTCTGCAGGTTGGCGCCGGGCAGGATGATGGCGAACTCCTCGCCTCCATAGCGAGCAACTAAATCCGTGGCGCGGAGCGACGCATCGGTGAGAATGCCGGCGATTCTGCGCAGGCACTCGTCGCCGGCCACGTGGCCGTAGTGATCGTTATAGAGCTTGAACCGGTCCACATCGATCATGAGGAGCGAAAGGCTGATCTTTTCTCGCGAGGCATGCTGCCACTCGCGAACCAGCTGCTTGTCGAAGGTGCGGCGGTTGGCGAGGCCGGTGATATGGTCGAGGCCAGCGTTGGCGTCGGCCTCGTAAAATGCGGCGGTCAGTTCCTGCTGCAGACGGTCGCGCTCATCCAGCGCCGAAGTGACGGAGTAGAGGATGATAAGCGCGACGCACATAAAGCACTGCAGGATGAAGAAGCTGTGAATGAACATGCCGGACCGCACAAGCGAAAAGGCGCCGTGCGAGCGCTCCGTCATGTACACGGCCGGGCCGGCGATAAGCAGGATGCCGATGGCCGAACCCGAACTGCCCAACCGGAAAATCGCCAACAGAAGTGCGGGGATGAGAAGAAAATCGACCGGAAGGCCGTCGAGGGCGAAGACCATTGCCGAGAGCACGGTAAGGGCGAGAAAGATGGCGATGGTTTCAAGCCGTTTCTTGGAGCTGAACAGGTCGAGCAGGTCCTTCTTTTCGATGGCCAGCACCAGCGGGGTCATGACCGCGATTCCCATCACATCGCCGACGAACCAGGTGGTGACAGACAGAAACTCCTGCGGAACTTTCTCGGCCAGGAGAATCATTTCGACAAAAACGCTGGAAGACAAAGGTGCGAGCAGCACGCCGAAGAGGACAAAACGCGCCAGCGTGCCCGGCTGGCTCAAGTCGGGCTTTTTTGCGTCGCGCGTGGAGAGCAGCGATGCGGCCACCAGTACCTCCACCGTGTTACCAGCGGAGAAAAGCAGCGCCTGAGCAAGGGTGAAGTGAAAATAGCTATGGGCGAGGACGTTGGCCACGATGCTGGCCACAATGTAGCCGGCCCAGGATCGGCGGGGGAGGCGGAGCAGAATGGCCAGCAGAAGTCCGTTTGCGGGCCAGATGATATCGGCCACAGATGGCGTACGGGTGAGCGCGTTGCCGCCCAGCGACACAAGGAAATAGAGCAGGAAGACGAAGGTCAGGTGGGCGGGCGAGTCGGGCCACACGTTCGCAATCGCTCTTGAGAAGGGCGACCTGTGCCGGGAACGGCCGGGATGGATATCACTTCTCAGCGAAAATGCATCCATTGGGGATCCTCGATTTACAGATTGGCAATCATTTCAAGCGAAAGCAATAACACAAGGGGGGGACCACGCGCCCAGGTTGAATATGTCGTCTAACCTTTTCCTCGCTCAAACAATTCAGCTGGACCGGTTCAGCTGGACCAATTCAGATTTGCGATTCGGTGCGTCCTCTTCAAGCATTCCGATAGATAGATGGAGCGCTTATAGGTGTTCAATGTCAAATTTAGCGCGGGGAGAATTGAATGAATGAAGAGTATCCGTTTCTTAATAAAAATGCTAGATGAAAAGGCTGAGGGTGCCGTTGCGGATCGGGCGCGGGGTTTGCAAGAAATAGGTTGGAACTTGGAAAGACCCGATGCCCGACGATTGGCCTTTGCACTCTCCCGCCCTTGCGCCGGAAAAAAGGCGCACCCCGCCCCCGACCCAGAGGGTTCCCCGGTACCCCGGTACCCGGCGGGGAACGGGGCATTTGAGGCGGATCGAAGTTCATAGAAAAGAACCGCCCGAAGGTCAGCCTTTCGACTGAATCCCGGGCGGTTGTTCCAAAGCTGAGAGCTAACAGCTAAAGGCTGCTTCTACGCCGCGTGCAAATCCGCCGACCGCACCCGAAAGTGCTTCATCTGGAGCGAAAGCGTGCGCTCAATCTTGCGCAGCTCGCCGCGCTCACCCGGTGCGGCAAAGGTGGAGGCTACGCCGTGCGCCGAAGCGCGCCCGGTGCGGCCTACCCGATGGACAAAGTCCTCCGCCATCTTGGGCAAATCGTAGTTGATGACGTGCGCCACGTTGGCCACGTCGATGCCGCGGGCGGCCACGTCCGTTGCCACCAATATGCGGTGATGCCCCTCGGAAAAGCTGCGCAGCGCCTGGTTGCGCTGGGCCTGCGAGCGATCGCCATGAATCTGCGTGGCCGAGTGGCCGGAGCGAACCAGCCTGCGGGCTACGCGGTCCGCGCCATGCTTGGTGCGCACAAACACCAGGAAGCTGCCCTGTTCGGCGCCCAGCAGGTGTTCAAGCAGTTCCTGCTTCTTGTCCTGCTCCACTTCAAAGGTGCGCAGCTCGACATTCTCCGCCGGCTTGAGTACCGAACCGATTTCGATACGGACGGGGTCGTTGAGATACTTGCGGGCCACTTCCTTCACCGCGCCCTCAAGCGTTGCGGAGTAGCAGAGTGTCTGCCGCGTGGTAGGTAGCATGCCGGCAATGCGGGCGATGGCTGGCTGAAAGCCCATATCGAGCATGCGGTCCACTTCGTCGAGAACGAGCATCTTCACAGTGTCGAGCTTGACGAGCTTGCGCTTGAGGAAGTCCTCAAGACGGCCGGGGGTGGCAACGATCAGGCGCGCGCCACGGCGAATGGCCTCAAGCTGCGAGTGCTCGGCCAGGCCGCCGACCACCAGTGCGCAGGTCTGCGAAGGGCTGGTGCGGATGGCGCGAAACGCCTTTTCCACCTGCATGGCCAGTTCGCGGGTGGGCAGCAGGATAAGAGCCTGCGCGCCGCGGGTTTCGTTCTTCTGCATCATCTCGACGATCGGGATGAGGAAGCCGAGGGTCTTGCCGGTTCCTGTTTGCGCGGTGGCCAGAATGTCGCGGCCTTCAAGCGCGGGAGGAATGCAGCCGGCCTGCACCGGGGTGGGGATTTCAAATTTGTTGGCGTCAAGGCGCGCCATGAGCGCAGCCGAAAGAGAAAACTCAGAAAACTTTGTGATCAAAATAGTCAAATTCCTGGGGGTTCCAAGAGCCCAATACCCACAGGCCTGCAATCGGAACCGGACATCGAGGCGCGCACACTTCAGGCGCGAGCCTGCTTTTCAAATCTATGCGTAAGGAAGAACCGAAATCGTCCTGAGGACCGGCCCGTGCATTCGTCGGAATGCCGTTGGCCCGAATCTGACCCACGCTACTGGTAACGCCAGGCGGCACATTGCCGGCCGGCTACCCCGCTCCCATTTACTTCCCGGTTTCAGCGCGCCCATCCATTCAAGGGGGCATTTGCGACTGATTGCTGCCGGACCAGGGTGCAGTCCATGGCAAAAGCTCCGGGTAGGAGACTTATAGGCATACGCTGTAGGGGCTTGGGGGAAAAATCTGTGCCAGGCAAACTTGCCGGTATGAAGGGCAAACCGCCGCTCACGGCCAAATCACTGAGCGCATGTACAGTGTAGCATGGTTTCACAGAATCACAGGGGCTGTGTTTCTGTGGGTTTCTCTCTTGTAAGTTATTTATTTCAAATATTTTAGCGGGCGTCACAGTTTCACAGCCCGAAAACGGGGGGGGCGTTTTTTTTGACTCTATTTTTACTAAGCAGCTTATTTTCAGATGCTTATGTTGCTTTTGAACCGAAAAGGATCACCATGGACGGTTCGGAAACTTACGGTATTAAACCATAGAATGTACTGAAACCCTATGAAGGCGAACCTTGGAAGGTTCGGAAGCCGAGGAAAATTCACCTTGAAATTACCCTTCACCTGCAATTGCATGGAAGTTTGCCGCGAAAGTCTTTGCTGCACAACGATTTAGGACTGTTTTTGCGGATGAGAAACGAGGTCGATGTGTAAGACCGTGCTTCTCATCGGCTCGCTGTTTCTATTGTGCGCCGGGGGAGGGTAATATTCTGCAAAACTGCGAAACAACGGGGGTTGGAGGCAGTCTGAGCTGCTTTTGATCCACGGTTACTTACGGATTGGCGGTAATACTCCCGGAACGCACAAAATTGTCTTTCAACAGCGTCGAATCGCAATAGTTGAGTGCATCGATGTGTTAGCACGCAGTGGCGTTTAGGGTTCCCCCGCGCCAGCATAGCCGCGTAGCTCACTGGCTCTCACCTTCATGTCCCTATTTAGGCGGAGTATTCGATGCGCCTAGCCGCTTCAGTTCCGCCAACGCGGCTCCGTAACCCATTTCGCCCTTTGGGCAACCATCGCGCGCGGCCTTGAGGCGCGCCAGAGCCGTCGCCCGTTGCTGATGGAAAAGCGCGTCCTCGCCGGTGAAGTAGTTGGCTTCGCAAACCTGCCACTTCTTTTCCCTGTCGGTACCAGAGCTGGCCGCGGTCATCAATACTTCCTCGGCTGTCATTTGTCCGAGATAGAGCTTCCCCACCGGCCCCGGCCATTTCGACAGGTCCGCCGCTGCTGCCGCCCTCGCAAGCTGCTGCGCATCGTCGTGGCCCTGTCGCTTCATGATTACGTGCAGAATCACGGCCGCAGAAAACGCCTCTGGTGAAGACGGCGCGGCGGAGATCGTGTGCTCATAGTCCGCAATGGCTGCTGTCAGATTGGGCTGGCCAAAGTAGGCGTTGCCGCGGCCAAGGTAGGCGCCTGTGAAATTAGAATCGAGGCGGATCGCATGTGTGTAGTCCTGAATGGCGCTGCCATAATCGTTCTTCTTTAGGAAGGCGGTGCCGCGGTTGCTGTAGGCGGATGCGTCATTTGGGTCCAGGCGAATCGCTTCGCCTAAATCCTTGATCGCGCGATTGTCATCATCCTTGAATGAGTAGGCGGTGCCGCGGCCATAATAGGCTCTTTCAAGATTCGGGTTCTGGTGAATTGCTTCGTTGAAAACCTGGATTGCACGGTCGTAGTCGCCCTTCTTTTCGTAGGCGAAGCCGTCGTTGTAGTAGACGATTGCATTGTTCCGGTCCAGGCCAATCGATTCGTTGAAATCCTGGATCGCACGGTCGTAATCCCCCTTATCCACATAGGCGGCGCCACGGTTGTTGTAGAAGGCAGACATCTCCCCCGGCGTGTCGCGGCCTGCCTGGATAAGTTCCGTGCATCCGACGATTTTGGCATCCGAATTACCTGACCTGCACTTGTCCAGGCACTCTTGCCTGCCGCATCCCATCGCGGTCATCGCCGCGCCGAGCATAAGGCAATGGCATAAAGCCGACTTGCGAATCACGTTCAATGCTCCTTGCTAACGGATTGGCAGCAAAACCATATTACATTCGCTTTCACTGTTCGCAGCATTCCGATTGAGCGCAATTGGGATTCGGAGTCGCGAGTTTTCGGGTTCCGGTCGGATTGTCGCCGACTGGGAAACCACGCCCGCATGAACGCTTCCTTGCTGCCCTGCTCCCTCGGTTGTTTTCCATTGCGTCGGCGGCTTACCTGCCGGTAGACTCGGCTCGTCAGTCCTGTCCCGTGGGCGGAAAACGACCAAGCCTGTTCGAGGGGGTTCGATGCAAACCTTCATTCGGCTCATCTCCCAGCTCAAACGCCACTATGGCGAGCCCGCGCTTCCGCCTGCCAAGGGGCCGTTTGAATTGGTGATGTGGGAGAATGCCTGCTACCTGCTGCCGGATGAGCGGCGTCAGGAAGTCTTTGAGGCCTTGCGCACGCAGGTCGGGCTCACTGCCGCCGCCATTGAAGCCGCCCCTGAAAACCTGCTGTTTCCGCTTGCCAAACGCGGTGGCATGCGGCCGGAGACGCGCGTCTTCCGGTGGCGTCAGATTGCCGGCATTGTGTTGAGTCAATTTGATGGCGACCTCGACCAAATCCTGACCCTGCCCTATGCAGAGGCCAAAAAGGCACTGAAGCAGTTCCCCACTATCGGCGACCCGGGTGCGGAAAAGATCCTGCTTTTGTGCGGCGTTGCCAACGGGCTTCCGCTTGAATCGAATGGGCTGCGGGTGCTGGTGCGGGTGGGCTGGGGTCGGGCTCAGAAGAACTACGGGGCGGCTTACCGGTCCGTTCAGGAGGCTGTGAAGGACGAATTGCCCAGGAGTCCGGAGCGGCTGAAAGATGCGCATCTTCTGCTGCGCGAGCACGGCAAGACGTTGTGCAAAGATAAGGCGCCCCAATGCCATGAATGCCCGGTCTCCGCTGATTGCATGTACGCGCAGACTACGGCGGCGGCGTTTTTGCGGGGTGAAGACTAGCAGGATTGAAGATGCATCCCCTCGGGCTAAAGCCCGGAGTTTATTTGATTGGCTTTATGCCGGGGATGAATCCCCGGCCTACCACCCGGACGAATTTTTCCGGCAGGCTGCTAGCTCCGGCCCTGGATTCGTCCAGTCTCGCGCTTTACCAGCTCCACAACCTCTGCCGCATTCTTCGGGTCGCCGCCGCGTGGATCGCCGCCAATGCGCGCCATGCGCGCGTCGGGCAAACCCATCCACTGCTTCCGCCGCAGAATGTCGTCGATCTTGTCTTCGGGAATCACGCCCAGCGGTTTGCCAATCTGCTTCGCGATCAGGTACGTCCGGCAATAGGTGTCCATGATTTCGCACAGCCACTCGGCATGCGTCACGGTATCGGACCAGCAGACCACTCCGTGATTCTTGAGCAGGATGGTGTTGTGCTCGTGGACGAAAGGCAGGATGGTTTCCGCGAACGCCTGCGTACCGGGCGTTTCATACGGTGCTACTGCGGCTGGCCCGATAAACACCTCGTACTCCGGAATCAGCCCGTTCGGCGGAATCTTCCCCACAATCGCAAAGGCTGTTGCGTATGGCGGATGGCAGTGCACAACCGCCCTGGCCTTGGGATTGGCCTTGTAGATCTCAAGATGCAGCAGCAGCTCGCTGGTCAGAGTGCGGTCGCCGGCGAGGATTTTTCCATTCAAGTCGGAAAGGCAGATGTCCGCAAATTCCAGGTCGGCCTTGCTGAGCATGGTGGGCGTGCACAGCACAAACTCCGCGCCCAGCCGCACGCTGATGTTGCCGCCGTTGCCGTCGACATATTGCCGGTCCCACAGCTTGCGGCCCGTGCGGATGATCTCCGCGCGCAGCGCGTTGGCCTCCGCGGAGTTGAAAAGCTCCAGGGGCGACTCCCGTTCGGCCGACCGGTCGCGGGGAATATCCACCGCAGCTTCCGCCGTTTTCGCTGGTAAATCCAATGTCTGCTCCATGCTTGACCTCGCGCGCACTGCGTTGCGATCAGGCCGCAGCACTCGCGTCCAGCCAAGCGGCACCTGTCCCTTGAAATTATAAGGCGGGAGATTTCCGCCCGCTCGTGATTCCAGTCACGCGCAGGGGCTATTCCGCGTGGACTAACTTGCGCTGCAGGGCTTCGAGCGTCTGGCCCTTGGTCTCGGGGTAGGTGAAGAGCACGACCAGGAATTGCACCACGGTCATGATGGCGAAGAAGACGAACGGGGCCGCAGTACCCATGTGGGTTGCCACCCATGGGAAACTCTGCGCGATCACTGTCGCCATGAACCAGTGGCTCGCCGATCCCACGCCCTGGCCCTTGGAGCGGACCGAGTTGGGAAACACTTCGCCGATGTAGACCCAGATGACTGCTCCCTGCGAAAGCGCGAAGAATGCAATGTAAGTAATCAGAATCCAGACCAGCGCATCCAGATGGGAATTGGACGCGTACACCCACGCCACCGCGCTCAGGCAACTCGCCGTTCCCACCGCGCCAATCAGCAGCAGCGTCTTGCGGCCCACCTTGTCGATAAAGCTCATCCCGATCATGGTGAACACCAGGTTCGTGGCGCCAATAGCGATTCCCTTTTCATCGCCTGACAATTGGCTGAAGCCGGCCGCTTTGAAGATGTCGTTCAGGTAGTACAAAATCGCGTTGATGCCGGCCAGTTGGTTGAAGGCGCCAATGGAGATGGCCAGGAACAGCGGGTACCGGTACTTCCACTGAAAAACCGACTCATGCGCTGTAGCATGTTCTTCTGCCAGGGCGCTGCGAATATCGGCCAATTCGGCCTGCGGATTGGGATCGCCCATGAACTTCAGCACGGCCAGCGCTTCGTCAACCCGGCCCTGCGATGCGGACCAGCGCGGGCTGCGTGGAATATAGAAAAGCAGCGCCAAAAAACCCAGCGCGGGGATGGCGGCAATCCCCACCTGCCAGCGCCACTCGGCCGCTCCCAAGTTCATCGATCGGATGGCGTAATTCGATGTGTAGGCGACCACGATGCCAAGAACCACGTTGAATTGGAAGGCAGCCACCAGCCGGCCCCGCCACCTGGCCGGCGCCAGTTCCGCAATGTACACCGGCCCCAGTACCGATGACGCTCCAATTCCCAGCCCGCCTACAAACCGAAACAGAAGGAACGAAGGCCAGCTCCACGCCAGCCCGCAGCCCGCGGCGGAGACGATATAGAGCAAAGCAGTGATGCGCAGCGTCTCGCGGCTGCCGAGCCTTTGCCCGATCATTCCGGCAGACAATGCGCCAATGACCGTGCCCACCAGCCCGATGCCAACCGTGAATCCCTCCTGGTTGGCACTCAGCCCATACAGCTTCACCAACGCATTAATTGCGCCGGAGATAACCACCGTGTCGAATCCGAAAAGCAGGCCGCCCAAAGCTCCGGTCAGCGTGGCCTTCATCAGGTTAAAGTTGGGTCGCATGGTTGTTGGTCCCTGAAGTTCCAAACCATCGTACAGACCTGTGCCCCCACCGGCAACTCGCTGGTTGCGCAGGTCAAAGTTCCTTTGTCGCCGCACCCGGCGCCACGGCCAGTACCCGGCAGCGATGTTTGCCCAACGCGCTCCAACTCAACGCCATTTCGCTCTCCAGGCAGGCGCAATCGCCCTCCTCCAGCACCTCCTGCATACCGCCGGCCTGCAACTGCAGGCGGCCCTCCAGGACATAAACCAGCCCGCTTCCGTCCGGAAGCGCCTCCATGGCGCTGGCTATGGCTCCGGGAGTGAACTCCACCATCTGCGCCGTCATCCGGACATGCGCGGACGCGGGGTTCAGGGGAATCATCTTCGTCGTATCCGCGCCGCGCCCCTTGCCCTGCAGGTGAGCTTTGCGGGTAATGGAAAGCGTGTGCCGGGAAGGTTCCGAGAAAAAATAGCTCATCCCCACGCCGTAGACCCGGCTGATGGTAGCCAACGTCGGCAAAGTCGGAATCATCCGGTCCGTCTCCAGCTTGGAAAGAAGCGCCGTCGAAAGGCCAGTCTCCGCTGCCAGGCGCGAGAGCGTAAGCCGCTTCTGCGTCCGTAGGGTGCGCAGCTTCGTTCCAATGCAATAGGGCTCAAGCGACCATTGCGCATAACTCACTGTTTTGGGCAAGACGTACCCTCCTTGGATCTGATTGATGCTGCACCAGTTTGCCAGCGTCGAGGACCGAAATTCCTGGCAAATTCTTGAAGTTTTTCGGAGCATCTCCATCGAATTGATGGCATCAAAATGCACCCTTGACGCGGAACGGACCCTCTGTTTAACGTACTGACCAACAGCTTGAACGCCGAACAAAATCCGCTTGCGAGCAATTCTGCGTTCATACGATATTAACCCGTTCATATTGAACCGGATGGAATCAACGAAGGTTATTTACTAAAGAGTCACCTAGTAACCACTTTTCGATTACTTCAAGCCGGAAAATGAGGCAATAAAACTCCGCACACAGCCTGGGAAACGTGCATAATCTGGGTAGATCAAACGATCCGTGTCCATCGTGGCCCAGACGAATTATGATCCCGGTTTCAATCTTCCCCGGATGTCCATGGCAGGTGCCCTGTGGCGCCTTGCAGACGGCTGGGTTTTGTCTTGCAGGAGCGGCATATTCACGGGAGCCAATAATGGCCTCGGACCGAGGATAGGCGTTGGAAAGGAAACAACGAAACACGGCGGAAGCCGCAAATATTCGGGAGCAGGGCTCCCACGCTCCGGCTCCCGGAAAGGCCTGGGGCGGGTCAGAAGCCTGCTTTGGAAACTACAGGCTGAAGGCAGACGGAACTTTGCTGCGAGATAAGTCCGTAGTTCACTTGCCTCCCAAAGAACTGGCCGCCCTTCGCCTGCTGATTGCTCATGCCGGGGAAACCGTAACGCCCGTGCAACTGCGCAAGGCGTTATGGGGCGATGTCCATGTGACTGCGGAGAGTATTCCGAAGTGCGTTTCTTCGCTGCGGGCGCGTCTTGAACCGGAAGACTGCATTCAGACGGTTTACAAGCGCGGCTATCGCTTTACTGCCGATCTGCAGTATCCCGAAGCGCAGGAAAGTGCGCTTCCCCGGCTGGCCATTCTGCCCTTTGTTTCCGGATACACCGTTCCCCCGCATCTTGGCCCTGTGATTGCTGAGGAAACCATCTCCCGGCTCACCGGCGCATCTCCGCCGTCAGTCGCCGTTCTGGCGCGCGACTCGGTGTTTACCCTCGCTGCCCGGGGCCTGACCGCCCAGCAGATTGGCGACACGCTGCAGGCCGATTTCGCCCTCACTGGGACGGTGGCTAATTTGCCCGCGTTTTTTCGCCTCCGCGCGGAAATGATCCGGATCAGAGACGGCATCCAGATATGGGTGGAAGACGTGCTTGTGCCGCACAGCCGGATTGCGGGTCTTGAATCGGAGTTGGTTGAACGGTTGTATTTTCGTTTGAACTCAGAAAAGGTTTCCATTTCCGCCGCCGCCGAGCCGGAAGCCGGGAACGAGAACGAACCGCATCGCCACGAGGCCTACCAGATTCTTCAGCGCGCCCGTTACGATTGGCAGTCGATGGAGCGCCATCAAATGCAGGACAGCCTGCAGGAGTTGAGCCGCGCCATCGAACTGAGCCCTTCGCTGACAGCAGCCAAAATTGACATGGTGCGCCTGGGGATCACACAGGCGGCATTCGGTTTTGTTACGCCCACGGCCGCCGCCAGCCTGGTGCGCCGGATCGCCGAGACCATTCCGGAGCTTCCCGTTCAGATTCCTGCAATTCTGCCATCGCTGGGTACGATCAGCTTCCATGTGGACCACAACTTGCCTGCCGCGCTATGGGCGTTCTCTCATTCGGCTCACCTGCCGCACGATCCATGGATCACGCGTTCAAGGGTGATGTTCGCGCTGAGCCGCGGCTGCTTTGGGGAAGCTATCCACCTGCTCGAATCCGCACTGATCGAAGACCCGTTTTCTCCCTGGCTCCATGCCCGCCTTGCCTGGGCGCTCCACCTGGCCGGCCAGCCGGAGGAAAGTGTGTTGCAGATTCGACATGGCCTGGCCCGGTTCCCCGATCACCTGGGGATGGCGCTGTATGGCGCCATCATTCTCCCCTTCAACGGCGATGCGGAAACAGGCGTGCGACTGGCGGCGGATTTGGTGGCGCGCCAGCCTTATCTCGACATGGTTTCGGCCCTTCACGCCTATGCTCTCGCCTGCGTTGGCCGAGTGGATGAGGCACGTGACCTCCTGGAACGGCTGGAATGGCTGAGCCGCGAAAGGTTCGTCATGCGCTCGTTCACGCCCGCCGTGTATACCGTACTTGGTGATTTCGATGCGGCAATCTCTGAGCTGCGCACCTCGGCGGATGCTCGATGCCTGTGGTTCTTTCAAATGCTCGCCGATCCGCGCCTCAAACCCCTCCATGGGCGCCCGGAGTTTGAAGAGATGCGCGCCATTCTCCCGCGTGTTGAGGCGACCGCCGAATCAGTAGCCTAGAATTGCCGTGAAGCGCAGATACCCCGTTCTCGTTCCGGATCAGCGACCGGTTCAAGGAGAGCCCATGTCATCCTTCAAGAAGTCCACTCGCCGAGAGTTTTTGGTGGCTGGATCGTCGGCCGCTCTGGCCGCCGCAACGGCTTCGGCCACGAACGCACCCGCCGAACCGGAGGCTGCCGCGGTTCCTGCCGACAAAGCTGCTCCATACAACGTTGAGGCTCTCTTGATGCACGGAGAGCAGCGCACCTTCAGCGGCGACACGGCTACCCAGGTAGCAATGCCCCTGGGGGGAATTGGCGCTGGCTCAATCTGCCTGAACGGTTATGGAGGATTGCAGGATTTTGCTATTCACGAACGTCCCGCCACAACGGCATTGCCGGCCATGTGGAGCTCCAATTCCAATCAGGCCGCTTTTGCCGTTCTGCACGTAAAGGGACCTGCGAGCGTGACCAAGCTGGTGGAGGGGCCGTTTCCTCCGTTCAAGGTCTTTGACCAGGGGCTGCAGGGGCAGGGATTGCGGCGCGGCGGATTTGAGGGATTTCCACGCTTTCAAAAGTGCGTCTTCAAAGGGGAGTATCCATTCGGAGAGGCGCGGTTAAGCGATAAGGCGGTTCCGCTGGAAGTGAAGCTGACGGGCTGGAACCCGTTCATCCCGCTGGACGACAAGAACTCGGGAATTCCGTGCGTGATTCTGGAATACACCCTTCGCAATACCTCGCACCAGCCGGTGGAGTACGAATTCTCGTACCATCTCTCGCACCTGGCCCCAGGGTGCAAGCCGGATGAAGCGGGATCGAAGAACACCGTGATTCCCGGCAAGGGAGTGTTTCTGCACAATGACGAAGAGGCAAATGCGGAACCATTTGGCAGCGCGAGCTTGACCGTGATTGGCCGGGACGCGCGCGATCAGGGCCAGCCGCGCATCAAGGGAATGTGGCTGCGAAGCCCCGAGTGGACGTATGGCTCTTTGACGGCTCTGTGGCGCGAGGTTTCCACCGGGACATTTACGGCCAACGAAGGATCCAACGACATCGATGTCATCGGCCGGAATGGAGCATCTGTACTGCTCGAAGGAAAGCTGGCCCCAGGCGAGTTTAGGACTTACACCATTCTCATCACGTGGTATTTTCCCAACTGTTACATTGAGGCCGGCGGCAAGGTGAAGGCTTCCGATGTGCTGGGGGATGCCCCTTGCCGAACCAGGGGGGCAGGAGTTCCGCCGTTGTGGCGGCCTTACTATGCGTCGGTGTGGAAGGACGCGCGCGAGGTCGCGCTCTATGTGGAGCAGGAATTTGCCTCATTGCGCGAACGCACGGTGAATTTCAAGAAGGCGGTTTTTGCCTCCTCCCTGCCGGCGTATGTGCTTGATGCTGTTTCAGCGAATCTGGCTATCCTCAAGGCACCCACAGTTCTGCGCGAGGAAAACGGCAACCTCTGGGGATGGGAGGGCTGCTTTCCGGATAACGGCTGCTGCGAAGGCTCCTGTACGCATGTATGGAACTACGCCCAGGCTTTTCCTCATCTTTTCCCGCAGTTGGAGCGGACTCTGCGCAACCTGGAGCTGGTGCGTTCCATGGACGAGCGGGGCCACGTGAACTTTCGCGGAGCTATTCCCGATGGGCCGGTGGACCACGGCTGGCACGCGGCTTCAGACGGGCAGTTGGGCGGGATCATGAAGGTCTATCGCGATTGGCAGATCTCGGGAGATAGCGGCTGGCTCAAAGAGATGTATCCGCTGGTGAAGCGGAGCCTGGATTATTGCATCGGGACCTGGGATCCGGATCATCGCGGCGGACTCTTCGAGCCGCATCACAATACCTACGACATTGAGTTCTGGGGCCCGGATGGGATGTGCACCAGCATCTACCTCGGCGCTCTTTCGGCCATGGCGCGGATGGCGAAGGCAGTGGGGCAGGCCTCCGACGCGGGACTCTATGTGGAACTGGCGGAGAAGTGTTCGCGTCTGATGGACGCGCAGCTCTTCAATGGCGAGTACTACCAGCAGAAGGTCGAGTACCTGGATTTGCGTGACTCTTCATTTGCCAAATCTGTCGCGCACGTGGACGACAAAAGCAGCGAGTTGCAGCAACTGCTCAAGAGGGAGGGGCCGCGATACCAGTACGGGGGCGGATGCCTCTCCGACGGCGTGATCGGGGCATGGATGGCAAGGACATACGGAATCGAGACGCCTCTTGCGCGCAAGAATGTGCGCTCCACTCTGCAGGCCATCTTCAAGCACAACTTCAAGACGGATCTGAGCGAGCATGCGAATGCGCAGCGCCCTGGTTACGCCATGGGTCGCGAACCGGGGTTGCTCCTCTGCAGTTGGCCGCATGGCGACAAGCCGACCTTGCCCTTTATTTATTCCGACGAGGTCTGGACCGGGATTGAATACCAGGTGGCGTCGCACCTGATCCAGGAGGGCTTTGTCGAAGAGGGTCTGACCATCGTGAAGGCTGTGCGCAGCCGTTATGAGGGGAAGACTCGCAATCCCTGGAATGAATACGAATGCGGCAACTGGTATGCCCGCGCCATGTCGAGCTATTCGCTGCTTGGCGCGTTGGCCGGATTCCGCTACTCCGCAGTCGAGAAGACGCTTTGGTTCGGCCCGCAGCTCAACGTGCGGCCGTTCAAGTGCTTTTTCTCCACAGCTTCAGGGTTCGGGACCATCGAACTCCATGACCGCTCGGTGAGCGTACACATGATTGAAGGCGAGTTGCCTATCGAAAAGCTGGCGCTGACCGTCGGAGCGGAGACCAGGCTGCTCGATTGGAAGGTCACAGCGCGGACGAGTGCCACGGCGATCAAAACGATCTAGTGTCCTGTCCCCAGATTTCGTAGCATAAATCCCGAAGTGCAAAAGCAGATCCTTCGACTCACCACCCCAGAAGCTCCAGGCACGGCCCGGCTCGGACCCATCCATTACTGCTTCGCAGCAAGTCTCTCCTGCCCGATCACTGCATCGAATGCCGGCTTGGGTTTCCCGCTCCGATCGAAGAGAAGCGGATAACTTGTCCGCCCCGGCACCGGCCAGTTGTTCAGCCAGGAATCTCCATCAGTAACGCCCCAGAATGTCACCCGGCTCATCTCCGCGCGATGCTTCAGATAAACGGAAAAGAGCCCGGCATATCGCTTTGCCAATGCCTGCTGCGCATCGTCGGGCAAGCCGTTGGCGTATGGATTCATCTTCGGATCCTGCTTCATCTTCAGGGAGACATCGGCGCTGAACATCTTTGGATCGCGAGGCAGAACGTCGATGTCCAGTTCTGAAATCGCGATCTTGACACCAAGCTTGGCGAATGCCGTGATAGCGGCGTCCTCCTGCTCGATTGTGGGGAATTCGAGGCTGTCATGCCCTTGTATGCCAACGGTGGTGATCGGAATGCCATCCGCCTTGAGCCTGGCCACAAGTGCCAGCGCGCCCTTGAGTTTGGCTTCGTTCTCCAGCGAGTAGTCGTTGTAAGTCAGCTCCGCCTGCGGATCGGCCTCATGCGCATACTCGAAGGCCTTTTCAATGAAGTCGTCGCCGATGATCTGCTGCCATTTCGATTTGCGCAGCGTTCCATCCTCGTTCAATGCTTCGTTCACCACGTCCCAGCTCTGAATCCGTCCCTTGTAGCGCCCGACCACCGTAAAGATATGGTCGTGCATCCTTTTCAACAGCGCCTCGCGCGTCAGCGGCTTTCCCTGGTCGTCCTGGAAAACCCAGTTCGGAACCTGCGAATGCCACACCAGGTTATGTCCCACGATGAACATGTGGTTCTTCTCGCCGAATGCCACGTATTTGTCGGGGAGGTCGAAATTATAGGTGTCCAGCTTGGGATGAACGCGTTCCCACTTCAGCACGTTTTCCGGCGAGATGGAATCGAATTGCGCTGCAACAATGCCCGAGCCAAGTGCGTCGGTCCCGGCAATCTGCCGCTCGTTGATGGCTGCACCTATATGGAAGACACCGCGATAGGTGTCCTTGAGGGTGGTGGGCTGTTGTGCGCTTGCCGCGACACACGCGGCCAGCAGAGCGGTAATCAACACGAACCGTCGGGTCATCATTTTTGCATGCTCTCTGTGTACAGAATGTTGAGGGTTGTGGTCTCCCACTCATTCTGCGATGAAGCTGCAGAATGAATGGGGCACGGTGCTTCTTTCCCGGATCCGGCGCGGGTTCATTCCGGCCTTGACTTGCAGACGTGAGTCAAACTGCTTGTTACTGGTCCTGAGACGAGTACCCTTTCCGCCGTTCCGAGAGATCGTGCGAAATGGTCATGTTGAGCTTCATGGTGATGCCGTAGAAGAGAAGGCATACCGCTGCCGCAAGGAACGCCGCGCCAGAGTATACAGATGCGATCAAGCGAATGCCCATCAATGCGTGCTCGGTTTGCACCGCATTTGATTCGTAACCATAGAACGAAAGCAGCCATCCGGCGATTGCGCCACCCAGGGCCAGTCCGATCCACAGCGCAAACACCACAGCCGCAGTCACCGTACCCGTGGCGCGGCGTCCCGTCTTCCATTCGCCAAAGTCCGCCACGTCGCCCATCATGGACCAGAGCACCGGCCCGGAACAGCCGTAGACAAACTGGCGCAGAACTTCCAGCGCAATGATCGTCGTGGTAGCCGTCGCCGGAATGAAGAACAGAACGATACAGAAAACGCCAGTCAAAAACATGCTCCAGATAAACAGCGCGCGCTTGCCCATGCGCTTGGTCAAGGCGGTGGAGCAGGCCACGCCGACCAGCAGAGCCGTTAATCCAAAGCCGTTAAACCAACTGAAGAGAATCTGATTGCCGGCGCAGTATTTGAAGTAGGGCAGCATCACGCTGCCGCGGATCATGAGGCCGATAAAGTAGAAGGTGGTCACCAGAAAGAGCGCGATCCACGGGCCATTCTTCACCAGGTCGCCAAGGTCCTGCAGAACGGAGGACTTCTGCTGTGGGTCGGGCTGAATGCGTTCCTTGCTGACAGCGAAAGCAATCAGGAACATGATCACGCTGGTCACCAGGAAGATGCCCATCGTCATCTGGTAGCCGCGCGCGCTGCTGCCGCGGCCCAGGAAAACCACCATGGGAATTGCCAGGCTCTGCACAATGAAGCCCGCGGCGTTGGCGAAGAACTGACGGTAAGTTGCGATGCTGTTGCGCTCGTTGGGATCGTCGGTCATGACGCCGGTCAGCGATGCGTACGGCACGTTGTTCATGGTGTAGATGAGGCGCAGCGCCAGGTAGGTGACCCAGGCATACATCAGCTTTGCGCCGGAGCTCAAATCCGGAGTGGTAAAGGTCAGAACGCCAATGATCCCGAATGGCAGCGCGGTCCACAGCAGCCAGGGCCGAAATCTTCCCCAACGCGTATGGGTGCGGTCGGCGATGACCCCCATCACCGGGTTGAATACAGCCGCTCCCAGGCCAACAATGAGAAACATGGTACCCGCCTGCGCTGCGGTCAACCCGAAGGTATCGGTATAGAAGTTCAATTGCAGGGCCATCATCGCCTGAAAGACGAAGTTGGCTGCCATGTCGCCCAGGCCGTATCCGAACTTCTCCCCAAAGGAGAGCTTTCCGCTCGCACTACTCATCGGTTCCTTCTCTCTTTCCGTCTCCGTCGGCGATTAACACTTCCTGCGCTCTTCAACTCGCCACAGGCTCACTGCCCGGTCGTGCTGACCCGTCTCGAATGCGTCCCAATGGAATTTACACCGGCAGGCGAACAGCCGGCCCGATCTTCCCAATGCAACGCCGCTGGGGCTGAGATTCTGGCCACACAACTATATCGCTTTACTATTGGATTTGGCGACAACAAAAGAGGTACGGGAAGGGTATAATTCGCTGCGAGGTTTCACCATGACGAAACGTGCTCCGCTCTCCTGTCACCTTGGGTTCAACGCCCAGCATTCGCCCATGGGCGCATTCATGAGCTTTACCTGCGGCAACTTCGGCACCAGGGGCGGCATTGGCCTGCAGATCGGGCAGCCTGGGGATCAGGAAGTCTTCATCGGCTTCAAGGACGGCGATCGTTCTTCCGACGCAACTTTGAAGTGCCTTCCCTTCTACACTGCCGCTGTCTGCCGCGCCGCCGATGCATTCCTGGTGGAGCAGGCAGGTCCCGCGGAGCAGAACGTGAAGCCCGACGCCGAACCGTTCAAGGATGGCGAGCTTTCCCGCTCCTACGGCTGGGCCAGCGATGAGTGGGCAGCAGAGGGGCTGACCTTTTCGGTCTATTCGCCCTTCGGAGCCATTCCCGATCCCGCTGGGTCAAGCAACGACCAGATGCGCGAGGGATTGCTGCCTGCCGTCATTGGCCGCCTCGAATTGGACAACACCACGGGCACAACGACCAAAACGGCGATGTTCGCGCTGAACCACGCGCGCCCAGGCAGCCGCATTCTCAACGACGACCTGGGCAGCGGCCGGTTGGCCTTCGCCTTCCGCCGCGAGGCAGGCGGCGCGGCCGAGTTGCGTGATTTCACCACCTCCGAAGACGGAGTGAAGGTCGAAGACCAGCCCTTCATCTTCATGCGCTGGTCCGCCAGTGACGGAGTGCGTGAACGCCACAATCCGGTTCACCTGCTGGGTTCCTGTCCGGGATTCGGATTTGAGGTTCCGGCCGGGAAAAAGTACGGCATCACGATCGCACTCGGTTCGTATCTCGAAGGCTTCCAGACCAACGGGCTCGACGGCAAGTATCTCTACACTCGCTACTTCACCGGGCTTGGCGATGTATTGAAGTTGGCGCTCGATGATTCCGCCAAGATTATCGCTTCCGCAAAGGCGCTCGA
>Ga0302278_10002750_pt1 | contig 19955 bp, 11 predicted proteins | sample III_Bog_N3_2_FD_194543 | JGI IMG/M metagenome (GOLD analysis project Ga0302278, IMG submission 194543) | Peat permafrost microbial communities from Stordalen Mire near Abisko, Sweden - III_Bog_N3_2 | ecosystem: Environmental > Terrestrial > Soil > Wetlands > Peat | place: Sweden: Abisko...
GCTCGACGGTGCGGTGCGCGAACTTCTGTCCGCGCTCGAGCAGGAATCTGCGGCGGTTGGTTCCGAGGATGGGTGGAAAGTATTTCGGGATCGCTGGATGGCGCGCAAGAATGGCGTTCTTACGCAAGTCAATGACTTGTGGTTGAAGGCCGCGCCGAAAGATGCAAAGCGCGACGTCGGCCAGCGCGTCAACGAAGTTAGAACGAAAGTTGAAGAGGAAGTCTCGAAAAAATCGGTTTGGAAACTCACGCGCGGCATGCGATCCGCGAAAACCGCAGTCGATCAGGCTGATCATTGGAGCGCAGAATGGTTGCAGAATTCGAGACTAGATAGCGAGAAGGTCGACATCACGCTTCCCGGCATTCGCCGTCCCATCGGAGCGGAGCATCCTGTCATCAAGACGATGAACGAGATCGTCGGTGTCTTTCGCAATCTCGGCTACTCGGTGGAAGAAGGCCCCGAGATCGAAACCGATTACTACAACTTCGAGGCGTTGAATTTTCCTCCGAACCATCCGGCGCGCGATACGCAGGATACGCTGTTCATCGCCGGGCAAGACTCGAAACCGCAGCGCGACCGCCTGCTGCTGCGCACGCACACGTCTCCGGTGCAGATTCGCACCATGCAGAAGATGAAACCGCCGGTGCGCGTCGTGTGTCCCGGAAAAGTTCACCGCAACGATGCGCTCGACGCTACACATTCGCCCATCTTTCATCAGGTCGAAGGGCTTGCGGTCGACACGAACATCACGTTTTGCGACCTGAAGGGCACGCTCGACCACGCCATGAAAGCGCTGTTTGGATCGAGCGTCAAGACGCGTTTCTATCCGTCGTTCTTTCCGTTCACCGAGCCGAGCGCCGACGTGCAGATCAGTTGCATTTTTTGCGGCGGCAAGGGCACGCGCGACGGCGCTCCCTGCCGCAACTGCAAGGCCAGCGGATGGATTGAGTTGCTCGGCTGCGGCATGGTCGATCCCAATGTGTACGGCTTCGTCGATTACGATGCCACAAAGGTTTCGGGATTCGCTTTCGGTATGGGCGTGGAGCGAATTGCGATTTTGAAATACGGCGTGGATGACATTCAGTTATTTTTTCAGGGCGATGTGCGGTTTCTGGAGCAGTTTGGTTAGGGCAGCTTCTGGCTACTAGCTTCTAGCAAGCATCGAGACGGAAGCAGATTTGGTTGCTAGAAGCTAGTAGCCAGTAGCTCGAAGCTGGCGATCTACATGAAAATTTCTCCCCATTGGCTGCGCGACTTCGTTGACCTTCCCGTCGACTACGCTCGGCTTGCGGACGAACTCACGCTCGCGGGCATAGCCGTCGAAGGCATCTCCGGCGAAGGCGACAACACCGTCTTCGAGATGGAGATCACGACCAACCGTCCCGATGCCATGAATCACTATGGCGTGGCTCGCGAGGCGTCCGCGCTCTATGATCTGCCGCTGCGGCCGATCGAGCCGAAACTGCCGCCGTCGCAAGGCAAGTCTGAAGTCACCATCGATATTCAGGAACCTGAACTTTGTCCGCGCTTCACCGCCTGCGAGATTCGCGACGCAGCCATCAAGCCGTCGCTGGCAAAAATCGCCAGCCGTTTGCAATTGCTCGATCAGCGGCCCATCAGCAACGCGGTGGATGCAACTAACTATGTTCTCTGGGAGAGCGGCAAACCCACGCACGTGTTCGATCTAGATCTGCTCGAAGGCCGCCGCCTGATCATTCGCAAAGCCCGCGCCGGAGAAACCCTCAAGACCCTCGACGGCGTAGAGCGCAAGCTATCAACCGAAGACCTAGTCGTTGCCGATGCGAAAAAGCCGGTCGGCCTCGCCGGCGTGATGGGCGGCTTCGACACGATGATCACCGAGCGCACGAAGAACATCCTGATCGAATCCGCGTGGTGGGACCCGGTCACGGTGCGCCGCATGTCGAAACGCCACGGCATTCATACCGACGCCTCTCATCGCTTCGAACGCGGCGCCGATTTTGAATCTACCGTTCCATCGACCAACCGCGTCGCGGAGCTGATTCTCAGTTCTGGCGGCGGCACGCTTGTCGGGGATCTAATCGATGTGATCGCCCGCAAGCTCGATCTCGCCCCCGTGGAGCTCGATCCGCGTGAGGTCCACCGCATTCTCGGCAAAAAGATCAGTACCCTCGAAATCAGCCGTATTTTGACTCGTCTTGGTTTCACGGTGCTTCCAGGCGGCGAAGACACTTACCTGGTGCACATTCCAAGCTGGCGGCTTGATATCGAGCGCGAAATCGACATCATCGAGGAATTGGCCCGCCTGCACGGTTACGATAAGTTTCCCAACACGCTTCCCGCGTACAGCGGTGAAGTCCGCGATCTCCCCGATGCGCACAAAGAGGCGCGTCTGCGCTCATCGCTCCTGGCGCTCGGTTACAACGAAACCATTTCACTGACTGTCATTTCGAAAGAGGATGCTCGCCGCTTTTCGCCCGCTCCCGAGCTCGACCTGGCGAACCCCTTGAGCGACGAGGCTTCCGTCATGCGCACCTCGCTCGTTCCCAGCATGTTGAATATGCTGGCCTACAACCTGAACCGCGGCAACGACAACGTCCGCCTGTTCGAAGTGGGGAATATATTCGAGGCGTCGGGACCGAAAGCGCTGGAGATGAAACGCATCTCTATCGGCGCGACCGGCAGCATGGATGCGGATGTGGTGGGCGGACTGGCTCCGGGGGCGGCGGCGCGTCCGTTCTCGTTTTTCGATCTGAAGGGCGACATCGAAAGCCTGCTCGCTCCGTTCAGCCATTGGACGCTCTACTACGATGCCCAGCCCGACAGCGAGAAGACTGCCGACTATTATCATCCCGGACGCTTCGCCCGCGCCATGCTGGATAGCGCTACCGTCGCCCAGTTCGGCCAGATTCATCCGGATGTAGCCGCAGCGCGCAAACTGCGGCAGGATGTCTTTGTCGCCGAGATCTATCTCGACCGGCTCTATCAGCACGATCTGCGCCAGGTGCGGTATGAAGCGCTGCCGCGCTTCCCGGCCGTCGAGCGCGACTTCTCGTTTGTGTTTGACGACAGCGTGGAGTTCGAGAAGATCCACCAGAGCGTCAGCGGATTGGGCATCGTCGAGCTGCGCAGCTTCGTCCCGGTTGAAATTTTCCGCGGCGAAAAAGTTGGCGCGGGCAAATACTCGATTCTGATGCGAGCCAAACTCCAGTCCAGCGACCGCACCCTGCGCGACGACGAAGTAGCACAGTGGGCGGGGCAGATTGCGAAGGCGCTGGAAGCGCTGGGCGGCGTGCAGCGCGTTTGAGAAGCGGGCACGAGGGTTCTGATCCACCCTATTCTTAGTACTTACGATCAAAAGGGCATTCCGAAAAACATTCGGAATGCCCCTTTGATTTCTGACCTATTTCTAAATCGTGCTACGCGCCTTGCGGCTTTTCCTGCTTCTTCCGTTCCTCTTCTTCCCGCTTTTTCTCCTCAGGCGTTTGCGGTTTTGCTTGCGGATGAGGAGGTGGCGGAGCCGGTTTCGCCTGCGCGGGCGGCGGGGTTTGCGGCCGCGCAGCCGGCTGGTTCGGCTCCGGACGATTCGGTTCTGGGCGATTGTTTGGCTGAGGCGCAGTTGGGCGATTCGGGTTCGCCTGTTGCTGTGGCGGTGGCGTTTCTCGATTCGGCTGCGGCGTATTCACCGGCCGCTCATTATTCATACGCTCGTTGGGAGCTGGCTGCGTGGGCGGACGATTTGGCTGATTCGCGGGCAGTTGCGGAACGGGCTGCCGTGGGTGAACTGCATTCGGCTGATTCGCAGGCGGTGGAGTGGGTTGCGGCGGGCGATTGGCATTCGGCTGGCCGCCCATCGAATTTGCCGGACGGGACGTGATTGGCGCGGCTGGCTTGCTGGGAGGCGCCTGTTTGACCATCGGACGCGCAGCCGCCGCAGCCGGTGGACGCAGCGTCTGCAACTCCTGCCGCGACAGGGGCTGTCCGGGATGAGCGGCGAGAGCCTGTTGTTTTTGCGCGAACGGAACTGGCGGCGGAGGGGGCGTGTGGTTCGCGACCACCTGCCGATTCATGGTTGCGGCGGGCGGCGCAGGTACGTGATTCGCGGTGGAAGCGTGCGCTCCAAGCACGCTCTGCCGGGTGGGGGCTACGGCGGCTGACTTGTTCACCGACGCGCTGGCAATCTGCTGCGGAGTTACAGCAACCGCGGCCCGGGCTACGGGTTGCGCGCTGGTGAAGGCAGCTTGCGGAACCGCCATCACCGCTCCCTGAACGTTTCGGTTCGCGTAGTTCACGTTGGTGACGGTCGTGCTCTTATTGATGATGGTGGTGTTGTAGACGTTCGTGATCGTGGTGACGTTGACCGTTGTGTTGCTGACGTTTACCTGGTTCATATAGCCGCGGCTCACTTGATAGGGCGGCACATAAACTTCACGCGGTCCGAGCGGGAACCACGCCACGTTGCCTCCGAAAGCCAAGCCGCCGCCAATAAAGACGACGAGCGCGGGCGCATAGACGGGCCGCACATCCATCGGACCGGCGATCCAACCCCAACGGCCGTTGATCGTAACCCAGCGTCCGTAGTGGAACGGCGCGTAGCCCCAAGGGGAATCATCGACCCAGGTGTAACCCCAGGGCGAAATCCAAGCCCAATGGCCGGTGTGGTACGGCGCCCAGCCAAATTCAACACGGGTGGGGAACCAGACGTGGCCGAAGCTGGGGTCGTCGCGCCAGTCGCCGTTTTCGTCGAGATCTTCATAGCCGACGACGTCGCGCGAGAGATAGCGCGCCGACAGCGAATTGTCGTAGCGGCGATCGCGGCCGTTCGCCCAGTTATCGAACTCGTCGTAGCCGCCAATATCCTGAAGGTCGGCCCACAGCGAATCGGTACCGCTGAACATGCCACGCTGACCGCCGTAGAGCGTGTAGGTCTGGCCGCCGCCGGTGGCTTGGCCTCCGCCGTCGCGCACGCTGACGGCGGTGTAGGTGCCGTCGTCGCTGGCTTCGATGCGGTAGATGCCCGGCTGGTTCACCGTAAACGCCAAGTTCGGTGTATCGACTTCGAAGTAATCGTTCTGATCGAGGCGGCGCACATGAATGTTGATCGCGCCCGAGGTTAGTTGAATTTGCACGGTGTGATCATCGAGATTGAGGAATGAAAATCCGGTGTTCTCCCGCAGGCGAATCACGGCGGAGCCGAGCTGCAATTCGGCGCGCGAGGCCTGGTCGGCCCAGAGCCGGTCGCCGGTCGTCAGGGGGCGATTGGGGAACGCCTGCACCCATTCCGCCTCGCCAGCTGGCTGGAATGAAACCGAGCCCTCGATGTAGCCGAGTCGCGCGACGCGGGTGGGCGGATCGTCTTGCTGGTCCCAGTCTTGAGCAAAGGCTCGGGTCGGTAACAATGCGGTTGCGAATCCCAGTGCGAGCAAGGCGCTCGACCAGACGAATTTCTTGAGTTCGTTTTTCATGGAAGTTCTCTCCAAAGCGTTTCTATAGCAAATAGGGTTAGAAAGTCATTATTCACCAAGGGATAGAGAGTTGGCTATACTGACCAAGCTTAGGTACGGTGCTAAGTTGATTGGTTTGACCACGGAGCCACGGAGGGACGCAAGGGCTTTATATAATTTCACCTTCCACGTTTTCCAACCTTCGATTCTTTTTCCGTGCCTCTGTGACGCCGCGGTCAGAGAATCAAATTAGGGCGCTACCCGGCGATTTCCGCCTTGACCGAACCCGCCAAACGGCGCTACCATCGCGGCGTTGCGGGTTTCCGTGGTTCTCCCTCATCCGTTCTGGGCCGCTTGCTTTCGGAGGTTCTGACAATGCGCTTCTCCGCTTCCATGCTGATCCTGTGTTCGTTTGGCCTGTGCTCGTTGGCGACTTTTGCGGAGACTCCTACGGCGGGCGTCAACGTCGGCCCGAAGCCTGTTATTACCGAACCGATTGACGAATCCCGGTTGGTGACTCTTACGGGAAACACCACCGCTGCTGTGTTCGAGGCAAGCAATGATCGCGGCCCGGTCGCCGACAGCCTGACTTTCGATCATTTGCTGCTCACGCTCAAGCCTGCGCCGGAAACCGAAGCGCGTTTCGAGAGACTGATTGACGAAATGCATCGGCAGAACTCGCCCGAATTTCATCGCTGGCTGACGCCGCAGCAAGTCGGCGAGCGCTTCGGTCTGGCGCAGCAAGATCGGGAGACCATTCAGCGCTGGCTGGAATCACACGGTTTTTCCATCAACCGCGTCTATCAAAATGGACTGGTCATCGACTTCGCCGGCACGTCCGCGCAAATCCGCGAAGCGTTCCACACCGAGATTCACAATTTGACTTTACCGAATGGCGAAAAACACATCGCGAACATGCGCGATCCGCAGATCCCCGCCGCACTCGCGCCCGCCATCGAAGGCGTTGCCTCGCTGCACGACTTCTATCCCAAGTCGCATGCGATTCGGATGGGTCATGTGACTTACGACCGCGCGACGAATCAGTTTCAACCGCACTTCAAATCGCGCTACACGGAAAAAGATCAAGGGCAAACTTACTATGCGGTTGCCCCCTACGACTTCGACACCATCTACAATGTGCTGCCGCTCTGGCAGCAGGGATTTACGGGCAAAGGCGTCACCATCGCCGTGATCGAAGATTCCAATCTAGCGCATACCTCCGATTGGTACGACTTCCGCAGTGTATTCGGTCTGAAGGGTTTCAAATACGGAACCTTCAAGCAGATCTATCCCGGTTGCAAAGACCCTGGTCAAAATGGAGATGAGATTGAAGCGGCTCTCGACGTGGAATGGGCGAGCGCAAGCGCGCCCGACGCGAACATCGTGCTTTCCGCGTGCGGCAATGCACACGGCGTATCCGGGCTGGATCTGGCCATCCTCAATCTGCTCGATCTCGAACCGCCCGACATACTTTCGGACAGCTACGGCTTGTGTGAAACCATCAGCGGCCAGACCGAAGTGGCACTCGAGAATCGGGAAGCGCAGATCGCCACCGCGTTGGGCACCACCTTCTTCATTGCGGAGGGAGATGTTGGCGCCGACCAGTGCGTTCCCGTCGAGAGCACTCCCTATTCGTCGCTTGGCATCAATAGCGGAGACAATACCGCTTCCGCCTATGCGGTCGATGTGGGCGGCACCGATTTCATGGCCCAGTACCTCGGGGACGCCTACAACATTCCCATCAGCGAATATTGGAGCGCGAAGAACAACCCCGTGACGAAAGCGTCCGCGCTGTCGTATATTCCGGAGATTCCGTGGAACGACGGCTGCACCAGCGAGCTGTTCTACAGCGATCCGGTCTACGGCGGTTACACGCAATCGTATGGTCCAAGCGGCTTCTGCAACACGAAATACGGCAGACAGTTCGACTATGCGGACGGTGGCAGTGGCGGACCGAGCACCTGCTTCACGGGAGTCCCTTCGATTCCCGGCGTGGTCAGCGGAACCTGCAAGGGCAATCCGAAGCCGTCGTGGCAAACGGGCGTGCCGGGCATTCCGAACGATGGCTTGCGCGACCAACCCGATCTGGCGCTCTTCGCCTCGGACGGCTTCTGGGGAAGCTTCCTGGTCGAGTGTATGTCGGACCCGAAGCAGGACGGCTCTCCCTGCAATGCACTGAACGCCGCAAACCTGGAGGGCGGCGGCGGAACATCGTTTGCCGCGCCAGCGATGGCTGGCATTCAGGCGCTGATCGATCAGAAATATGGCAAGCAGGGCAACGCCAACTACGTCTATTACGCGCTCGCGGCGAACCAGTTCAACACGCAAGGAGCGAAAGCCTGCAACGCCAGTCAAACCACGGGAGCGTTGCCTGCCGCGTCCTGCGTATTTAACGACGTCACGGCCGGAGACATGGACGTTCCTTGCGGCCAAAATGCGAAGGGAAAGTCCTACGACTGCTTCGGCGACGGCACTGACATCATTGGTGAACTTTCAACGTCCACGTCTGCTGGCGAACCGGCTTATCCAGCCACTGTGGGCTACGATCTGGGCACCGGACTCGGCTCGGTCAACGCCACCATGCTGTTTAATGCGTGGCCGCATAACTAGCGCCAGGCGCAGCTCAGCCGCGACACGAACGAATCAGTTCAGAAAATGCTGCCGGTAAAGCGTGTCGCGCTGCGCCGGACGGAAGCCCGCATCGCGTATGATGCGCCGCAGTTCTTCTTCGGTGGTGCAATTGGTCACGCCGGCGGCGCGGACCACGTTCTCTTCCAGCATTACCGACCCCACGTCGTTGCCGCCGAAGCGCAGGCCCATCTGGCAGACCTTTAGTCCCTGCGTTACCCAACTGGACTGAACGTTCAGAAAATTTGAAAGATAGAGGCGCGAAATCGCCAGGACCTTCAAATATTCAACCGCCGTGGCTTCATCCCAGTGGCGCCCGCCGAGCGCGGTGTGCGCGGGCTGAAAGCTCCAGGGGATGAAGGCGGTGAATCCACCCGTCTCTTGCTGCAAATCGTAAAGAACTTGCAGGTGGTTGATGCGGTGCTCGATGGACTCGCCGACGCCGAACATCATGGTCGCGGTGGTTCTCATGCCAAGCTGGTGCGCGGTGCGATGCACCTCCAGCCAATCGGCGGTCAGGCATTTCAGGCGCGCGATTTTGTAGCGCACTTCGTCGTCGAGAATTTCCGCGCCGCCGCCGGGGATGGAATCGAGTCCGGCATCGCGCAGGCGCGCAATCGTATCGCGCAGGCTTAGAGTGCTGTATTCGGCGATTGCCAGAATCTCCGAAGCGGAGTAGCAGTGCAGGTGAACCTGCGGGAAGCGCTGCTTGATGCCGCTCAGCATCTTTTCGTGCCAGTCGATCTTGAGATCGGGATGCAGGCCGCCCTGCATCAGGACGCCGGTGCCGCCGAGTTCGACGGTCTCGCGAATCTTTTCGTAAATCGTATCGAAATCGAGGATGTAGCCTTCCGCAGCCGCTGGACCCTTCAGCGGACGATAAAACGCGCAGAAGGTGCAATATTCGGTGCAGAAATTGGTGTAATTAATGTTGCGGTCGATGATGTAGGTCACGGTGCCTTCGGGATGCAACTTGCGGCGGACCGCGTCCGCCTCCATGCCAATCCCGATTAGATCGTCAGATCGAAACATCTCCAGAGCTTGCTGCTTGGTCAGGGACATTCTTCCTCACCCCAGGGTAATAGGTATTTTAACTGAAAGGCAGTCGTCAGCCATCGGCTTTCAGACCCCCGTCCCTTATCCATCCATAATGGAATCAGCAGTTTATGCATAGAGTCCAGCCATGTATTTAATTTTAAAGAAGTTATTGGCAACTGTCTCGGGAGTGGGTACCTCAGGTCTCGCGGCTTTCGAGACCTGCCGAAAGCGGGCGCTACTCCCTATACTGGAATGCGGAACTCGAACCCGGTTGAATGGAGCCAGTGTTTGTCCCAGCAAAGAATCCTCATGTGCGCGCCGGATTATTTCGGCGTCCATTACGTTATCAATCCCTGGATGGAAGGTAATCGCGGCAAGGCCGATCATGCTTTGGCCGTGAAGCAATGGTCAGGCCTGAAGCGGGCGATCGAGGCACACGGGGAAGTGGTCCTCATTGTGCCGCAGCCGGGGTTGCCGGATCAGGTGTTTACCGCGAATGCCGGAATGGTGCTGAAGGAAAAGGTCGTGGTCAGTCGTTTCCGGGAGCCGGAGCGTCAGGGCGAAGAACCCTTTTTTCAGGAATGGTTCGCCAAGAACGATTTCAACATCGCCGCCTGGCCGCAGGATGTGTCGTTCGAGGGCGCTGGCGATGCGTTGCTCGATCGCGGCCAACCGATTATCTGGGCCGGGTACGGATTCCGTTCCGCGATGAGCACGCCAGGGTTGCTGGAAAAAACCTTCCACCGCCGGGTGGTCGGACTGCAACTGGTTGATCCGCGGTTTTATCATCTCGACACCTGCCTGTGTCCGTTGGAAGGCGGGTACCTGATGTATTTTCCGGCGGCGTTTGATGCCGATGGACAAAAGGCCATCGCCGATATCGTGCCCGCGGAAAAGCTGATCGAGGTTGATGCAGCGGACGCGGAGCAGTTTTGCTGCAATGCGCTCGATCTGAACCGGCGCGTGTTTCTGAACGGCGCTTCCGAATCTCTTCAGGGCCGGATGCGGCAAGCGGGGTTTACCCCGATCCTTACGCCCCTGTCGGAGTTTATGAAAGCCGGGGGCGCGGCGAAGTGTCTGACGCTGAAGTTAAGGGAAGAATAGGACGTCCGGCTATGGATTCTGTTGACCTGCTCCCTGTTTTCCGAACAAGTCCGAGTATGATTTCGGACGAAGGAAAGGGGAAAGGCCGATTCCGTCTTGTGGCGTTCTTAGGGGGATAGGGCCGCCGGCGGCGTAGCATGGGGAGAACTCCGGTGTCGGCGGCGCGATAGCCCACTTCTCGAAAGGCGCGAGAAGTGGGGCACCCCCGTTTCTGATTGGTCAGAGTTGAGAGACGAGCCGCATAATCATCGCAGGCTGGGAGAAGGTGGCCACCCGCGTACCAGTTGTGAAATTTGTCTGGGTTAGTTATAAGGTCTATAAGTTGTATAAGGAGGTAGAAGAGATTAACGAACCGTATAAGGAATGTTGGCAGTGATTATTCATTGAGGCCATATGAGTGACAAAGTAGATCAGGCTATAGCCCCGTTTGGACAATCCACTCTTGATTCTCAAGCTTTGGGCGTTTTTCGCGCAAAGGGGCCGGTCCTGGGATGGAGTAGGAGGACTGCCGCGGAGTCAAATAGGCCTGCAGCCAGTGCTATGCCGCCCGGTACGTGGAATTGACGTCCCCGAAGGGCAATTTGTGGCATCGATTTTTCCGGGCCCCGACTGTCGTCACAGATCCACTCAAGACCCCGGAAGATGCTGAGCGGCCAGATGCAAACACAAGCCTATCGGACTACGGTTGGTCGACGTATATGCATTTGCTGGTTTGGATATTTGGCGAGGCGATTCTGGGAGTCTTCTTTTATGAGTTAGCCACGTACATGCCAGATTTCGTGAAAATAATTGTTTGTGGGGCGGCTATTATTATTTGGTACGACTACCGATACTTCCAGAAGAGAACAGGGAGAATCTACACGGGACCGCTCCTCTTGCTTCCCCTCATTCTCGCTCTTTTGTGCTTTGCCGTATGGAGGTTTACTGGCGACAATGTGTGGGCAAGGCTCATTGTCGCATGTGAATGCGTGCAATCTGCCTATATAGTTGTTGATCGGATGTCTCGACGCAGCTCTTGAACATTTCCTTTTTGAACTCTAAGTAAGTGGTTGTATGATCGGCCCAACGCCAGTATTCATGCGGCTTTGAGAGCAAAACGAACTCTACGGAGGCTCAACTTGGTGGGTGAGAAACAAAATCAGCCATTTCAGCTCTCGTTTAACCCCTGTTTGAAAGTGGATTTCCAAGGTTCTCGCGTCACCTCCGACGGTGGTCTGCTGTTGGTCCGCGAGTTGGATGAGCGGTTGGGATTGAGTGCGCTCATTGCCGAAAACATCATGGACCGTCGGCGGGGAAAGAACACGCAGTTGCCGCTCCCCGATCTGCTGCGACAGTCCATCTACAGTCGCTTGGCAGGATACGAGGACCTGAACGATGCGGAGCGGCTATCGCAAGATCCGACCTTCCGCCTGATTGGTTCGGAGAAGATCTGGGATCGCGGAGCAGCGTTGCCTTCGCGCCTCCATTGGTTTGAGACCGAGGTGCTGAGCCAAGCCGAAAATCTGGAAGGTCTGGGCCGAATCAATCGGGAACTGATTGCCAAGGCGGAGGCTATGGATTCACCCCAGAGGGTGGTGCTGGATATGGACAGCACAGAGATCCCGGTTTACGGAGAACAGGAACAGAGTGCCTACAACGGGCATTTTGAATCAACCTGCTATCACCCGCTGTTGCTGTTCAACGGGGAAGGAGACTGTCTGGGAGCGAAGCTGCGACCCGGCAACGTGCACAGTGCCGAAGACTGGGACGAAGTGCTTCTGCCCGAGATCGAGCGCCAGCAGGCACTGGGTCAGGAAGTGGTGTTTCGAGCCGATGCCGCGTTTGCCAAACCGGAGATCTACGAAGCGCTGGAAGAACGGGGAGTGAAGTATGCGATTCGGATTCCCGCGAACGACAGTCTGGGGCGGGACATCGCGGAACTGCTGACGCGCCCGGCGGGGCGGCCCGGTCACAAACCCATCGTGTGGTACAAGGGCTTTCTTTATCAGGCCGCCAGTTGGAGGGTAGCCCGAAGGGTCGTGGCGAAGGTGGAGTTCCATGCCGGGGAGTTGTTCCCGCGTGTGGGGTTCATCGTGACCAACTTGGAGACGCCGAGCCGGGCAGTGGTGCGGTTCTATAACAAGCGGGGCACGGCGGAGCAATGGATCAAGGAGGGAAAGCAGGCGGTGAAGATGACGCGTCTTTCCTGCCATCGGTTTCGCTCGAACCAAGTGCGGCTGGCGCTGAGCCTGCTGGCCTACAACCTGGGAAATCTGTGGCGGCGTCTGGGTTTGCCGAGAGGGATTGAGAACTGGTCCCTCACCAGCTTGCAGCAACGGCTGGTGAAGACCGGAGGACGGCTGGTCAAACATGCGCGTTACTACTGGCTACTGCTGGCGGAAGGACATCTGAATCGACGGCGGTTCGGAGCGATGCTGGGCCGTATTGCTCTGCTGCCGATACCGACGGGATAGATCGGCGGGGCCCGCTCAAGCAGCGGAATCTGTCTGCAAAAGGCTCGGCAAGAAGGAGAAGTGTTGCAAAAGTGGCGGAATATCGAGCAATTTCGGCGGGGCGGGTTCGGATCTCGGAGCCGTTACGGGGCGGTCAGTATGAAAATTGTTTCACACTGTCGGCGAACAGCGGGATGGGTGTATGATCAGTGCCGTTTTTGAACCAAAAAGGAGATTCCGGGTATATGTCACTAAAGGGCCTGGTGCTGTTCTATTTACAACAGATACGACGAATAGTCCACAATCTGTTGCTTTTGACTATTAATATTCTGCGAGCTGCACCGAATGGGAGTTCCTTGAGGGGCTCGGCGGCTGCAGAGTGGGAGTGGGAAGCCCCTGGCGACCTTGCGTGACAGATGGAGTAATGCTGGCGTTGTGTTCGAAGTGACTCCCTGAGAGGCTTATCGAGAGAAACTCCACACGTAAACGGGGATTTCAGCGTGGCGAGTGGATACTACGTGCAAGCCTCTTGAAAACACCGCTGGAAGGTGCTCATTGCACCATTATTGCCAGGTCTGCGACTTCTGGACACGAATTCTTCCGGCGATGGGAAGGAGTTTAGACTCATTCCAGTAATCTGTTGTATAATTCGCGTCATCCTAGGGGCTCCAAAAGAAGTTCATATTCCACATCACAATTAAAGGCGAAGTTGCTTGAGCGGTGAAGGAGACAAGTATGAACAAGCTCAGCTCGTGGAAAGCAATCTTTTTCTTGAGTGTCTTCTGTGCCGGGACGGCAATTATCTTGCCTGCGCAGGCATCTGGCTTCTGGGGCGGGAGCTACTCCGTCAGCACCTGCAATACTCCTGGATATATCGGCAGCGGCGATCCGTGTTCCTATATTGTCTGGTCGCTAGCTCCTGGGGATGGTGGTCACGGCAGCAATACGGCCGAACTCTATGTGGGCCCAAATCAGGCAAACAATGTTCGATACGAGCAGGAATTTGACGCTGAATTTTGCTCTGCTGGGTCAGGAGTCGATCTATCCACTGCGAACTCTTGGGGAGACACTGAGGATTTGACCAACGTCTTCCTTTCCGGTGCGCAGTCCACTACGCTAACCTTCACTGTCACTCAACGGACTCCAACGCTAATTTCGGGAACATTCGCGGGCAGCTTTGAGTACCCAACGTCCTCTGGAACAGCTAAGGGTCAGATTACTGGCCAGTGGAGTTTGACGCCCCTTTCAGTAGCATTCCCGAAGTGCATTACAAAAGGTTATGAATGGTGCTACGAGAGCGGTATTGCGGCTAACGCACTGAGCGGTACAGGTACCGGCTCGTGTCCCTTCCTCTATCCGACAGATCCGGCTCCGGCCGGGGAATGGGGCAAAGGTTGTAAGATCACTTCACAAACCGTAGCCCAGCAGCCCGCAAATACGGATCGAAAGATACTTGGCGTGGGTGAGGAGGTCAATCTCACCTTGGAAGGCGGGGACGACTCAACTGCATGGCAACTGGAAGGCCCTGGAACTCTTAGCCCGCAAGGCCAGAACGCCGTTTTATATATGGCTGACGATACAACGGGTGCTGCAACGATAACTGCGACTGCTGATGTCTGTAAGGAACAGAGTGAAAAGTTCAAAGTGATCGCCCCATCGAAAGTCATGATGCAAAACCCTTCAGGTGACTATATTCACACTGAAGGCTATCCAGATATAGGATTTCAGGCTAACGTATACATCGGCCCGGATACGGTCTCGTTCTATAACGTCGCCTTCGAAGAAGTCAACGCCCCCTTTAAACCCACAGGTGTTTATGCATGCGACGGCCAACTGTCTCCCCCGTGCGTACCTGTGCATTACAATCATTGCTCCGGTAGTAGTTGCCCATCCGTGCTAGCCGTGAACCCATCCGTCGTAGTCCCTGGTTTAGGTACCCAGCTTGACGAAACTGACTGCGTCTATTCTGGTCAGGGGGCGTATGTGGTGCCTCCATATAAGCCCGGCTCAGTTACTGTTTCGATTCCTTGGCAATGGTTTCTAGATGCCGGCAACCAGAATACGTTCATTTCCGTCGAGCAAAAGGCAGAATTAGAAGGAAGCGACAAAAGCCTTTGCGGAGTGGTGGATAATTGTGCTCTCATGACATCGAAAGCAGGCGTAACAGTTAGCAAAAATGTGGATAGCGCTGACGGTACACTGACTGATTCCCAGTGCCTTAACGGAGATTCCCAATGAAAAACGCTCTGCACGCACTGATTTTCTTCTGCACTCTTTCCGTGCCACTTTGTGGAGCTCAGAGCACGCTCGAAAGCCAGATTCAGGTGGCAGACGGCGCCTTTGCAAATTACGTGTCTACACATTCAGTACGTGATTTGCGTAAGTGTCTAAGACCCTTGCTTATGATTAGGCTACCAAACGACAAGGCCCATGAGATTTATCTCGCGCGAGTAACGGACCTGTGGATTGAATTGTTCAAGGCGGTGGATAACTCTTACGATCCCACGTTTGATCCACAACGGAGGCCTGTGCTGATTGATGCCCCGCGAGATCCTAATATCCCGGAGAGTGCTCAAGAAGTTGCTAACAGGGAACTGTTTCAGAAGGCAGCCGACTATTCGTCTCTAAAGGCGCTAGACGATAATGCGACAGCAGCCTTTAAGCTATTTGTTCTATACCATTACCGAGATCCGGCAGGGCGGGCACACTTACGAGAGGTCATGACTCGACAAGCTCTACCTCCACCGAGAATTGAGCATATTCTCCCGTTAGTATCGCGTTGAGGCGACAGCACAGCACAGCATCCTGTTCTGCTTTGTGGCGTCTCACGCGTTCCATGCTGTACGCTCGCGGTAAATGAAACGTCGCTTATTATCCGTTCGCCGTAAGCGTCCGGTCTTGGCCGTCTAGACAGGCGGAGAGTAAGGCGTCATTCTCCCGAAGTGGATTTACCAGAAGCTGAACGAGTTGCTGGAGGCCGAGCGCTTCGACGAGTTTGTCGAGAACCGGTGCGCGAAGTTTTATGCGGAGAGGAACGGGCGTCCGTCGCTGACGCCGGGGATTTACTTTCGGGCGCTGCTGATCGGGTATTTCGAGGGCATTGGGGCGGAGCGCGGGATCGCCTGGCGGCTGGCGGACTCGCTGGCGCTGCGGCGTTTTGTGGGCATCGCGCTGGACGAGTACACGCCGGATCACTCGACGATCTCACGCACGCGGCGGCTGATCGATGTGGACACGCATCGCGAAGTGTTCACCTGGGTGCTGGGCGTGCTGGCCGATCGCGGACTGCTGAAAGGGCAGCGGATCGCGATCGACGCGACGACGCTGGAAGCGAACGCGGCGATGCGCTCGATTGTGCGGCGGGACACGGGGGAGAGTTACGAGGAGTTTCTGCGGGGGCTGGCGAAGGCCTCGGGCATCGCGACACCGACGCGGGAAGACTTGGCGCGGTTAGATCGCAAGCGCAAGAAGCGGACGTCGAATAAGGAGTGGAAGAGCCCCGCGGATGGCGATGCGCGGATCGCGAAGATGAAGGATGGGCGCACGCATCTGGCGCATAAAGCCGAGCACGCGGTGGATCTGGACACGGGCGCGGTGGTGGCGGTCACGCTGCAAGGCGCCGATCAGGGCGACACGACCACGCTGGATGAAACGTTGTGCGCAGCCGGGATGGCGGTGGCGGAGCAGGTCGGGCGCGAGGCGGAGTTACGTCCCCACGAAGCGCCGCAGGTGAATGTATCCGGCATCGAAGAGACGGTGACCGACAAGGGTTATCACAGCGGCGCGGTGGTGAAGCGGATGAAGGCGTACGGCGTGCGCAGTTATATTCCGGAGAAGAAACAAAAGGGGCGGCGGAACTGGGCGGGTAAGCCGACGGAGCAACAAGCGGTGTATGCGAACCGGCGGCGGGTGCGGGGCGAGTACGGCAAGAGTTTATTGCGGCGGCGCGGCGAGTTGGTCGAGCGCAGCTTCGCGCACTGCTACGAGACGGGCGGAATGCGGCGCTGCCATCTGCGCGGCCAGGAAAACATTCTGAAACGGCAACTGGTCCACGTGGGTGCGTTCAACCTGAGCCTGATTCTGAGGAAACTGCTGGGAGCGGGCACGCCGCGGGAGCTGAGAAACCTTGCTGGGCAGTTGTTTTCGCAACTCTCGCGCTTTCTGCTGGGTCTGGGGAAGGCCGTTTCGCGGATCCCGCTGCACTCTCCCGCCGCTGGCCCGCGGATGGAACGATCGTCCCCTTGCCGCAATGATCACCGCCCGCGATTTTTCGGTAGTTCTACCACGGGCTGCTAGTCTTCTTCGCGCCACGGGATGAATGACTTTGACGCGCTTATACAGTTGGTAACAATTCCATGCCGTTTCTTCGTCCTCATCGCAGGTAATTGTGATGCTTTCTTCTGCCTTCGCGAAATCCAGCAAGAGCAGAATAGTTCGCAGGAATTGAACATAAAATGGGTTATCGTCACCCCCTAGTAACTTCTTGGATTCTGGTGCAAACGATGTATATCCCCTTAAATGTCAAAGAGCGATTAGCCGCCTCTGGAGGCGGGCACACGCTTCGCTTCCGCGAACTGGGAATGATTCTCGCATGGCATAGGAATGGAGTCAGTGATGGTGGACACAGCGCGTTTGTGATGAATAATAGATGGACGGTCGGGCGAGGATGGCGGAGGCCGCAGGCTTAGAATTAATTGTGGCGATACTTTTATTATAAGAGAGGGTGCCAAGGACTTGGGTCACGAGGAAGTGCCCACTCAAGCCAAAAGAGGGCTTGAGTGGGCCACCGGCCGGCAGTCTCACAATCGTCTAACATCGATTCTTTGATTCTTTGCGGAAATGGAGGGGTTTGTGCCGCCGGTGAAGATGAGAGTGTGGATGACATGGTCGGAGCTGACGAATGGTCCACGCACCACGACAGAGGAGCTTCAAGCGCAGCTTGCTAAGTATCCGAAAACCAGCATCTTGATCGCATGCACAAAGTTGAGTGTCGGTCTCGGCTATGGACCAGATGCTTGCACCGTTCCCCCCGATAATGTCGCAGACCTACACATCCCGATTGTGTTTCCACCCAGCCTCGTTCCTCGCGTCAACCGGTGGTTTCACCAGGAGGGAAGGGTTCCGTTTTTCAATGGGCAATTGCGTTACCTCGCTGCCGAGACAATCCGCCTGCAGCCGCTGCATCCCGTTCCTGAAATTCCTGAGAACGGCCCGGAGAACGATCAATTCGGCGAATTGCTGCTCAAGTCTGGCGAATTACTTGATAAAAAGCACACCTTTGTTGAGGGTGGGTTGGATGGATACGCAAATATCGCTGCGGAGTTCTTGCCGACATATGAAATCGCGTCGGCGACGGACCCGCTGTTCGGCTTTCTCCGGTTTTATATATGGCTAATGAAGATCATCCCACGGATTCCGACCAATCTGCTTAAATTTGACCTCGAGGCGGAATTCCAAAAAGTGTTTCCGTTCTCGGTTGTCACCTATGCCGAATTCATCGCGACATTTGCCCTGCACGCTCTTCAGGAACGGCAAACCCAGACGTACGACAAGCCCATTGATGCGACGTTACGTAAGAGCTGGTTCAAGAAAACGAGCATCCCAGAAGCTGCGCTTGAACAGATGTTTGAAACAGTCTCCTTCTCGCTCGACAAGATGCCGAAGCCGAAAGACACGCTTGGATATGGCGATTTTGAGTTTCTGAAAGACCGCCCTTACTTTCTGTTCAATGGTGAGATGTACATGCTCGATTACGAGTTCGCACTCGGCAAACTGGAGAGCGCGGTTATCTGGCGCGTGATGCGAAGGCTCCCGGACAACAGGAAAGAGCCGTGGCTCGGCTATTGGGGGTTGGTATTTGAGGAATACGTGACGTGGATGTTCGAAACGTATGCTGCGCCTGCTCTACACAAGCTCTATCCGAGCCCGACATACGTGAACAGCACCGATCAAATCTGCGATCAAATCATCATCTGCGGCAATACGGCTGTGCTTATCGAAGCGAAGCTTGCCACATGCACAGCCGCGGATAGGTATTCTGGAGATTACGAGAAGGTTAGAGATTATCTCGAAGACAAACTGGTAAAGAGCAAGGGTGTCAATCAAATTCTAAACGCTGTCAAGAGATTCGGCGCTAAGGGCCCTGATGTGCCGGCTTATCTCAAGAGCATCAAAAAAATCATTCCAGTGATCGTCACGCGCGATGATTTCGGTGGATGTTGGGGCGTGAATGCCTACTTGAACAAACGTTTCAAGGATCAGCTCAGCACGAAATCGCATAAAGGCCTCGTGGTGACGCCGCTGGTTTGCACGAACATCTCATGTTTGGAGCGCATGATGTGGGTACTACAGAAGAAGACTCTCGCCGATGTAATGGAAGAGCGCATCGAGACCGATCCGACGCTACGGCAGCCTTTCGACGCCGCTGTGAAGTATGTTCACCAAGGCGCAGCCCCAAAGCTCCACGCGCATGTTGAAGCGTACAAGGAACTGACCGAACGCCTTATCGTAGATTTCGGCATGAAAGAAGGCGAAGCCGTCCAGCAGCCAGTGCGGGAGTAATGCTGCATGTGTTAGAAAGTGTCGCGCGGTGACGCTGAGCGCAGCTAAATTTAGAGTTCGACAGCTGGACAGAGTTTTCCTGGCGCTCGCTCGCGCCTTCTTGCCGTCCAGTCGCACTCGATCTCCACTCGTCCTTCGCAGCCTACGGCGTATTGACGAAAGCTGCTCCACTCCCAGTCTTCTGGACGTTGATGGCTCGGGCTGAGTAGGGGGGCCTTCGACTCCGCGCTGCTACGCTTCGCTCACAGCGCTCCGCTCAGGATGACAGAGTTGGGAGGGTGCGCGGCCAGATGCAGATCCCTCACTTCGTTCGGGATGACAAGAACGAGAGAGGGCGGGATGACAAGATGGGGAAGTGATTGATGATTCTCCACCCGACGAACTACCATATTCCCATGCCCGTTGATATCGAAACTCCCACCTCTTCTTACACCCACATTCGCGCTCCTCGCGGCACTGCGCTTTCTTGCAAGGGTTGGCAGCAGGAAGCGGCCATGCGCATGTTGATGAACAATCTCGACGAGGACGTTGCCGAGCGGCCTCAGGATTTGGTTGTTTATGGCGGCACGGGGAAGGCGGCTCGGAATTGGGATTGCTATCACGCTATCGTCCGGGCGTTAAAAGCCTTGGAAAACGACGAGACGCTGCTCGTGCAATCAGGCAAACCAGTCGGAGTGTTCAAGACGCACGAATACGCTCCCCGCGTGCTGATTGCGAACTCGAATCTCGTCGGGCATTTTTCCAACTGGGAGAAGTTCAACGAACTGGA
>Ga0302278_10002752_pt1 | contig 19948 bp, 12 predicted proteins | sample III_Bog_N3_2_FD_194543 | JGI IMG/M metagenome (GOLD analysis project Ga0302278, IMG submission 194543) | Peat permafrost microbial communities from Stordalen Mire near Abisko, Sweden - III_Bog_N3_2 | ecosystem: Environmental > Terrestrial > Soil > Wetlands > Peat | place: Sweden: Abisko...
CGACACCTGGCGGCCACGCGCCAACCCCTGGGTCATTGCCATCACCGTGACCCTGGCCACCTTCATGGAGGCCCTCGACAGCTCCATCGCCAACGTCGCCATGCCTCACATCGGCGGTTCTCTCTCCGCCAGCCGCGACGAGTCCACCTGGGTCCTCACCAGCTACCTCGTCGCCAACGCCGTCGTGCTGCCCATCAGCGGATGGATCGCCAACCGCATCGGCCGCAAGCGCTTTTACATGACCTGCGTACTGCTGTTCACCATGGCATCCCTGCTCTGCGGACTCGCCCCCACCCTCGGCATGCTGGTCTTCTTCCGCGTTCTCCAGGGCGCTGCCGGCGGCGGCCTTCAGCCCAGCGAGCAATCCATCCTCGCCGACACTTTTTCCCCCGCCAAACGCTCCATGGCTTTTGCGGTATACGGCATGGCCGTCGTCCTCGCCCCCGTCCTTGGGCCAACGGTCGGCGGCTGGATCGTCGATAACTACAGTTGGCGCTGGATCTTCTTCATCAACATCCCCGTCGGCATGCTCTCGCTCTACCTCACCAACCGAGTCGTCGAAGACCCGCCGTACCTGGCCGCCATCCGCAAGCGCAAGGAAGGCGTCGACTACTGGGGCCTCGGCCTGCTTGTCGTCTCCATCGGCTGCCTCCAGGTGCTCCTCGACAAAGGCCAGGAAGACGACTGGTTCAGCTCCCGCTTCATCACCACCTGTTTCGTCATCGCCACCGTCGGGCTTGCCATCTTCATCTGGCGACAGCTCCACGTGGTGCATCCCATCCTCGACCTGCGCCTCTTTGCCAAGCGCAACGTCGGCACCACCATGTTCGTGATGTTCATGGTCGGCGTATCTCTCTACTCGTCCACCGTCCTCATCCCGCAATTCCTTCAGGAGATCATGGGCTACTCCGCCGAGCAGGCTGGCATGGCCGTCTCTTCCGGCGGCCTGGCCCTCATGTTCCTCTTCCCCGTCGCCGGCTTCCTCGCCCCCAAATTCGATCCCCGCTGGCTCGTCGCCACCGGCTTCACCATCACCACCTACGGCCTCTACCGCATGACCGGGCTCAGCCTCAACACTTCTTTCGGTATTGCGGTCAGTTGGCGCGTGGTTATCGCTCTAGGACTCCCGTTCCTCTTCATCCCTATCAACACCCTTTGCTACGTGGGCATTCCCCAGGAAAAGTACAACGAGGTCAGCGGCATGTCCGCCCTCATGCGCAACCTCGGCGGCAGCGTCGGCATCAGCTTTGTCACCACCCTGCTTGAGCGCTTCACCCAGCAACATATATCCATGCTCAACGCCCACACCGTCAACGGCAGCGGCCCTTTTGAGGCCATGCGCTCCGGCCTCGCCCATGCATGGATCCAGCGCGGCGCAGGCTCCATGCCCGACGCCACCCAGCGCGCCGGCGCACAGATCTTCGGCATGGCCCAGATACAGGCCCGCCTGCTCAGCTATGTCGATGTCTGCTGGATCATGGTCGTGCTAACCGCAATCCTGATCCCGCTGCCGTTCATCATGAAGCGCCCCAAAAAACAAGCCGGCCCCGCCCCGCCCGCGCATTAAAACAGGTCAGGGCTGCTCAGTCTCGCTTTGAAAGGGCACGGCTTCAGCCGCGCCGCCGGGAGTAGCCAAAAATGCGGGCTTTAGCCCCTGAGGGACGTCTTTCAGGGATTCTCAAGGCGCTAAGTTCCTATTTCCGCAGCCTGTTTATGACGTACATTCATTTCAAGCCGTCGATGCGGAAGAGAAGCACATCGCTGAGGACGAGGCACACTATCACCATGCCAAAGTGGTAGTAGAGCAGATCGGTAATACTGCGGGCCGCAAGCCTTAAAACAATATCAAGAGTAGATCCATCCCCTGACTGCTCGAAGCCCGCGGTCGCATAAAGCACACGCATCTTGCGGAGATAAATTACCGCGCGCCACCATTGATAGAACGATTGAACTCCAATGAAAACGGCCAGGAGCACAGTCCCACTGAAGCCCAAGGTTTGGAAGTGCCGGAGGATGATGTACGTGGTGAACAGAATCAGCGCTAGACAACTCACACTGATGGCTACAAAAGAGCCAGACCAAATGGGAGATGCGGTTAGAAGTTTGCGACCGTCTGGATAACTGCCAATCTCTTCCATTTGCCCCCCAAAACAAGTCCTCTTCGGCTGATCCCGAAACTAAGAAATTGCAACAACTACGCTAAGCGGAGATCCGACCCGGTTCCGTCCACAGGTTCAGCTCCTTCATCCAGCGCGCCGACCCATAAACCCCCGCCAGTAAACCGGATACAAGGTGAGCCACATCCAGTGCAGGCCAATACAGCCCGGTGCCCCCGCCCAGCAGTTCAATCTCCTTCATGTCTTCGGGCCTCGTCTCGCCCAAGCCCTGAAGCAATCGGCGCGGGATACTGTGCGTCACGCCATTTTCAAGCAGAAGAACAAGGCTGTCCGTGCCCTCGGAATAAGAAGCGCGAACAACCCGCCGGTCGAACTTCTCTGTCCTTCGCGCAGCCTCAATCGCGGCATCGATCTCCGCATCCGAGGTCACCATTCTCGCTAACTCAGCCATGTGCCTCCTCCCAAAGCTGGACAATCTCATCAAAATGCTCTGTTGCCACCTGTAAGATATGCTTCACATCGCTCCGACTCGCATTTCCCGGCCTTACAGCATTACTTCGATCCGCCCGCGCAACCTCTCTCCTCGGGAATTCGCGGAGTTCCACGATCACCTCGACCTCTGCGTAGAATCCGTGCACGTGGCGCGGCTCATGGTCTTCCGGATAGGCGACAAATCGTATGCCGTCAAACTTGATCGAGCCCACGCCACAAGGATACTCCGAATTCAGGTCAATCGGGCCGCCTTAAACCGCCGCCAACGCCCCCACCAAATCCGCAATCAAATCGTCGTTATCCTCAATCCCCACCGACAGCCGAACCAGCCCCTCGGTAATCCCCAGCCGCTGCCGCTCTTCTTCGCTCAGGGCAAAATGCGTCGTGCTCGCCGAGTGCGAAGCCAATGACTCCACCCCGCCCAGCGACTCCGCATTCAAAAACAGCTTCAGCGCCCCCAGAAACCGCCCCGCCGCCGCCTGCGTCCCCAGATCAAAGCTCATCATTGACCCGAATCCCTTTTGCTGCCGGCAAGCCAGCTCATGCTGCGCGTGGCTCTTCAGTCCCGGATACGCGAGGCGCGTCAGCTTCGGCTGCGTGGACAAAAACGCCGCAACCGCCCGCCCATTCTCCTCGTGCGCCTTCATCCGCAAGGGCAGCGTCTTGATCCCGCGCAACACCAGGAAGCATTCAAACGGCGAAAGAATCCCTCCCGCCGCCTTCTGCACCAGCAAGAACCTCTCCTTGTGCTCCGGCTTCGACCCGATCAGCGCTCCGCCCAGCCCATCCGAGTGCCCATTCAGAAACTTGGTCGTCGAGTGCATCACAATATCCGCGCCCAGCGCCAGCGGGCTCTGCAACACCGGCGACATAAACGTGTTGTCCACGCTCACCTCCACCCCATGCGCATGCGCCAGCGCGCTCACCGCCGCAATATCCGTCAGCGACATGATCGGATTGGTCGGCGTCTCCACGTGAATCAGCTTCGTCGCCGGCTTGATCGCCGCTTCCACAGCCGCCAGATCACCCGTGTCCACATACTCAATCTCGATCCCGTAGTGGCACACCACCTGGTTGAACAGCCGCTGCGTCCCGCCATAGACATTGTGCGAGCAGATCACGTGATCGCCCGCGTGCAGCGTTGCCACCAGCGCAAAAATTGCCGCCATGCCGCTCCCGAACACATGCCCGCTCGTTCCCCCCTCCAGCGCCGCCAGCGCCTCTTCCAGCCGGTCCCGCGTCGGGTTCCCCGCCCGCGAATAATCCCACCCCTTGTCGGTCCCAATCCCGGTAAGCTCAAACGTCGATGAAAGGTAAACAGGCACATTCACAGCCCCCGTCAAAGGGTCCGGATACTGCCCCGCATGCACTGCCAGTGTCGAGTATTTGTAGTTGGCCATAGTCAACTCCTAGCTTATCGCGCCTCACCCCCGCTTCCGAGTAAAGGGTCGCTCTTCTACCAGGGCAAACGCATTTGGAACGACAAGCTCTTGACCTTGTCAGCGAGATGCTTTTGAGGGGCGAATCGAGGTGAAAAACAGAGCAAGTTGGGATGGTTGTGGGAACGCGAATTTCGATGCGCGAAAAGTGCCATTTTTGCTCTAAAGTGCCAGTTTCGATGGTGTTTTTGGCGTTTTTTGCCTGAAAATGGGGGTTTGTGTTTACCAATAGGTAAACAGGCGGTTTTTGTAACTCATTGAATAGGAATCAGTTAAGCGGATTCTACCTTCGACTTTTTGACGAATTTGAGGAGGGGGGGGTGGGGTCTCAGCGTTTTTGGGGGTTTGAAGGCCGGAAAAACAGGGATCAGGGATCGGAAAACAGGGGCAAAGGCGGGGCGATGGAATTGGCGAGGGCGAGGGTGCGGGTTGCGCTTTGCCGGACGATTTTGGCATGCGAAACACCTCTAAAAGGATTGTGCGCCAAAAGGGGTGAATTGACTGCAAGTATGGTATGGGTGGAAGTTGTTGGATTTAAGCAGGTTAGCCAAAGTCAGTCGGGGGAAGGGCTTGCTTTTTTTGGATGGAGTATGGGGGATCGGGTTTCAGGCCTGCCGGAAGGCACATTCAGTGGTTCGATCGATTTTCAAATGCGTTTGGCCTGGGAGGTCCACCCCTCGTTCGCTCCCATCTTCAACCTTCCCGTTTATAGTCTTCCTTATGCGTTCCACACTCTTGTCTCTTCCCTTTGCCGCCTGCCTTTGCTTCACCATGCCCGGCGCGCAAGCCCAGACATCCAAGCCCGCCATCACGCTCGATGAGTTCATGAACACCACCGGAATCACCGAAGCCCACCTGTCCCCCGATGGGTCCTCGGCCGTGATTGTCACCGAGGCTCCAGATTGGAAAGCGAATACCTTCCGCCACGACCTCTGGCTGTGGACATCCGCATCCGGCCTCAAGCCGCTCACCCACTCCGGCAGCGAAGAAAACGCCCAGTGGAGTCCCGATGGCAAGTGGATCGCCTTTGTCAGCGACCGGGCTCTTTCTGGAGAAGCGGCCGGCGACGACGGCGCGGCCAGCGAGGACAACAAGGCCGACCGGCTCTGGTTGATTCCAGCCGCCGGCGGCGAAGCCCTGCCCCTCTACCGCGAGAAGCTCGACGTGCACACCTATGCCTGGTCCGCCGATGGCAACTCCATCTACTTCGCGGTAACCCAGCCCCTCACCAAAGACCAGCAAGACGCGCAAAAGGCCGAGTGGAAGGACGTAATCCGCTGGCGCGAACAGAACCGCGGCGATATCCTCCTGAAGCAGGCAGTCAACCCTGCGCTTGCCAAGGCCCTTGTCTTGGAAGCCCCCGACACCAAAGACGCAGGCAATTCCAAAGACACCGACAAAAAGAAGGAGGACGGCCCAACCCTCCCCGCCGGCGCCGAGACCGTGACCAAAAGCGACCTCGCCATCAGCGAGATTGCCCCGTCCCCCAATGGCAAGTCGATCGCGTTCTCCACCGGCCCCATCCATCACCGCATCGAAAACCCCACCGAATACGAGGTGTTTCTGGTGCCGTCGGCCGGCGGCGCGGCTCAGCAACTCACCCACAACAGCGGATTCGAGTCGATGCTCCGCTGGTCGCCAGACAGCAAATGGCTGCACTTTCTAGTTGCGGCCGAAAACGGCTCAGTGGAAGGACAGTATGACGATGTCCAGGGCCGTCTCTACCGCATGGACCTAGAATCCGCCAAGCCAGAAAACGCAAAGTTGGAGCGCCTGGGCGCTGAGTTTGCCGGCTCCTGGGACTCCTACACGCTCTTGCCCGACGGCCGCGAACTAGCCCTCGGCCTGAAGGGCACTGAAACCCAGGTCTACCTCGTCGATGGCGCAAAAGCCACCAAGCTCCCCGGGCGCGCTGGAAGCTATGCCGGACTGGAAACCGCGAAGAATTCCACCGCCCTGCTGCTCCGCCACTCAGAAATCAATGAGCCGACTGAGGTCTACCTCGCTCGGGACCCTTTCCACCCCGACCAGCTTTCATCACTCACCAGCTTCAACCCCATTTTTGCCGACCGTGCGCAGCCCGACTGGCAGCCCTACACCTGGAAGGCCGACGACGGCGCAACCGTCGAAGGCGTGTTGATCTTCCCGCCGGGCAAAAAGAGCGAAAAGCACCTCCGCATGCTGACCCTGATTCACGGCGGCCCGGCCGATGCCGACGGAGACCGTTTTGGCGCCGACTGGTATGACTGGGCCACCCTTGCCGCGTCGAACGGCTGGCTGGTTTTCCGCCCCAACTACCGCGGCTCAGTGGGCTACGGCGACGCATTCATGCAGGGCATCAAACCCCACCTGGTTTCAAAGCCGGGCCTCGACATTCTGGAAGGCGTGGATGCGCTGGTGAAGGACGGCTACGCGGACCCCGACAAGGTGGTAATCGGCGGCTACAGCTACGGCGGCTACATGACCAACTGGCTCATCACCCAGACCACGCGCTTCAAGGCCGCAGTAACCGGCGCCGGCGCGGTGGAGCATGCCGCCAACTGGGGCAACGACGACATGTCCTTTGACGACGCCTGGTACCTGGCCGGGCGACCCTGGGAGAATCCAGCCCTTTACCAGTCGGAGGCGGCCCTGTTCCAGTTCGACAAGGTCAAGACGCCGACCCACCTGGTGCAGGGCGGCGCGGATATACGCGTAAGCTATCTGGAGGGGGTTACCATGGAACGTGCCCTCGATTCGCTGCAGATTCCGCACACGTTTCTGGTATTTCCCGGCGAGGGGCATGGATTGGGCAAGAATCCCTGGCATGGCTACATCAAGGTGCGGGACGAGCTGAAGTGGCTGGAAAAGTACTGCCCGCAATAACCATCTTCACTCCGGCATACGACCCCTTGCGCAGCGGCGGATTTTGACCGAATCACGGAATTGAGGAAGCGCCGGGCCGCGGTTGCGCATCTTTCTAACAGGACATCATGAATCCAACGCTGCAATCAGACCAGGCCCGCCAACGCGCCTTTCAACAGACGCTCCTCAGCGCGCGCCGCACCATGATGTTTACAGAAACGCTCAAGCTCGCGATGGACAGTTTCCGGGCCAGCAAGATGCGTTTTGCGCTCACTGCTCTGGGCATGGTCATCGGCACGGCTTCCGTGATCCTGGTAATCACCATCGGCCTCACCGGCAAGCAGTTCATCCTGGCCGCGCTGCAAAAAATTGAAACAAACTCCGTCGAGTTGGAGTACTCGGGCGGCGGAGCTACGGCTGCCGAACGCGTGCTCTACAGCGATTCGCTCACCGACGAAGATCGCAAGACGGTGGTGGCGCAGTTGCCGGGGGTGGTGGCATCTTCGCCAGTGGTTGCCATGCACGACCGCATCAGCTTTGGCGCCGGAGTCACCAAGGACACACTGGTGCTCGGAGTGAATCCCCAATATCAGCAGATTCGCAACCTGCTCATTCCGGTGGGCCGCTTTATCGACGACGAGGACGCTTCGGCTCACATTGAGTGTGCGGTCGTCACCGAGCAGTTTGCCCGCGAGCGCTTTGGCAGCGATGAAGAGGCCGTGGGCCGGACCTTCGAGATCATGGGCATCCCGTTCACCATCATCGGCGTTTTCAAGGAAGCCCAGGACGACTTTGGCAACTCCGAAATCGAAGACCAGACCATCCTCATTCCTGACTCGGTGGCGCGTTACTTCACCGGGACTGAGAACGTGAACCAAATCTACTTTTCCATGCGCAGCATGGCGGAAGTTCCAGACGCGGCCAAGGAAATTGTGCGCATTGTGCACGACCACCACCGCAAGGATTCTGTCTACAAAGCCCAGACCCTGACCGAGTACCTGACCGTGGCCAACACCATTTCCAACTACCTCACCTTGCTTCTCGTTGCCGTGGCCGCCGTAACCCTGGCCGTCGGCGGCGTGGGAATCATGAACATCATGCTGGCCGGCGTCCGGGCGCGGGTACGCGAAATCGGCATCCGCAAGGCTCTCGGCGCAACCAGCCGCGAAATCCGCCTCCAGTTCCTCACCGAGGCGGTCATCATCTCCCTGACCGGCGGCATCGTGGGTTGCATTGTCGGCCTTGCGCCGCCGGTTGCCGTGCGACTGTTTACCGACTACGCGATTCCCATCAACCCATGGTCGGTGGTGATTGCGATGTCTTCGGCGGCGCTGGTGGGTGTAATCTTCGGCACCGTCCCCGCCACCCGCGCCGCGCAACTCAACCCGGTAGAAGCGCTGAAATATGAGTAACGCCTCCGACGAACCGAAAGAGCCGGCATCGCACCAATCAGACCCAGAACCGAACCCCGGCCCGAATCTGGTAATCCTGTACAGCCTCATCGCGCTCGCGCTCGCTGCGGCCATCGGCCTGGCTCTGCTGGTCGTCATGCCGTTTTACCATCGAAGGTAGCCGTCAAAGTCTGAGAAGGAGCGCCTGTCGATGCAGTATGCCATCCCCCTCCTTGTGCTGCTGCTCTCCATCCGGGCGTTTTTCATGCTGGGGCAGCGCGGCTATAAGCAATTTGGCATCTCCCAGGTGCTGCTGCGGGTTGTTGTCGCCCTCCCCCTCGTCGCCTCGGGAATTTTCCTCCACTTCTTGAAGACAAGCGTCTCAGCCAGTATCGTTCCCCCCATCTTTCCAGCACGCCCCTTCCTCGTGGTGCTCACCGGCATTCTTGAAATTGCGGGCGCCATCGGACTGTTCATTCCCCCTCTGCGCCGCCATGCCGCGCTATGGATTTCGATCCTCATGGTGGCTGTTTTTCCGGCCAACATCTACGCCGCCGGCCAGTTGGTCGATGGGCTCCAATTCCCCAGCGTTCCGGTCCGGCTCACCATGCAGATTGTTTACATTGCGCTGGTGCTGGTTGCCGGTTACGGCCTGCCCAAACCAGCCGGGCCACCCTGAGGCGGCCCGCCGGTCGACGCTGAGGGATTAGGATGGTTGGGTTGTCTAAGGCGGCTTGCTCGATGCGCCTTCCGCAGTTGAGGACCTCCGATCATGATTTGCAATCCATCCTTCCGCTTCCATCTGCTTCCCCTCATGCTGGCTGCCGCAACCTGCATCGCCCAAACTCCCTCAACCCCGTATGAGGCCGTCAATCCTATCATCGGAACCGCCGGCGGAGGCAACACCTTTCCCGGCGCAGCCCTCCCCTTCGGCATGGTGCAATGGAGCCCCGACACCGGCACTGAAGCCTGGTACCACTACGACGACAAACAGATTACGGGCTTCGGCCTCACCCACATCAGCGGCGCGGGCTGCCCTCTCTATGGGGACTTCGCCGTGCTACCGGTGGCCGGCGAACTGACCACGAGCCCCGGCCTGGACATTGCGCCCTACGCCGTCGGCTTCGACCACGGCAAAGAAGAAGCCCATCCCGGCTTTTATGCCATCACCCTCGCGAATGGTGTCCGTGTCGAAATTGCCGTCGCCGAGCGCGCCGCAATTGCGCGGTTCATTTTTCCCGAAGGCGCGCCGGCGCGGCTGCTGGTGAATGCCGGGGCAAGCGCCAACACCACGGCGGGCAAGGACCCACTGCCGGGCGGCAATGAGGCTTACGGCAACCAAATAGCCCTCGATGGCCACAATGCCTACTCAGGCTCCGTCGCGGCGGGCGGCTTCTGCTCGTCCAACTCGCATTACAAACTCTACGTCGCCGGGCGGTTCGACAAGCCTTTCAAAACCTCGAAAGTCTGGCAGGACGACGCCGTTCTGAGCGATGCCACAAAGGCGCAGGGCAAGCATACGGGCGCCTGGCTGGACTTCGGGAAGGAGCACGAGGTCGAACTGAAGGTCGGCATCTCGTTTGTCAACGCGGAGGGAGCGGAGAAGAACCTGCAATCGGAGATTCCAGACTGGAGCTTCGACGGGGTTCGCTCCCAGGCGAAAAATGTCTGGAGCCAGATGCTGGGACGGATAGCCGTGGAAGGCGGAACTGCGGAGCAGCGGACGATCTTCTATACCGGTGTGTATCACTCGCTGCTGTCGCCCAATGTCTTCAGCGATGTCGATGGCAAATACACCGGCTTTGACGGGAAGGTGCGGGCCCTGAACCAGGGGATGGAAGGCGGCGGACAGAAGGACCAGTTTGCCAACTTCTCCGACTGGGATATCTATCGCAACACGGTGCAGTTTCAGGCGCTGCTCGATGCCGGGCGAGCCTCGGACATGATGCAGTCGCTGGTCAACGACGCCGAGCAGAGCGGGTGGTATCCGCGCTGGGAGGCAGCCAACGACGTGACCTATGTGATGGGCGGCGATTCGCCGGCCGCTGTGATCGCTTCGTCCTACGCATTCGGAGCGCACAACTTCGATCTGGCCGCTGCTCTCAAATACATGGTGAAGGCCGGAACAGAGCCGGGAATGGGCCCGCACAACAACTCCGAGCGGCCGTTTCTTGATGACTATCTGAAGCTCGGCTATTCGCCTGTCGACAAGGACGAAATCGCCGCTTCGCGCACGTTGGAATACGCCAACGACGACTTTGCCATCGCCCAGTTCGCCAAAGCCACCGGGCATCCGGCCGACTACGCAACGTTCCTCAAACGATCGGAAAACTGGCAGAACCTGCTCGACCCACAGACTCTCTGGATTCGCCCCCGCGCCAGCGACGGCGCCTGGCTCCCCGGCTTCAACGCAGAAACGTCCCAGCCCAAGCGGCACTCGAATGACGGCCAGAGCGGAGACCAGAAGGGCTTCGAAGAAGGCAATACCTGGCAGTACAGCTTCATGGTTCCGTTCGACTATCCTGCCCTTTTTGCCGGAATGGGCGGCGCGGACAAGGTCATTCCGCGCCTGGATCGCTTCTTCCTCAAGCTCCGCTGCTGGGGCGAGCCCTGCTATAACATCGAAAACGAACCGGACTTCGTGGTCCCCTATGCCTATGTCTTCGCCGGGCAGCCTTGGAAGAGCCAGGAAGTGGTCACCCGGATTGGCTCTCAGGTCTTCAAGAATTCGCCCGAGGGCATCCCGGGAAACGACGACCTTGGCGCAACCTCCGGCGTCTATGTGTGGGACGCGCTGGGGCTCTATCCCGCTGTGCCAGGCGTAGGCGGCCTGGTGCTGGGATCGCCCATGTTCGACCAGGCGACCCTGCGGCTGTCTGGCGGGCGCACGCTGGTGGTGAGCCGCACCGGCAGTGGAATTTACGTCCAAAAGGTGACGCTCGACGGAACGGCGTACAAGTCCATGTGGCTCCCGATTGACAAGTTCCACGACGGCGTCACGCGGCTGGCCTTCACCATGGGACCAGAGCCAAACAAGCAATGGGGAACAGCCGCTGAAGACCGGCCGCCGTCGTTCATGCAGTGACGTCTTTTCGCAGCGCTTAAAGCCCATGGATTGATCTCGTTGCAATTGCGGTTGCAGCTTTCGTAGAAGGGAATCCAAATGACCAAGCCTCCACAAATCGTTGCCATGGGCGGCGGCGGCTTCCTGATGGAGCCCGAGAACCTGCTGCTCGACCGCTTTATTCTCTCCACGTCCGCAGCGTCGCATCCCAAGGTCTGTTTTGTCGGCACGGCGAGCGGCGATGCAGCTAGCTTCAGCGACCGTTTTTATGCCGCGTTCCGCACCCTGGCCTGCGTGCCTGCCGAGCTGTCGCTCTTCAAGCCGCCCACAGCCGACTTGCGCTCCTTCGTCTTCGAACAGGACGTGATCTACGTCGGCGGCGGCAACACCCGTGCTCTGCTCGCTCTGTGGCGCGAATGGGGTCTGCATTCGATTCTTCGCGAGGCCTGGCAATCCGGCATCGTGATGGCGGGCATCAGCGCAGGCTCAATCTGCTGGTTTCAGCAGGGCTTGAGCGATTCCGTCATTCCCGGAGGCCTTGCGCCCCTCGCGTGCCTGGGCTTCCTGCCCGGAAGCAACTGCCCTCATTACGACGGCGAACTGCAACGCCGCCCGGCCTATCATCGCTTCATAAAAGAGGGCAAGCTGGACGCGGGATATGCCGCCGACGATGGCGCTGCTCTTCACTTCGTCGGTCAGGAGCTGAAAGGCGCTGTGAGTTCACGGGAAGCCGCCAGAGCCTACTCGGTTCGCCGGGTCGGAACGGAAGTGGAAGAAGTCGCGCTCGATACAGTCTGGTTGGGTTCCGTAGCGCGCGATGCAATCAACACCGGGATCCCATCGACAATCGGATAAGCACGACCACATCCCAGGCACACCAGCCGATCCTCATTCACGCTCAACGCATTCACACAAGCCGGACAAGCCAGCTGGTCGAGTATCGACGCATCAAACGAAAGATTGCGGATAGGGTCGTCTGGCATCGGGAGCGCTACTGAATTGTCGCTTCGGGACTGGCCGGCTCGGGGCTGGCTGCGGGCCGCTTGGGAACCTTGGCAAACTCCTGCTCGATGCGGGCGTTCGTCCCCGCGACAGCCGACTCGTAGGCCACCCGGATGCCGTTGAAGATTGCGCGGTCGTTGGACGATCCGTGCCCGATGATGCAGACGCCGCGAACGCCCAGCAGCGGAGCGCCGCCGTATTCACGGTAGTCCAGCCGGCGGCGAAACTCGTTGAATGCCTTGCGGCTGAGCAGCGCGCCAACCTGCGCGGTCACGGTGCGTGTGAGCGACTCGCGCAGCACATCGCGAACAAACCGACCCACGCCTTCGCTGGTCTTGAGCGCGACGTTTCCCACAAAACCGTCGCAGACAATCACGTCGGCCAGCCCTGAAAAAATGTCGCGCCCTTCCACATTGCCTATGAACCGGATCGGCAGCGCTTTGAGCAGCGGAAAGGCCTCGCGGGTCAGGTCGTTGCCCTTTGTTTCCTCTTCGCCAATGGACAGCAGCCCCACCCTGGGTTCGCTGATTTTCAGGACGCTCCGTGCGTAGATTTCGCCCATCACAGCAAACTGGGCCAGGTTGTGCGCCTTGCAATCCACGTTGGCGCCCACATCCAGCAGGACGCAGGGATTGCCGGTGGAACTGGGCATTGGTGTGGCCAGCGCCGGACGGTCCACGCCAGGCAGCGCGCCCAGCACCATTTTGGCGGTCGCCATGGCTGCGCCCGTGTTTCCCGCGGTCACAAACCCGGCTGCCTTGCCCTCGCGCACCAGCTTCAAGCCCACGCGCATTGAACTGTCCTTCTTGCTGCGGACGGCGTGCGCGGCCTTCTCTTCCATGCCGATGCGTTCCGAGGCATGGTGGATCACGATTGGCAGATCTTCATTATCCAGAGCCTCGTCCAGCAGGTCGCGCAGCTCACGCTCCGGCCCAACCAAATGCACCCGAACAGGAAATGCGCGGCAGGCGAGAATCGCCCCGCGTATCTCCGGCTCGGGAGCTTTATCGGAACCAACGGCGTCAAGAACGATGTCTGTGAGCATAGTGGCTCTGGGCCTGGACTGCCTGACTACTTGGCGGCTTCTTTCACGTCGAGAACGGCGCGGCCCTTGTATGCGCCGCACTTGGGACAGGCGCGATGGGGGAGCTTCTTCTCGTGGCAGTTGGGACAGTCGGAGACACCGACAGCGGTGAGAAAGTCGTGGGAACGGCGAAGGGCGGTGCGGCGCGTCGAGTGGCGCCTTTTCGGATTAGGCATGACAAATTCCTTTCGTGTCTCCGCCCCATGCATACTTCAGGCCCGATTGCGCGGAACCCTCAACCTTGCATGGCCTTTCGGCATTGGCGGAACACCCTGATTACCCTGGATTTAAGCTCCGGGGGTTAGTTTGCGGACTTGATCCGGCCGCGGAGCCCAGCTAACGCTTCCCAGCGGGGGTCTTCCGGACCCACTTCGCAGGTACACGCCGTGCTGTTGCGGTTCTCACCGCAGCGCGGGCAAAGTCCTTTGCAATCAGGCTTGCACAAGGTTCTGACCGGCAGGGACAAAAGCACCTGCTCACGCAGCACATCTTCAAGCAACAGACTGTCTCCTTGATAATAACCGATTTCTGTCTCCGGCGCTGTAATCGAGCGTTCCAAGGCCTCGGAATCGGCATCGGCAGGACGGAAAATAAGGTCAAAATCGGCCGCCAGCGGGGTTTCCACCGGCTCCACGCAGCGCGCGCACGGAACCTGAAACTTGCCGGCAAAGTTCCCCCGCAGCCGGATGTCGGCCACAATATCCTTCGGCCCGCGATGCTCGTGCAACACTTCCGCCACCCCGGCGGTGGCCAGCGGCCCTACCTGCTCGGCCTCTTCCCCCAGATCAACAGCCCCCGGAGCCAGTTCCAGGTCAAATTCGATCGGTTCCCGCTCAAGTTCCACTACTTTGAATTCCATGCTATGAGCCTACCGCATCTTGAGGCGCTCGGTATATGGGATGCATTGAGGGCGGGTGCAAGATCCGGAGATTTCCAAGGCAACCGCATTTGAACTTTCGTCGCCGGCTAACCTCCCGGGCCGCCCCAGGCAATCTACCGGAGCGAGCTTTGTAACTAGCCATAAGTTCAGTCGTGCCGCAAAACGCTCACAAAAAGAGGCCGGGCTGTAGCCCCTGCCACATTTCGAGCAGCCCGTCGTCTCCTTTTCGGCATTTCCCCTTCCGCGCAACCATTTCTGCCAAATCCCAACGCTGGCCCAATCGAATGGGATTGCCTTGCCGGTAACCCTCTTTTCAGTGCGCAACATCCTATCTTGAGTTACATTACGAATGCACAAAGATTAACAAGAACGGACGAAAATCCGTTGACATAATTATCGAATAACCGTTACGCTTCCACTCTAGTTCGGCCCCGGGGCATTACGACTTCCCAAACCTGGTAACCTCCCCGTTTTTCGCAACGCCAGATTGCAATGCAAGCGCTATGCTCAGGGGCGTCAACTTGGCATCCGTTCGCTCCCAATCGAGCGCCCCACATTACCGATGATCGGATTCGGTGAGGCAAACCGCCATTACCGCAAAGAGAGGATTCAATGGAAAACCTTGTCTCAAAGTCATTTACCAAAGGTTCTGAAGGCTATGGATCGATGTTCCGCGCCGGTTTGACGGTCGCCATTTCCAGCCTGCTGGTCCTCTCTTTTATCCCGTTGAGCCTGGCGCGTGCGGCCACCGCGGCTGCAACAATCCCGCCCAGCGCCGGGAAGCCCCTGGTGCAATTGAGAACGCCTGAAGGTCTTGATCTCAAGTACACAGGGTATTCTGAGGCCTTGTCCGCATTGCGCGGACCGAGTGTGCATCCCACTGCGCTGGCCACGGCCGATTTCAATTCCGACGGAGCCCCCGATGTGCTGGCAGGCTATTCAACAAAGAGCGGCGGCGTCTTGACCGTCCTGCTGGGGAATCGCGACGCCTTTGCGCCGAAAGACCCATCGCTCTTCGTCAAGGCGATGCATGGCGATGTTCCCGCTACTTTTCTGCGTACGGCCACGGCCTATTCTCTGCCCGAATCTCCCGACCTGATTGTGACCGGGGATTTTAACCGCGACGGCGACCAGGACGTGCTGGTGGCGGCGCGCGGCGGCAGGCTTTACCTGCTGGCGGGAGATGGAACAGGAAACCTTGGCGCACCGGAGCTGGTGTCCCTGCGCGGTGCAGTAAGGGCGATGGCCGCGACGAGCGATGGCCACCTGGCGATAAGCGTTGAAGGCGGACAAGGCCCGGAGTTGGAGATTCTTGCACCCGGAAAAGAAGGCTTGACCTCGATTGCCGCGTATCCATTGCCGGCAGAGGGGGATGGTGTGCTTTGGGCAGACCTCGGGACCGGCATGGATGTCGCGGTGAGCGCCGGCAGTCATATCGCGATTGTCTACGACGCGCTGGGAGAGAATCGCAGAACGGAGACAGTGGATCTTCCCTTCATTGCGAAGGGCCTGGTGTCCGGCAACTTCATCTGGAACCGGGATGGCCGTACGGAACTGGCGGCTCTGGCCGACGACGGAAGCATCTCGATCCTGCAACATGGAACGCTGGATACTCGCCCCCTCACACCGGAAGATATCCCCGGCCGGCGCGCGGCCCTGAAAGCGACCCGCAAGCAACAGCGCATGGACCCGACTTCCATCGGCTCCTGGACCGTCGCCGGCAAACTGCCTCAGTCCGTAGCGGCCCCTTCAGGACCCGTTGGGCCCTCGGAATTCAGTTCGCCACGGCTGGCAGCGTCGCCCACGGAAGACCTGATGTTGATCGACGGCAGGCGCGGCCAGCTCAGCATTCTGGACACTTCAGGAAAGACGGAGAGTCGCAGCGCGGATGTTCAGTTCTCGTCCGTGCCTGTGGCCGCACTGACCTTGCCGCAGAAAATCAACGCCAGGAGGGATACGCTGGTTCTGATCGACGGCCAGGCTGCGCCACTGATTTTGCCTGAGGGCGGCGGTGGCATCGATCCGGCTGTGAACACGACCGCGGACACGGATGCGCAGGGCGCGTGCGCTCAAGGTTCCACCGTCAATGTCGGCAATCTGAGCGGCACAGTAAGCCTGCGCACGGCTGTCTGCGCCGTCAATAACTCCGGCGCTGGAACCTATACCATTACGGTGCCGGCGGGAACCTACAGTCTCACGAACTCCTTCTTTGGCGGCCCGAATTCGGCAAGCCAGTCCGGGGAACTCCAGGTTGGATTGCTGAGTGGCCAGAACATCACGATTTCCGGAGGAGGTCAAGGCGCTACCATCATCCAGCAGACCAACAACGTCGATCGCGTGATTGAGGAGGACGAACTCCTCGTAGGCGATATTCCGATCACCCTCTCAAACCTCACTCTTCAGAACGGCACATGTACTACCCATGCCCTGGACTGCCCAGGCGCTGGAGGCGGAGCCATCCTTGCAGGGGCTTACGCTGGCGATGACATCACGTTGACCAGCGTAACGATACAGAACAATTCCGCACCCGACGGTGCCGACGGCGCCAACGATGGCGGTGCAATTGAGTTTGGCGGTCCCAACATGACCATTACCAACTCAACCTTCTCTGGCAACGTCGCACCTGGGAGCGCCGGGGCCGGGGGCGAGGGCGGGGCGATTTACTACGATGCGGCTGACATTCCCGGAAACCTGTCGATCAGTGGTTCGACCTTCACGAATAACAGCGTGAACGGAAGCTCCAATACCGATTACGGAGGCGGAATCTTTGCAAACACGCTGACCGGCCATACCAACTCCATCACCAATTCAACGTTCACTGGAAACACTGCGGGATCGTCCACAGGGCAGGGCGGCGCAATCTACGTCGATGGACCACTGACCATTTCGAATTCCCGGATTTCAGGAAACACCGCCAAAACGAATAACGGCAGCGGCCTGTGGGAAGAAAGCGACGCCGCCACTGCCATCAACAACTGGTGGGGATGCAATTTGGGACCGGGGACCAGCGGTTGCGACACGGCCGTCGCGTCCGGGGTCTCAGGAGACAACGCATCGTTGACCGATAACCCCTGGCTGGTGCTCAGCATCGGCGCCAACCCCACGACAATCCAAACAAATGCCACCTCTGCCCTGACGGCCGGCATTACCACCAACTCAAACAGCGCGAGCGGCTTTAGCGTCCCCAATGGGACTGCCCTCACTTTTGGCGGCACTCTGGGCTCGACCAACCCCAGCAGCACCTCAACGTCAAATGGAACGGCAACGTCGACCTTCACAGCAGGGTCCACAGCCGGCTCCGGCAACGCAAGCGCAACGGTAGATAACCAGACGGTCAACGTGGGGATCACCATTCAGGCGCCCCCTCCCTCGCTGTCAGTGGTCAAGACACACAGCGGGACCTTTACCCAGGGATCGACCGCCCTTTGGAAGATATTTGTCAGCAACACAGGTTCCGGATCGACAACATCGGGAACGGTGAGTGTGCAAGATGTCCTGCCTACTGGCTATACGCTGAATAGCTTTTCAGGGAATGGCTGGAATTGCACCGGCTCATCGACCGTGAGTTGCACCACGAGTTTGTCCATATCCGGCGGCAGCAACTACCCAACAATTCAGCTCACCGTGAATGTGCCGGCCGGCTCACCAACTTCCGTGAGCAATACGGCTTTCGCGTGGGGAGGCGGAGACACCGTTCACTCCAGTCTCGGTACGGCTGTGTCGTCCACCGATGCCAATGTTCCGGTGGTGCAGGTGCCGGCCAGCATTCAGATTTCGGGAGGCAACAACCAGTCCGCGCTCATCAATTCCGCGTTCGCGTCGAATCTTTCGGTAACGGTGTTGGACGGCGGCAGCAACCCGGTCCCGGGCGTGGCCGTAACATTTGCGGCGCCTGGCGGAGGAGCCAGTGGGTCGTTCAGCAACTCTTTAAACACCCTCACCACAACAACAATTGCCAACGGTTCTGCCACTGCAAGCTTCACGGCAAATGGCACGCCTGGCGCCTACCAGGTTTCAGCCTCGGCCACGGGCCTGACTGCGGTGAATTTCAGCCTGATGAACACCTATATTCCGGTGGCGACCACGTATGCGATCCCCGAATTGGTGTCGTCCTCTTATGCAGGCCAGCCCGTCTTTGTCGCGGTTGCGGCGCTGGATCAATTCGGCGTTGCGGACGCGAACTATAACGGCACTGCGAGCATCACCAGCACCGATCCGGCCGCAGCCTTCGCCACGCCTGTCACCTTCACATCCGGCACCGCCAGTTTCAACGTCACGTTCAATACCGTTGGAACCAGCCAGACGGTCACGCTTACCGATACGGGGAACTCAGCGCTCACAGCGACGACCACCGGGGTCAATGTAACGATTCCGAATTATGTGGTGACGGTGGCCACCGATGACGACGGCAGTTTGGCCAGCGCCAACTGCACCATCCAAACCACGCCGGGGACCGGGACCGATAGCACCTGCAGCCTGCGCGACGCGCTGATTGATGCAGGGACGGCTGGCTCGGGCAGTATCACCTTTGATTCAACGCAGTTCGCCGGTGCGCGAACCATTCCGCTGTCGAATGGCACACTACCTCTTCCCGCGCTCACCACAGTCACTGGGCCAACCAGCGGCAGTGGCGCTTTGCTCACCAACCTGGTGACGGTGGACGGGGGCGGTGCAACGAACAACGCACCTGTGTTTACCGTGAACAACAGCGCGACCAATACGTTGATCGCCAACCTCACGATTACCGACGGTATCCTCAGCGGCGGCGGGGCGGGGGGCATTAATAATGGCTACGGTGCGACGCTGACGCTGATGAATAGCACGATTTCAGGAAATTCGGCGCCGGGTGGAAACGGCGGCATTTTCAACGACTATACCGCCACGCTCAACGTAATCGGCAGCACAGTCTCCAACAATACCGGCGGCGGCGCGGCCATCGTGAACGAGTCGGGCGGAACGGTGAGCGTTACCAACAGCACGATTTCGGGGAATTCCTCGATCGGCTCAGGTGGCGCGATTTCGAATCTCGGCGGAGCGGTGACGGTAGCAGGCAGCACCATCTCCGGGAACTCCTCAATATCCGACGCCGGCGGCATCCTCAACAGCGCCGGCACACTCACGTTGTCCAACAGCATCGTCTCCGGCAACACGGCGCCAACGAACGCTGACATTGACGGAAGCGTTGTGGACAACGGCGGCAACCAGATTGGCACAGCCGTCAACCTGGCCCCGCTTGGCAACAACGGCGGCCCCACTCAAACCATGCTCCCGCTGTCTCAATCCTCAGCCATCTGCGCCGGCACCCTGGCCAACGCCACCGCCGCCGGCATCACCACAGATCAGCGCGGCTTCCCCTTCGACCCGACCTGCCCGGCCGGCGCTATCGATGCCGGCTCCGCGCAAACCGGAGCAGTAATTTTCTCCGCCAACAGCATTTCCTTCGGCTCCACCACAGTGAACACGTGGAGCGCGTCGCAATGGGTCACCATGGTCAACAGGGGCAACACTCCCTTGTCGATCAGCAGCGTTTCCGTCACCGGCGTCAACGCCGATCAGTTCGTAATGGCCAGCACCTGCGTGACCACCCTCGCGCCCCAGGCGAGTTGCTTTATCCACGGCCACTTCCAACCCACCG
>Ga0302278_10002772_pt1 | contig 19829 bp, 21 predicted proteins | sample III_Bog_N3_2_FD_194543 | JGI IMG/M metagenome (GOLD analysis project Ga0302278, IMG submission 194543) | Peat permafrost microbial communities from Stordalen Mire near Abisko, Sweden - III_Bog_N3_2 | ecosystem: Environmental > Terrestrial > Soil > Wetlands > Peat | place: Sweden: Abisko...
TGCCAACCGCCTTGGTTTGAGTTATTTCACCGGGTAATTCTGCCGTTCGGTCCGCGTTGGCTTCGCCGGCCTCTTTAGCTTTGGTAGCGAGCCTTTCCGCCTTGTCCGCCTCATAGTCAAGCGTAATGACCTGCTGCTTAAGAGTGGCGATTAATTTATTCTGCTGGTCGATTTTATTCTGCGCCTCCTTCAAGGCCGATGCGGCGGCAACTTTACCAGGCCGGTTGTCAATTTCAACGGCCGGTCCCCCCGTGGGATTCGGCATCGGTTGCATGTCGGGTGCGCTTTGGGCATTGGCATTATTGGCGGCGGCCGTGTCGAGTTGCTTTTGCAAATCACTGCCCGGCGCGATGGCGGCCTGTGCTTTGGTAAGGGCCAAATTGGCCCGCCGGGCCTTATCTTCTTTATCGAGCGCATCCGCCGCCGTGGCATCCCGAGTGGCATCCAGTCCGGGTTGTGCGGCGGTGCGCTGCGCAAGCTCGGCTTGTAAGGCGGACACGGTGCCGGCATCCTTGTCGGCGTCCAATTGTTCCAACTGCATTTTTATGGCGGCCTTCGCCTTGTCAATTTGCTCAGGGCCGGCACCAGACGCTTTCAATCGGGCGAGCGTGACCTGCCCCATGGATTCGATGATTTTCTTACTGGCTTCGCTTTCCGCATCGGCGAGTTGCTTTGCATTGTCGATTTGTTTTTTGATCGGGTCGCCATTGGTGCCGGCGGTATCAATGGCGGCGTAGTATTTGGCGGTTTCCGCCGTGGCATCCGCCCAGGATTTCTGCAGGTTCACGATGGTCTGCTGGTGATCTTGCAATTCCGCGGCTGTGACTTTGTCAAGTTCCGCACTGTAGTCATTAATCTTATCAATGACCATTTTGATCGCCCCGGCCAGCGCCAGGGCGATGCCGATGGGGCCGCCCAAAGCCTCGGTCAACAATTCACCGGTGCCGGGCACCACCAGGTCGAGAGCTTTGATCGCCCCCTCCAGTGCGGTGATGCGCCCTTTCTGTTCTGCGGTGGCCGCGGACCCGGCTGTGACGGCTTTGGTTGTGTCGTGGATGGCCGCCGTGGCTGCCTGGGCGGCGGCCACCGCGCCGGCGGCGTCGCCAGTGAAGGCGATTTTTACTTCGGGATCATTCATATGCTTATTAAGGATTTTTTAAAATGTTTAAAACCAAAAGTGGCCGTGAAAATTTACCCGCCGGCCGGACGGCCGAAGCGGAGCGGCTGGATTTTCTTCAGGCCGCGCCTCACCAGGCGTTGGTGTAAAACAGCGGGGGGGTGTTGCTATACGTGATGACCACGATGTTCGTGGGGGCCAGGTCATCGGGCACGCAATTGGTCCCCGTGAACACCGCCACCCCGTTGAGCGTATAAGAGTATGCCGCCGCCTGGCCGACGAAATGCAGCTTGAGGTTGACCGGCGCGGGGTTGGTGAACGTGAACGGGCTGGTCCCCACCGTCACCGCCGCCGGCGTATGCGCCGCATAAGTCGCGATCCCATTGGTGAACACGCCGCTCCCCCAGACGACGACATTGGTGCGGAAGAGCATCGTCCCCGTGGCCAGCGACGTGATGGCGGCGTCGGGCTGGGTGCCATCCCACATATACGATTCGTTGCGACCGAACGCGAAACCCGCGTTGGTCCCGCCCGCCAGGAAATAGTAATTGGGACTAAAGCAGACCATGCCCAAAGTCGTCGTGCCATTGACTTTAAAGGGGATCACCGAGCCGCCGCCGGCCCCCTGCATCCCGCACGTGCCATTGATCGCGAAGTTGCCCGCGGCCCCGCAACTGAAGCTGCCCGCCGTCATTGTGCTGCTGGTGATCAAGGGCTGACTGCTCAGGTAAAGCCCGTTGTTCGTCAGGCCCACCGGGTTGCCGCTGTTGGTCAGCGCCGTGAGGTTCCACCCCGTCCCATTGTTGGTGGCGACGTAGATCGGCGAGCCGCCGCCGCCCGTGGCCGTGATCGAGGCCGTCACCTGGCCCGCATTGGTGGTGAACGTCACCGTCGTGCCCGACCCGGCGATGATGGTCTGAATATAGTTGCTGGTGTTGTTGAGTGTGAACGCGTTGGTGGCGTAGGGGGTGCCCGTCAGCCCCGCGCCGCTGCCATTAAATTGATTGCCTGCGCCGGTCGTGAAGCCATTGTTAACGATGTCACCCTGGGCATCTTGGACGATTTGGGCTGATAATGCGCCGGAAGCCAGCGCAAAATTCAAATTGAACCCAACCTTGCCCCCGCCAGTGATGTTGTTGGAGTCCATTTGCCAGAACGCCCAATCGCCGCCGCCATTCGTATCAACCACGCTCAACTTCCAAGTCCTGGCCCCGTTTGTGTGAATGTATAATGGGGCGGTGAAAAGCGGATTGGTCAGCGTTAGCGTTGACAACATCGGCTTGGACAGGTTGGTGACAAGGTTCCCGCCCGGCTGCGCCGTCGTGGCCGTGGCCGCGTTGCCGGTGATGTTTCCCGGGATGGCCGACAGGGGAATCGTGCTGACAATTTCGTCATTCGCCGCCAGACAGCCGGGGATTGAATCCGCCGTGCCGGGGCCGCCAAAGCCGATGAAGTCGGCGACCACATCCCAGCCTCCCGATGCGAGAATGCTTTGGATCATACTCTCCATCGCCGCGGATGATCCGGCGGCGTCGTAAGCCGAGGGGCTCGTAAAGGCCGCCCCGCCAAGTCCATTAGTCGCCTTCTGCGCCAACCCCACCGCGTCGAAATTCGTCACCACGACGTTGACCGAGATGGCCCCGGAAACCGGGTTGGTGGAAAGCGTGGTGGCGGTGCCATTCGTCAGGTTCGCCGTGAGCAGGTTGGAATTATTCATGTCGGTGCTCGTGATCCCCGGCCCGGCCAGCACCGGCACGCCGCCGCCGTTGGTGCCGCCGCCGGTTTGCGCCTGCCACAGGTAACCGGCGGACACGGTGGGCGTGTAAACCGGCACATACCCGGGGGAGCCATTGTTGGTGGTCACCACGCCCACGGGCGGCGGCACATAGCTGAACACCGGCACATTGGCGGTCAGATTGGCGGCATTCAGCGTCGCCGCACTCGCCGGCACGGTGATGATAAAGCCACCACGGACGCCGCTCAGGGTGACCAGGTATTGATTCGGTGCGAGATACACCACCGGGTTGGACTGGCCGGTCAGAGTCACTTTGTAAAACGTCCCCGCCTGGATTCCGGACGGGGCCATCAGGAGCGCGTTGGTGGCGGTCAAAGTCATGGTTCCGGTGTAGTTGGCATTGTCGCCAAACATGCTGATCAATGGGAAAAGCACGGGGGTTTGAGCGTGCGTGGCGCACGGGAGGGTTAAAAACGTAATAAGGGTTAAAAACGTTGAAGCGATCCAACGTTGCAACGTTGCAACGGTTGGACGCTTCAACGCTTCAATGCTTTTAACTTTGTAACTTTTCATCTTTGCAACCATTTGATTCATAAGGGGCTGGGGGTTGAGGTGGTGATCTGACCGCCATTAAAGGTGTAGCGGAACAGGGGGGCGACGCCGAGAAAGTCGGGCACTTCAAAGCGGGCAATCTCGCAATTCAGCAGCCAGATCGTGGTGGTGCCGCCGTTGGTGGGCACGACGAGCTGGAGGTTGCCCGTGCCCGGGATTTCGGCCGGGTGCTGGAGGGCGTAGAGGAACGCCGCGCCGGCATCCACAAAGGCGGCCGGGGTGTCGTTTTGGCTGCGGCGCACGTCAAAGCTGATGGTGTTGCGGACATTGCCCCGGTCAATGGCGGTGCCAAACGGCGCGCCATAGCCCTGGACCTTGTCCGTTACCCGCTGGTGATTGAAGGTCAGGGCAATCTCCGCCAGCGCCCGCGTGGTGTTGCACAACACGATGGGCGCGGACGGATTCGCGTCGGGATAAAAGGTGGCGGTGAACATGTTTTAAAGGCCAAGCGGAAAGCGGGAAAGCGAGAAAGCGGAAACCGGGGGGAAACCATGCGTTGCGAGTCCCCGTTTCCCGATTTTCGCTTTCATTTTGCGGCGGCTTTCGCGGCGATCGCCGCCGGGCTGGGTTGCAGTTTCAGGTTGGCGAAATGGTCCAGGTGCTGGGTGAAGAACGTCTGCCACTGGGGCCAGTCCAGTTTGTCATGGCCGGCGGCGTTGAACGCTTCCAGCTTGAGGTTTTCGGCGGTGTAGGCGTCTTTGCCCAGGGCGGTGACGGCCGCCGCACCGGCGGTTTGGTTGAGGTCGAACAAGGTTGTATTCATGGATAAAGGAGTTGAAGGGTTAAAGGGTTAAACGAGTTGAAGCGGTTCCGTAGTAACGATTTTTAACATATTTAACATTGTAACCGTCATGCGGCCGCCACCGCGAAATAGGCTCCGCGCACGCCGCTGGTGATGGTGGGGGTGGCCATCCACGCGACTTCGCCCTGGCGCAGTTGGGTGATGCCCCAAGCCTGTTTCTGGTCCATCAGGGCGGCGCCGTAAAGGATCAGGGGCGTGCTGGCGTCCGCGCCCGTGATGGTGAGGGTCGCGCCGGTGCCGGCCCGGCTGGTGCCGCGCGCGGCACCCGTGCCCTGCGCGGCCAGGGCCGCCAGGATGTTCTGCCGGGTCTGGCCCAGCGGGATCCCGCGCACGATGCCGCCGACAGTCTTGATGCGTTTGTTATACAGGCCGTAGCGCGCCGGAACGTCGTCCTCGAAGGCCACCGCCGGCTGGAAGGTCAGGCCGTCGTAAAAATCCGTCGCGCTGGCAAAGCCGGTGACGCTGCCCCAGGAGAGGGTGTAGTTTTGGGTGACGATGCCGGCGTTGGTGAACCCGGTGTCGGTGAAGGTGCCGCCGGAATTTGCCTGGGTCACCAGGCTGTTGGCCCCGGACCAATCGGTGTTCGAGGTGCGAAGGGCCAGCCAACTGCACGCGCCCAGCAGGGTTTTATTCGGGTGAAAAAACATTTCCGGCATCTTCTCCAGCGCGACGCTGGAATAGGTGTCCAGGCTGCCGTCCTGCCCTTCCACCAAGCCAGTGATGTCCGTATCGGTGAAGATGCCCGCCCCGATGGTGGGATTGGCGTAGGGAAACAGCGCGCCGGCGATGGCCGTCGTGAGCCGGCCATCCGGGGTGAAGGTGACGCGGTAATACATCTGGCTGTCGCGCTTATCAATCAGCCCCAGGCCGGCGGCGCCGACCTCAATGCCCTCGTAAACGAGGTCCTGTTGAATGACGGTGCCCTCCTTGGCCAGGAAGCTGACGGGGGTGCCGGTGTTGTAAACGAAACGGGCGGGGATGCGTTGGATGGAGGATCTTAACATAAGGGTTTAAGGGTTGAAGCGTTGGAGCGTTGCACCGTTAAAAACGGCGCGGCGCAGGTTGTGGGTTTGGTTTTTCATGTTTTCACGTTTTCACGTTTTAACTTTATAACTTTATAACTTTTTAAACGGTGCATCAGGTGAACGACACCGCTGCGGTATCCGAACCGAGATATTGCACCCCGGCGGCAAAGCCCCGGGCGCGGACCAGGCCGGCGGCGGCCACGGTAAACGGTGCGGAATAAAGAACCGCCGCGGGGTTGCCGCTCCAGGGATGCGAATTATCCAGGGTGTAATAAATGGCGGTCGAACCGGGACAGGTGATCGTCACCGTCTGCGGATGCGCGCCGCCGTTGCCCTGGCCGTCGTTGGGCTGGAGGTTCGGGCGCGGCAGCTTGAGCAACTGCGTGTTGTCATCCTCCTCGGTCTCGAAATTGAGCTGGCCCACGCGCAGGGTTTCATCGCGCTGCGGGGTGAATTCGGTGATGACCGGGTGGCGCGGCTTAAACGGTTTGCCCAGGAAGACCGGCCAATAGAGTTTCAACACCTTCTCCGCCCGGGCCGCATAGACACGGATCGGGATATTGGTGCCCCGCGGACCCCGGTTGACCACGACGTTCTCCACAAATTGAATCGTGACCGGCATTTTGAGCGGTCCCAGCGGGAGGTTGGGGTTGTCGTCAAAGGCCTGCTCGACGGGCAGCACCAGATAGCCCGCGCCGCTGCGGCCGTTGGGCTGCGGGCCAAGCACTTTGGTCACGGCCGCCTGCACGGTGGCTTCGGGTGCGCCCGGCTCGATCAACATTCCGGGCAGGCCCGCGAGAAAGGCGTCCGCCTGGAGACAGGCGAGCAAATCCCGTTGAATTAGGGGCCAGAGATCGGTGTAGTTCATGGATGGGTTACAAGGGTGAAGGGTTAAAAGGGTTGAAGCGTTGGAGCGCTTCACCGTGGTAACGTTTTAACGCTTCAACTTTGCAACGTTTTAACGCTTCAACTTTGTAACCCTTGGAATTTTTCACTGCGCCACCTCCGTTTGCAGTTTCGCGACGTAGTTGATCAGGGCCGCCTTGGCGGCTTCGCTGAGTTGTTCGTCGCTCGGGAGCAAATCGCGGTTTTGCGGCTGGAACACGGAATCGGCGAACCAGTAATAGACCAGGCCGCCCGGTCGGGGAGCCCAGTACGAGGAGCCTTTCTCCCCGGCCTGGGTCGTGCGCGTGCGCGTCTGTTGCTCGCCTTGCCGCAAGCCCAGGGCGCGGCCCCGGCCCCAGAACACCGTCAGGCCGGTGAAACTGTCCGCGCGGTGATTGAACGCGGCCGCCGTGGCGGGAAGGGTCAGCTTCGTCGCGCCCGCGGTGATGGTGACGTCATAAAAGGCTCGGCCAAGGCCCGGGGTCGGAAAATTCAGGGTGGCGGCGGTGGCATCGGCCGCGAGCCAGGCGTCCGCACCGGCCTCGGCCCAGTAATTCGTTCCTGAACCGCCCAGGGCGTTGGGGTGCGTGGCGGAATATTCCGCGAGATGATTTTTCGCAAGCTGGAGCGCCGCGCCGCCCAGGGCGGCATTTAATTCAGCGGCGCGCTCGCGGAGGCCGGCCAGGCGGGCCAGCGTGGGCGCGGCCGTATCCACAGGAATGGCGATGGTCAAGTTCATTGGGTTTAAGGTTGGGTGACGGGGTCGGGCGTTTAATGGGACCAGTCGCCTCCGCCGCCGGTGCCGGTCGGAAAGGGTTGCACGCGCTGGCCGGGACGCGCCACGCCCACGGCCCCGGCGTGGCTGACTTTGCGCTGGGCCACCAGTAGTAAATAATCGGTGGCCTGATCACTGGCTTTTTTCCGCTCGTCGGTTTGCAGGCTCCGGCCGGTGGGGAGTGCCAGCAGGTAACTCCACCGGACGAGCGCGATGGCCCGCTGCTTTTCCCCGGGCGGAAGGGTGTTCGGCAGCGTCCAATCCAGCGCCCGGCCGCCGTCCAGATAGGCCTTGCGAATTTGATTGGAAACGCTGGCGATGATGTCTTCCAGGTCCGCGCCCTGCCCGTCGCCCTTGGCGGCGTCATACGCGGCGGTTTCGCTGTCGTTGAACTGTGCGAGCACGTCATCGGCGCTGAGTTGGAACCAGTCTTGCATAGGGTCTGGGGTCTGGGATTTAGGGTCTGGGGACCGGGCCTAGAACCTAGACCCGAGACCCCAGACCCATTTTTCACGGCGCGATGCTTTGATCCAGTTGGAGGTTAAAACCCGATGGGTTGGTGATCGTCGTGGTCAACCGCGTCAGCCGCCACGAGCCGATGCTGTCCGCAAAGGAGGCCGGGAGGTTGGTGATGGTCACCAGGTTGGTGTACGTCTGGGTGGGATAGTTCGTGTTCCCGCCCAGCAGCACGGTCCATTGGAACGGCTGGGTCGTGGTGAAGGCCACGTTGGTCCCCAGCAGACTGTTCGTATAACCGCTGCCGGGGCCGACGCCCTGGTCAAAGAACAGCGTGAGCGCGCCGTTGGTGCTGGCCGACGAGCCGTTGGGCGCCTGGAGGGTGTTGGTGGCCGTGATGGTGAGCACGAAGGCCGGCTGATGGAATCCCGAGTAATTCAGGAAGTTGGTGCCGGTGACCATGGGACTGGTCACGGCCGCGGTGATGGTGTTGGTATATATCGTGGTGAGGCGCGGCGTGACGTAGGTGCCGATTTGGGCCTGAAGGGGAGGCGTTAAAAAGGTTATAAGGGTTAAAAGCGTTGCCGCGACGCACCGTTTCACCGTTTTCACGTTGTAACCTTGTAACTTGGAAACGCGGTTGGTAACAATTTTCATAATTGGATTTTGATGTTTGGATTTTTGATTTCGGGTTTGGCGTCCGGGGTCTGGCATCCCGGGCCGAGACCCGAGAACCAAGACCCCGGACCCCCAGTTCAGTTAATGGCCAGTTGTTGAATGCCGGAGGTGTGTTGGACGTGGATGTATTCGTAGTTCTCCACGGTGATGGCGACTTTCTTGATGCCGAGTTCGGTGAGATAGACGGCGTATTCACCGCCGCCCTCGCGGCCGGTGAAGGTGTGGCGGACGATGTTCGAGGGGTCGAACGGACCGGCGTCCTTGATGGCGGTGAACAGGAGGACGTTCTGGCCGATGATTTCCTGCTTGGCGGTGCTGGTGTTCTGATAACGCTCGGCGTTGATCAGCACGTTGGGCACGCCCAGGACGGTGGCGATGTCCTCCTCGCGCACGGCCGCCGCGCGGGCGAGCGCGCCGGCGGTCAGCTCGCTTTCGTAGGCGTTGGAGCGCTTCAAATGCGCGGCGTCACCGTAAGCGACGTTCTGCGGGTAGAAGCCGGTGGTGTTGGCGATCTGCAGGATGCGGTTGCGCAGATCCAGGTCCGGGTTGCTGGCGCTGTCCCAGACGGTGGAGGCCTGCACCGCGCTGCCCTGGTAGAGGGCGATGGCCTCGAGCACGCTGGCGCGGTTCAGGATGTCAATCAGCCATTTGGTGTGGAGCTGCTGCCATTCCGGCTTGGCGTTCAATTCGTCGCGATCCAGGATGACGGACAGGCCGCGGTTGAAGCCCTGTTGATCGGACTTGCTGACGGTGCGCTGGCGGATTTCGGGAAAATCCGCGAGCAACCCGCGCTTGACCTTCGTGTAATCCACGGTTTCCCACGGTTCGTTTTCGTTATACGTCGTCAGCCGGAAGATGCGGCTGTCCGTGGGGCGCGGCGGGGCGATGAAATCGCGCAACTTCACCAGGCCGTTGCCGACCATGGAATCGTAGCCGGCGGCGAACAGGGTGAGTTCCATGATCGGCGTGGCACCGCGCAGGATCGAGTCGTTGGCGAGGCAGATTTGGCCGGCCTGGAGGTTGTTGTAATCATTGGCCAGCGCGATGCCGTGCTGGCGGAGGGACTGGCGCATGGCGCTGTTGTGCAGCGCGACGGCGGTTTGGGAGGGCAGTTCGGTTTTCATGTCAATTTAGGTTCTTGGGTCTAGGTTTTGGGTCTTGGGTTTTGGGTCCAGTGTCTGGCGTCCTGGGCCGAGACCCCAGACCCCATCCCCTAGACCCTATTTTTCAGCTCGGATTCGTCGGGAAGGTGAGCGTGCCGCCGGTGTTGATGACCTGGTAGGGATCGAACGGCACGTAGGGGACTTCCCCGGTGCTGTTGGTGGCCGTAAGGCTGGCGACCGCCCGGCCGACGACCCAGTACGTGCCGTTCACCGTGAGGGTGGTGACATCCTGCACCCGGCCGGCGGCGGCGGCCACGAGCAGCTTGTCAATCGTGACCGTGGTGCCGGCGACGGCGAGGCCCAGTTCCAGGCCCGGGCGCGCGCCGAGGCGGCGGACGGCGAACGGATCACTGGAATTATACGGCGCATCCGGGCTGGGGCCCAACGGGAGCGAGCCGCCCGGGCCGCCGGCGCAGAGATCGCCGTATTGGTAGCCGCTGGCCCCGCGCTGCACGAGCAGGAAGCGGCCGGGCCAGGGATTGTTGACGTTGTAACTGGACGCGGGGTCCAGCAGCAGCGTTTCGATGCCGTGCTCGTTGATGAGTCCCAGCGCGTTCGGCAGGGCGAGGACGGGTTGAAGGGGGAAAGGGTTATAACGTTGGAGCGTGGAAGCGATGAAGCGTTTCAACGTTTTCACGTTGTAACTTGGTAACTTGGCAACGCGATGGGTAACAATTTTCATAATGTGATTTCGGAGTTGTTGGATTTGGTTTGCGATCGGTGAACCGGGTTTAATGTTGGGTTTGGGCGTCCGGCGTCTTGGATCTCGTTTCCGCTTTCTCGCGATTGCCAAGCCGAGGTTCGGCCGCCTTCCGCTTTTCCGCCTCATCGTGTTCCCGCTGGCGTTTGATCACGGCGATGGCCTGGTCGCGGGTCAGGCCCAGGGCGGTTTTTTGTGCAATGAGCAATTCATCCGCGGCGCGTTGCGCCGTGTCGGCCTCGAAGCCCGTGATGAGGGCATTGAGCCGGCGGTTTTCCGCCGTCAAGCGGGCGATGGTGTCCGCCGGCATCTCGGCCTTGGCGGCGTCAGCTCCGCCGGTGGCGGCATCAGCAATCAGTAAGTTTTTCATGTATATTTTATCTGCGTTAATCTGCGTCCATCTGCGGTTCAAAACTTCGCCGGCATCAACATTTCGGCCAGGGCGGCGTATTTCGGGAGAGTCATGACGTTTTTGTGCGCCTTGACGGGATCGTGGCCGGTGGCCAGCATTTCGGTTTGAAACGCCTGGTGGTATTCGTTTTGCAGCGCAAGGGTGGCGTCCGAGAGCGCCGCGCCCTGCTTGCCGCTCTCGGTGTTCTGCCCGGCGAGCCTGATGACAGTCGGGCCGGTCAACAACGACTGGGCGGCGGCGTCAAAGTCCGCGCTGTTCACGAGCGCCGCGAGCTGCGCCTCGCGCCGGGCCACGGTGAGCTGGCCGCGCTGGAGAGCGAGGTCCACGGCGAGTTCGGCGCGACCCCGGCGCTCGGCGGCGCGCGCGGTCTGTTCATTGGCCAGGGCGGTGGTGGTTTCCTCCTGCCGGCGCCGGAGGGTGTCCCGCTCGCCGGTCAGCGCGGTGAGGGCGCCGCTGAGGGTTTGCTTCTCGTTGCCCAGCGCGGTCACGTCGGCGGTGGTGGACGTGTGCAGCCGTTGGATGGCTTCGAGCACCTGGGTTTCGGTGGGGTTTTCGGAATTGGCCGGGGCGATGCCCCGGGCCAACAGCCAGCCGGTGATTAATTTCATATTTTCGGAATCAATGGGGTTTGGCTCGCTATGGGATGTCGGGCTCCGACCGTTGGCGAGCGATTCAACGCCGGAAATGTTGGGGTGCGTGGTCAGCGCCACGGAAATCAGTTTGAAGGGCCGGCAACGAATCGGGGCCTGGGGTCTGGGGTTTCGCGTCTGGCGTCCTGGGGCCGGCGTCTGCGAGCCAAGACCCGAGACCCCGGACCCCGGACCCTCATCCCCCAGCGGCCGCACATACCAGAAGCCGCTGGGGAATTTGAACCCGGCCCGGACGGCCTCGGCGCCGTCGTTGTCCAGGGCGAAATGGGCCTCGAGGCCGCGCGCGCCCTTGCGGATTTGGTCCACCACTCCCAGCTTGATTTTCTGCGCGTCGTGGCTGAGGGCGGCGGGATCCACGTCGTTCAAATCGCCATGCCCCTTGTAAACCGGCACGCCGACAAAGGCGCGCTTGAGCCGGCCAAAGAACGAATTTTCGCGGGACACCATGGCGTCGGCCGATGCGTGGTCGAGCACTTGGATATACTGTTGCTCACGGACACCGCCGGCGTCACGGTAGAGGCGGGTCTTGGGCCATTCGCCGAAGGGCGCGATCAGGCACCAACCTTCCGCGTCCAGGGCCGCGTCGTTGCCGAGGCAGAGGTGGAGGGCGTCGTTGGGTAGAGTGGGACAGGCATCTTGCCTGTCCGCTTCTTCCGGGGATGACAGGCTGGAAGCCCGTCCCACTTTTTCCGGGGTAAATACCGGAGCCGCAGAGGGGTGCAAATGGATGTTGATTTGTTTCATGATGAACTATGGTTGAGGGCTTGCGGCATTCTCGTTATCCGCCAAAGCTTCCACGCCGGCGGCGTTGGTCAATTGTTTCCGCAACCCCTGTGCCGCCCGGGAATTGGCCAGGCCGACTTTTTGCAACCGCCGCAGCCGGTCCACAATTCCGCCCCGCACCCCGCGCCTCGCGCCTCGCGCCTCATTCGGCAGCGCATACCCCAGCGACGGCAGCGGCAGCGTCTGACCGTCCGGGCCTTTGGGGGCCAAGCCGGATCGGGACCAAAAAGCGGCGGCATCCACCTGCGTATCCGGCGGGTTCGGATTAAACTGCTGCCAGCGTCCGGGATCGGCGCCCGGCGCAATGGGATCAGCCTCCGTGGTCTGGGCCTTGATCGTCTCGCCGTCACCCTCCTTGGGTTTCTCCACCGGAAGCGTGGGCGCGGGGGAAGAATTCCCGTTTCCCGATTTCCCGATTTCCCGATTTCCGCTTTCCCCGCCGTTCGCCTCATCCTGATCGTCCCCGCTCGCCGGCGCGGCCCCCACCGGGGGCGTCAAACACGGATCCTCCGCCTCCGGCACCCGGAACCGAAAGGCCTGGTATATATCCTTGAGCGCAATCCGCAGGCCCATCGGCACCAGCGCCTGAACGGCGGTCAGCAATTGCGCGCTGGTATCCGACTCGGGCGGCAGCAGCGCGAACCACGCCCGCGGCTCCTGCCCGAACAAATACCGGATCACCGGCCGGTCAATGCGTTCGTTGAAACAGCCCGTGATCTTCTGGGCGTCGCGCACCAGGAAAATCCCCGATTCCTCCTTTTGAATGCTGGCCCCGACCGGCTGGCCGCCCTTGCCGGCCGCCCCGCCGCCGGACCCGGACGCCCCGCCCCGCGAACTCGTGGCCAGATCCACCCCGCGATAACACTTCGCATAGTTCTCATTGGCCCATTGCACCATCGGATGAAACGGATTCGCCGTGCGCCCCGCTTGCTCGAGGAATTTGAATTGAACACTGTCGTTATGCAGCACCGCACCGTCGTTGGACAACGTTTGCAGCGCCTTCAACGCTTCCTCCCATTCCGCCGTGCCCGCTTGCGCGGTGGTTTGCGCGTCAAAGAAACCGCTGCCATAGCGCGCGTTGAAAATGCTCCAATCCCGCATCGCAAACGCCTTCAGCGCGAACACCAGCGACAGCGGCCGCATCCACCCCTGCCCCACATGCGTCAGCCATTCGCCGGATAAACACGGCTGGCCATAAAGGTCGAAAATATGCTGGAGATAACCCAGATACCCGCGCCGCGCCTCCAGAAACCAGATGGGCGTGTGCCGGAACTCGGCCGTCACCTCCCGGGCGGCCGGATTATCAATCCGCAACAACATTTCGTGGACGCTGTAATAATAATCCTCGGCGGACATGGCCTGATAGATCAACTGGTCCGTGCCCCCGATGCTGTCCTGATCCAGCGCGTGGGTGGCGGTGAGATGATCGTAGAAGTATTGCAGCGCCTCGGCGTGGCGGTCGCCGGCGGGCGAGCCGTCGCTGACGACGCGCCATTCCAAACCGGCGGCATCGGCCTTGCGCTTGTCCGAGTTCGTCATCAACTCCGCGTCGCGTTCCATCATGATTTCCCAGGTCTTGCCGACCACCCGCAGCTCACCGATGCGGAACGCGTTCAACTGGCTGGCCAGAATGCCCATGTCCAACTCGGGCAGCGGTGAATAGCGAAGGCGGACGGCCCATTCAATGCGGGCCTGGTTAAAATGCGAGTTGCCGGTGGGGTTCATAATATTTTAGGCGCGGGGCGCGGGGCGTGGGGCGCTTCGCAGTTGGGGTTATGGGTTTGCATTTTTGTTTCCGCTTTCTCGCTTTCCCGCGTTTCGCTTTCACCTTTCACAGCACCACCTCCCGGGTCGTCTGCCCCATGCCGAGGTTGCCGGCGGTGGAGCGCAATTCCCGCACGCGGCTGAACGCCACCGGACCGCCGGTGATCGTGCAAGCCCGCAGCAACAACGCCAGGGCCGTGCACCGGTCCGCATGGCCGTCGGCCTGATGCGGGGCGCCGTAGGTGACGCCGCCACCGGCCAGCGCCACCCGGCTCATGCTGTGCAAATCCTCACGAATCGCCCGGCTCACGGGAATCGCCAGCTTCTTCTGCTCGAACGCCACGCGCAATGCCGGGAACAATTCCAGCTTCAATTTATGGGTGAAGGTGCATAACTCAATTTTGCCGAACTTATGCTCCTCCGGCTTGTATTCCCCGAAGCCCTCCTGGCGCGCCACCGCCAAATCCCCCAGTCCGATGCCCGGCCCGGTGTAATCCAGGCAGACTTTCCGGGCGCGTTTGAACCGGGGCCGTAAAGCGTCCAACTGATCCGGCGTGGACATTTGGCGGAGTTCCAAGACCTCGCGCGTCATCACCAACACCCCGCCGATCACCTCCGCCGTCCAGCACACCGTCAGATCCCGTTTCCGGCCAAAGTCCACCCCGCAATAAACCGGGGCCTCGCCGGCTTGAAAAAATTCCGGCGCACAGACCGCCGTGGCCAGCGGATTTTCACACGGCACGATCAAGTCATACGGCAGCAGCACCGTGGCCTGGTCCAGAAAGTTCAGCTCGTATTCCTGGGCCCAGCCCTCCGGGTCATCCAGGGCCGCGCGCAACTCCGCCACGTCCACCGGCAGGCCCTGGGCCGCCGCCTCATGAATATCCACATGGTGGCAGCTCCACTTGGCCCCCTCCACCTGGTAATTTTTCCGCCACAGTTCATGCGCCTTGTTGCCAACGCCATTGGGCGTCGTCACCAGCCGGCATTTCTTCAAACCACCCCGCATCGGGTTCGTGATGCTCGGCAGGATCGCGCGCCAAGTGGCGTCCGGGTCTTCAAAAAACGCGAACTCCGTCAGCACAATATTCGCGCTGAACCCCCGGACCGTGTCCGGCCGGCCCGGCACCGCCATCACCCGGCTGCCATGCCGAAACACCATGGTGGACGCCTTGATGAGCGATTCCGAATTCCGGACATCGGTCCGGTCGTCAATGCTTTGGACAATATCCAGCTTGAAAGTCGCCGCCCATTCCTTCCACTTCTCCAGGGATTCCACCGACTGCCGTTCCGACGGCGCCACGATCAGCCATTCCACTTTTTCCCCCTTCACCTCGTGCCGGAAACAATCCCGAATCCCCTCCGCCCCGCTGGTGAAATCCTTGCCCGTCTGCCGCGCTTGCAGCGCATATTTAAACCGCGCCCCGTCATCCGCCAGCTTCCGCTGATACGGCAGCAACATGTCCAGCGGCGATCGCTTGACCCGTAGGTTGGGGGCTTCAGACATTATTCCATGCCGAAGATTCGGCGGTATTCCGCTTCCTTTTGTTCCGGCGTCATCTTGGATGCCACCACCTCCTTGGCGGAATCCGCCTGGGCCGCTTTTTTCTCCAGCAAATCCAGTTTGCGTTCATCCAGGCCCACCTTCTGGGCGTTCAGATCCTGTTTCACCGTCGCCAACCCCAGGGCAAAATCCCCCTTGGCCAGCGCCCGCTGATACGCCTTGGTCAGCACCCGCTCCCGCGCCTGATCCAGCGTCCAGTTCGGGTTCTCCGCCAGCGCCTGCCGCTCATCCTCCGCCTGCCGCTCCGCTTCCAGTTCCCGTTCCCGCTCGTCCAACTCCCATGCCCGGAACTTGGACATCTGCTGGTCATACCGCAGATGAATCTGCAACCGCTCCGAAATCAGCGCCCGGACCGCCGCGTGGGAGAGGTCCGCGACAAATTTTTCCCGCCAGTAGGCCCGCGCCTCGTCGGACAGGGTCCGCCAGCGCAACTTAAGCTTCGTCAGTTCGCAATTTTTGCCGCCGGGAAGTTTCCGCCGCCGGGGGATCATGGGGGTGCGCATAAGTTAAGCCTCCAGTTCCAACCGCACCGCCTCGCCGGCATCGGTGATGTTCCATTTCATGCGGCCGCCGAAGCGGCCCGGCACCCCCGCGATCCAATGCCCGGCGTCGCAATTGCGCAGGACCGCCCCGAGTTCGGCCGCGCTCGGCGGCGGCGGCCCGAAGTCCGGCCCGAAGGCGTTGACATGGATGACCGTCTCCGTCGCCTGGCCGTAATCGAGCCCGTGCAAATAATCCAGCACCGCCCGGGTGATTTTGATTTCACGTTTCGTCATAATATTTGAACAACTGTCAGTTCCCGTATTTTCGTTTGCTTGCTTTCCGCTCCTGTCGCGCCGAAGCGTAGCGAAGGCGGATTCCCGCTCTGGCCCGGCCGGGGTTCGGCCCGCTTTCACTTCCTAGGTTTCAATTCCCCCTCGATCCGGCCGAGACTGAGCATGATCGCCTCGAATTTCCGGGCGTTCTCCTCACGGATCGACGCGTCCTCGCGGCGCATCGTCATCCACAGCTGTTCGATTTCCGCGTCGTGCCCGTCCAGCCGCCGGAACGTCTCGGCCTGGCGGCTCTCGGCCAGCGCGTGGTTGTAGCGCGGGCTGGCCTTGAGCACGGCGATCGGCGGTTCATCATCCATCTTCACCTTCGCCGGCCGGCGGAACGAGGCGATGATCCCGGTGATGGCCCCCGCCACCACAATCAGCGCGAAGACGAGGACAAAGAACCACTTCACCGTGCCGGCCGGCGCGGCGTCAATTTGGGCTTGTGATAAGAGCATGGACGTTAAAGCGTTGAATAGTTAAAATATTAAACAGTTATACTCATTTGGGCGCGCGGCCTGGGGCTTGGGGCGCGGGATCGGGGATGAGCGGCCCGGTGGGCGTGGCGGCGACCGGTGCCGGGCCTTGCGGCGCGGACCGGGTCCGTTCCCACAGCCGCCCCAGCGCCAGCCCGAGCAAAAACAAAGCGATCAAAAGCAACCCCACCGTGATCAACAGTAAAAGTTCAAGATTCATAATCATTTATTCTCTCCGGTCATTGCCTTCTCTTAGCGCCTGTCTGCAAATTCAAAAGGGTCCTGCGGTAGTGGATTTTGCCGGTGGCCAAGGCGGCTCGGCCCGCGCATCCCCGCAGCGGGCTGTAAGGGCTGAGCCAACGCCGGCCACCGGCAAAAGACGCGCCGCAGGCCCCGTTTCAATTTTCAGACCGGCTCTTAAGGGCCCAAGGCCCGCCTTTATACCAGCCTGGGGCCCTCGCCCCAGGTTCCATGCCCAACGAATAACCAAGGGCTGAAAGCCCGATCCAATCCTCAGTCGCCCGTCTGAGGAACGCTTCTTCCTGCATCAGCACCCACAGGGCGTCCCCGCTCTGCGGTTAACAGTGCTTCGACGGGATGCGCATCGAGATAGCCCAGGCAGGCCCGGCCAAAGGTGAGCAGAAACACTGCGGCGAACTGCTGGAGATTCAGCGCCGGGATGGCCTCGACCGCCGCGTGCGCGCCCGCCACGCCAAAGAACGTGACACTCGAATGCACCGCCGCATCAAAGGCGCTCGCATTCATCGCCAGCCCATACCGCAAAATCGAAGGGGGGATTTTCATATGTTTAGGTTCGCGCAGAGGCGCAGAGAACGCAGCGAGGAAAAAAAAGCGCCGGCCCGCTTGCGCATCATCACTTCACCGCCCGCGCAGGATAGCGCCTGCTCTGGGGTCTCGGTTACTGGGCCGGCTTTGATCATGGGTGAATTTCGGTTTTCCGTTAGCGTATTTCGCGTATTTCGTGGTTAAAAATTTCCCCACTGCGGTTCAATAAGTGAACCCCGTGCCGACAAAGAACCCCGGCGTCAGATTGAACCTGCCCTTCGTCCATTCCGGCAGCGTGATCCCCGTTTCAAAGAACGTGTTCTTCGTCGCCTTTTTTCGCACCAACAATTCACCTTCAAACAACGCCGCGTCCTTGTTCCAATCGAAACCGCCTTCGAGGGCCGCCGTCAGCGTGGTGTCGTAAGCGGCGATGACCTTGTAGCCGGCGCCCAGTTCGGCGGTCTGAATGACGCCCGCCACGCCCGCATTGCGCACCGTGGCCCCGGCCTCCCAGCGCGCCAGGCCGAGATTCGGTCCGAAGTCATATTGCACCTTCACATAATTCGCCAGCAGCGGCCCCGCCTCGCCCGCCCCCACGCTCACCTCGAGCGAGTCATTCGTGAACGTGTAGTTCGTGTTGATGGTCGAGAGATACCCGCCCACCGATTGGAAGAACGACTGATCCACCGTCGGGATCAGGTTGGGGCTGGCGTTCGTCTGCGCGCTGGCGTTGACCGCCGCGCTGAGCGCGGCCAGACCGGCGATGAGGAGGTTGGTTTTCATATTTTTCATTTTGCGCCTTTCAGTGTTGGTATGGAGAAGTCCGGCCGCGCGGGGGTCAGTGCGCGCGAGCGAAGGCGCGCCAGGCGGGGCGGTCCCGGCGGCCGGACGGTCGAACGTGATGTAGATATCGCTCGTATCACGTTAACCATCATGCCATGGTTCCAAAAACCGCGTGAGGTTCTGAGAACCTCATCGAAAAAACGCCAAAAAACGGCCGGGCGATCAATGAATACGGGGCTTTCGTCGAAAAACAAAAGTTGTCAATCTAAATAATAGTTTTGGCCCAAAACGCCGGCGGAAATTTTTCCGATATTCGGGGGGGCTTCCGGGCGGAGGGACAAATCCACAAAATGCCGGCAACCCGCTTAAACACCGGGGCTATTTGCCGTCGGCCGATTCCCGGCGCCACCGCGCCGCCGGCCCGTTTTTGCCCGCGCGCCGGGGCGTCGGGGAAAAATCAATTTCGGCACTTAAACCGTTGCCCCAGAAATGCTTGCCGGCCGAAAATTGGAAAACTAATTTGCCCCCGGAAAAAACCCGCCGCAAAAATCACCCGCCCCGCCAATTCACCGGGCCTGCTGGAGTTGCGAGGCCCCCACGGTGGTATCCAGGATCGGCGGGTTTTGCAGCAGCGAGGAGATGATGTCATTTACCGTGGTGGTTTTTCCCAAAGTATTATACTCCCCCAACACTTGGGGATGGATGCTCACGCTGCCGTCGTTGTCATAAAACTTCGACTTGATCGTACCCAAGGCCATTAACGCATTGGCAATCGTCGTCCCGTTGACATCATTGGGAATGGGAATGGTGGAGGAAATACTGGGACCGCTGATGCCCATGGTCTGAATCACCAGGGTGCCCGTAATCGTCTTGGCGTCCGCGGCGGCGCCAATGGCGATCAGATTTCCCAAACTAACACTCCCACTGTTCACTTTAATGTTCGCGGTGATTCGGAGTCCCACCCCGACGTAAATCGGCAGTATTTTGTCCGGGGCTTCGTTGTTGGTGTAATCGGATTTTGCGGTGTAAACCACCACGTTCGTCGTGTTATAAGGGATGCTGGCATACAATGGCAGCGAGAGCGTGTTGTATTTGATGTAATCCAACACCACCACATAATTGCTTCCCGCATAACCCGCGGAGGCGGGACCGTAAGTGATGCTCCCGCTGCTGGAGATCTGGCCCACCGCCAGGCGCATGGTTTCATCCGGCAGCGCGGTTAAGGTCAGTTGAACATTGGTGATACTGCCGGGGATGGCATTGGTGACAATCACCGGCAGCGGATCCAGCGGGGTGTAGCCATAACCCTGGTCCTGCTCCGCCGTTGTTTTTGGCAATAACGGGGAACAGCCGGAAAGACCAATCCCGGCGAGAACTAGCAGCGACCGCTTGATCCAGTTCATAATTTTCGTATAAATTTGTAATAAAACCTCTAATCCTGTTAATAAGGTTGATTGGGGTTGCGGTTTTATTCAAGCTTTTGCAATTGTTTTCGCTTGCCCGGCGAGTTCCGAATGGCCCGAAGCCGGGGTCGGCGTCATTCCTCGCCGGCCAAGCGCGGGCGAAAGGGGGCGTTCGGAGTCGAACTCGTCCGCCTTCCCAACCCCTCCCTCACTGCGTTCCTTGCTTGCCTTGCGGTAAAACCTCCCCCATACCGCTTTCCGTTTGGCTGTTTTTCCGCGCGCTCTTAAGAAACATCTATGGAGCGTGTTTGATTGGCCGCCAGTTGCCTTCAGGGCCAAAGGCCCGCCTTTATCCCAGCCTGGGGCCCTCGCCCCAGGTTCCAGCACCACGAATAATCAAGGGCTGAAAGCCCGATCCAATCCTCCGTCGCCCGTCTGAGGAACG
>Ga0302278_10002779_pt1 | contig 19805 bp, 16 predicted proteins | sample III_Bog_N3_2_FD_194543 | JGI IMG/M metagenome (GOLD analysis project Ga0302278, IMG submission 194543) | Peat permafrost microbial communities from Stordalen Mire near Abisko, Sweden - III_Bog_N3_2 | ecosystem: Environmental > Terrestrial > Soil > Wetlands > Peat | place: Sweden: Abisko...
CTTTGGTCACGATGAGCGGCGGCGCAATCACGAAGTGGCTCACCCAGGCCTGGATCGATACGCCCTGCGCCATCATTTTCGCTGCGATCTGATCCACTACCAGCGGCTTGCCTTCCACCTTGTCGCGCATGGTGTTGAAGGGCTGCTTCGTGGTGCGGTTCTTCACGATTTCAACGGCGAAAAAGAGGCCAAGCCCGCGCACATCGCCCACAGAAGGATGCTTCGCCTTGAGCGCTTCGAGCTTCTCGCGCACATAGGGCTCAAGCGCGGCGGCGCGCTCGACAAGGTTTAGACGCTGCATCTCCTGAATCGTCGTGACAGCCGGGCCGAGGGTCATGGGATGAGCCTCATACGTATGCCCGTGAGAAAAGTAGTGGTCCTCAAAGTAATCGGCGATTTTGGTGGTGGTGGCGCAGAGACCCAGAGGCATATAGGCCGAGGTGATGCCCTTTGCTGTAACCAGAATGTCTGGCTTCACGTTCCAGTTGTCCACGGCAAACCACTTGCCGGTGCGGCCCCAGCCCGCCATGACTTCATCGGCGATGAGGAGAACGCCGTGGCGATCGCAAATCTCGCGCAGGCGAGGGAAGTATTCGGGCGGCGGCACGAGGACGCCATTGGTGCCCACGACCGGCTCCAGAATGACGGCGGCCACATCGCTCTCATTGCGGATCATGTGCTCAATGTAGTCGGCGCAGGCAATGTTGCAGGTGGGATAGGTGTGCTTGATGGGACAGTCGTAACAGTTGGTCTCCGGCGCGAACACGAATCCCGAGCCTTTACCGCCAGGCTCCATGGCCCAGCGGCGCGGATCGCCTGTGGCGGCGATGGAGCCATTGGTTGAGCCGTGATAGGAGCGGTAGCGGGAGATGATCTTGTTTTTGCCGGTATACATGCGAGCAATTTTGAAGGCCGCTTCGTTGGCCTCCGTGCCGCTGGTGGCGAAGAAGAACTTGGTAAGGCCCTCCGGAAGAACCTCCAGCAGCTTGGCGCTCAGGCGGGCGCGGGACCGCGTTGCATATCCGGGTGCGACATAAGCCAGCTCGCGAGCCTGTTCGGCGATGGCTTCGACGACCGCGGGGTTTTTATGGCCCAGGTTCACGCACATGAGCTGCGAGCTGAAGTCGAGATAGCGCTTGCCTGCGCCGTCAATAAAATAGCAGCCTTCGGCATCGGCAATGTGGAGCGGCTTCCAGGTCTTTTGGAAGCGCCAGGTGCCGTAGTTGTTCTGGCGGGTGATGGTGGTGATCTGCTCGGAGGTAAGTGTGTCCAAATCGGGGTGCTCGCTCATGGTGGGCCTCGGTTGCGGGGATGTTCCAAGACATGCTATCACCGCGATGGTGCAGGCGGGGATCTCACGTTTCCTTAACATGGCCTGTTGCAGCGCCATGTGCCCGGGCTTGATGGGAGAGAGAATTTGGTGGGGGGAAGGCTTTGGAATTCGCGGAGGGCGGTCTCTCGCGTTCAGGGGTACAATGATGGACACGGAGGCTCACATGGGAACGGCTCAGAATACGGTTGTCGTGGATTTGGGTCCGCTGCGCCAGTTGGTCGAGGATCGGGTCAAGACTGGATCGTATACCTCTGCCGATGAGGTGATCCGTGCTGGACTGCTGGCGCTCGAACGCGAAGAGGCTGCTTTGAACGAGTGGCTAACCCAGCAGGCGGAAGAATCACTTGCCGACCCCAGACCGAGTGTGCCGGCGGCTCAGGTGTTTCGAGCGCTGAGGGCGAAATACAGGCGGCCTCTGGTTGAGCCGGCATCTTGAAGAAGTACGGAGTTCACTTCCTCGCGGAAGCCGTAGATGACCTTGATGCCCTCTTTTGCTACATCGCAGACGAGTCGAGCTATGAGATAGCGGATCGCTATCTGGCCCGGATAGAGCGGCTCTGCCGTTCACTGGAATCTTTCCCACAGCGAGGGACGGCTGTTGCCGGCACCGTGCCCGGTCTGCGCACAATGGGCTTCGAACGCAGGGCAACGATTCTGTTTCACGTCGGGGAGGATCGGGTGGAGATTCTTCGCGTTTACTACGGCGGACAAGATTTGGGACCAGAGTTGAAGCGGCTGCTGGGGATTTAGCGTTCGATCAGAAGAGCTTTGAGTGCCTCGATGCTCAGCATGGGATCGTTGCGGTGTAGCATCGCGTGGCAATTCGGGCAAACAGGTTGTAGGTCCTTCTTGGGGTTGACTTTGTATTTCTTCCCGATCTTGGAGATTTCGACGATGTGATGCACGTGGATGAACCCGTTGCCCAGTTTTCCGTATCTCTTTTCAAAATCCAATTCGCATACTTGGCATTTCGAGCCGTAATGTTTTATGCAAGCGCTTCGCGCTTTGCCGCTCCGCTCATAGGCATTAACAATAATCGCCTTGCGGCCACCTTCAGGAAATCGGTCTGGTTCGGTTAATTCATCCGCGAGCGCTTCATATTGATATGCATTCTTGCTTTTTACCCTTTCCAGGGTCTTTCTCGTCTTTCCCGCGAGGGCTTTTTCATTGGCTCCGATTGCAAATCGCAGGATTTCGGCCAACTTCTTGATATCCCCGTGACTTTCAAGCTCGATTGTTAGAGGAAATCTCCGAGCCCAGCTCCCAGAAATCTTCTTTCGTGGAGTTCCAATCAAACCTGACTTGGCTACAAAATTCTTGGGCTCAGTGGTTCCTAGAATGTCAATGTGGGGCCAAATCTTGATACTGTCCCTTGTTTTTGGGTGGTGTACATAAAGGAGAATTTTCTCTGGCAAACGAAGAGCGCAGCCCTGGTTGTTGTCAATTCTTTTTAGACCGGGAATCTGCGTAGACATCAGCGAAAAGAAGGAGTCGCACAGATCCTTACCTTTTGCAGTCGAATTATTGTGGGTGACAGGCATTGGGTTTCGTCGTGATCCTACTATTTAGGCCTTAATCCTACAACGAAACCCAGCACGGTGGGCAAAAATTGCGTCCAGCTACTAGCTAGGAACGATTAGCCGGAGGCTGTCTCTGCTACCTGTTCTTGGCGACTTCTTCCACGGTCACTGGGTCGAGGAAGGGCATGGAGGCGCGCAGCGTTTTGCCGATGATCTCGATCGGGTGTGCCGCTTCGGCTTCACGGAAGGCGAGGAATTCCTTGCGGCCGGAGTTCTGGTCGGCGAGGAAGCGCTTGGCGAAGGTGCCGTCCTGGATTTCGGTCAGGATGGCCTTCATGGCTTTCTTGCTCTCGTCGTTGATGACGCGCGGGCCGGAGACATAGTCGCCCCACTCCGCGGTGTCGGAGATGGAGTAGCGCATGTAGGCGAGGCCGCCGCGATAGATGAGGTCGACGATGAGCTTGAGCTCATGCAGGACTTCGAAGTATGCGCTCTCGGGCTGATAGCCGGCTTCGGTCAGGGTCTCATAGCCCGCCTTGATGAGGGCGCTGACGCCTCCGCAAAGCACGGCCTGTTCGCCGAACAGATCGGTCTCGGTTTCTTCCTTGAAGGTGGTTTCGAGAACTCCGGCGCGTGTGCAGCCAATGCCCTTGAGATAGCTGAGATTCAGGGCGTGCGCAGTGCCCGTCGCGTCCTGGTGGATGGCGATGAGGCCGGGTACGCCGCCGCCTTCGATGAAGACCTCGCGCACGCGATGGCCGGGCGCCTTGGGCGCGGCCATACCTACATCGATGCCGGGCGCCGGGAGGATGGTTTTGTAGTGAATGTTAAAGCCGTGCGCGAAAAGGAGCAGCTTGCCGGCGGAAAGATTGGGTCCGATTTCGTCCGCGTAGAGTTTGGCTGCGGTCTGATCCGGAACCAACACCATGACTACGTCGGCCCATTTGGTGGCATTGGCGACGGTATCGACTTCGAGGCCGGCCTTTTGTGCCTTGGCGATGGACTTGGAGCCGGCGGCGAGACCGACCTTTACATGCACCCCTGAATCTTTCAGGTTAAGAGCATGGGCATGCCCCTGGGAGCCGTAGCCGATGATAGCTACCTTTTTTGCCTGGATGAGGGTCAGGTCGGCGTTGTTGTCGTAGTAAGTCTTTGCCATGTTTTTCTCTTGTTTTCCTTTAGGGGTTTGGGACTGTGACAGGGTACAGGTCCGGCGATTGAAGTTAAAGAGCGGAAGCCAAGTCCTTCGACTCCCCGTTCGCTTCGCTCAGGGCCGCTTAGGATGACAGCGGCGCGTGCTTGCCACCCAGCGGTATCAATTCTATTCGGGTTCAGCGGCGACGCTGTTTTCGAAATGCTCCACGGACTCGGTCTCCGGCTGGGCAGGGACTGCGCCCATGGCTTTGAGAACGCTGGAGGTGTGATGGCCGCGGCGCATGGTCATTTTACCGCTGCGGCAGATTTCGAGGATACGGCCATCGTCTTCGCGCAGCACCTCGATGAGTCCTTCGATCTTGCTTTCAACGCCGGTCATTTCAATCATGAGCGACTCGGAAGTGAGGTCGACAATGCGGGCGCGGAAGACCTCGACCAGATCGAAGATCTGTGCGCGGTTGCGCGGCGTGGCGGAGACCTTGATGAGCGCGAGTTCGCGGGTGACCGCAGGAGCGCCGGCAATGTCGTCGACGTCGACCACGTTTTCCAGCTTGAACAGGCTGGCACGGATGCGATTTCCGGCTTCGCTTGAGGCATCGCAAACCAGCGTGAGGCGCGAGAGGCCGGGGCGCTCGCTGCGGCCGACGGTGAGGGAGTTGATGTTGATGTTCAAGCGGCGGAACAATGACGCTACGCGCGTCAGCACTCCCGGCAGATCCTCTACGTATGCGACGAATGTGTGCAGCATGAAGGCCTTTCCAGTGAACAGTGTGCAGTGAGCGGCGGACAGTAAGATGCCTGTTCTTGCGGTGGGCAACTTTTCACTGTTCACTGTCAGCTGTCCACTGCCTTGCTATTTGTCGTTCGGCGACTCGAGCAGCGGGTCGTGGTCGGGGCGGCGGATCATTTCGTGAAGCGCGGCGCCGACGGGAATCATGGGATAAACGGACTCTTCCTTCTCGACCATGAAGTTGAGCAGGAATGTTCCTTTGGCGGAACGAGCTGCGTCGACGGCCGTGGCAACTTCAGCGCGGGTGCGGACGGCGAGTCCCTGAATGCCGTGAGCATCGGCGAGCTTGACGAAGTCCGGGCTGACCAGCGGCGTGGACTCGTAGTTGCGCTCGTAGAAGAACTCCTGCCATTGGCGGACCATGCCGAGATAGCCATTGTTGATGATGGCGATGTTGATCTTGATGCCTTCCTGGGCGATGGTGGAGAGTTCGGCCGCGGTCATCTGGAAGCCGCCGTCGCCGGCAACGACCCAGACTTCCTTCTCGGGGCAGGCGAACTTGGCGCCGATAGCCGCGGGCAAGGCGAATCCCATGGTTCCGAGGCCGCCCGAGGTGATGAGCGTGCGTGGATGCTCGTGGTGGAAGTATTGCGCCTCCCACATCTGGTGCTGGCCTACGTCGGTGACGACGATGGCGTTGCCGCCGGTGATGCGCCACAGATCGTGCATGACGTGGGCCGCATAGAGATGGCCGAAGTCGGGGATGTTCTTGATGTCGCGTACGGCGCATGCGCCTTTGCTGGCTTCGATGGTCTTGAGCCATGGGGAGCCGTCGCGGCTGGGAATACGTGGAAGCAACTTTTCGAGGACTTCGCGGAGGTCGCCGACGAGAGCTACGTCGACCTTGACGTTTTTGTTGACTTCAGCGGGATCGACTTCGATGTGAATCTTTTTCGCCTTCTGCGCATAGGTGGCGAGCGTGCCGGTGACACGGTCGTCAAAGCGCATGCCGCAAGCGATGAGCAGGTCGGCTTCCTGAATGGCGTTGTTGAGCCAGGACTCGCCGTGCATGCCCATCATGCCGAGATTGAGGGGGTGCGAGGCGGGAAATGCGCCGAGGCCGAGGAGGGTGAGCCCGACGGGAATCTGCGCGCGCTCGGCGAGGGTGCGGACCTGCTCCATTGCGCCGGATTCGGAGACGCCATGGCCGGCGAGGATGACAGGGCGCTTGGCGTTGCGAATCAGTTCGGCGGCCTGCGCGAGGCCGGCTTCGTCAACATGGAGCATGGGGTGGGGGCGATAGGGGCGCGGCTTGGCGGCAGCGAAGTCAAAAATGGCCGTGCCTTGTTGCGCGTCCTTGGTGATGTCGACCAATACCGGGCCTGGACGGCCGGAGACGGCGATTTGGAAAGCGCTGCGCAGGGCTGCGGCGAGATCTTCTGTGCGGTTGACGAGGAAGTTGTGCTTGGTGACAGGAAGCGTGATGCCGGTGATGTCAACTTCCTGGAATGCGTCGGTACCTAGAACTTTGCTGGAGACGTTGCCGGTGATGCAGACGATGGGAATGGAGTCGAGCATGGCGGTGGCGATGCCGGTGACGAGATTGGTTGCGCCGGGGCCACTGGTGGCGATGGCCACGCCAACCTTGCCCGAGGCGCGCGCGTAGCCGTCTGCCATGTGGGAAGCGCCTTGCTCGTGGCGTACCAGGACGTGATGGATGGGGAACTTCCGCAATGCGTCATAGGCGGGCAGGATGGCGCCGCCGGGATAGCCGAAGACGGTGGTGACGCCTTCGCCCACGAGTGTGGCCCACAGGATTTCCGCACCGGTTAGACGGGTGGGGGTGTTGAGGTGGGCATTTGAGGCTTGCGTGTTGTCGATGGTTCCCATGGTGGACTCCTTGACCGCGATCAGTTGTCAGAGATCAGAAAAACGTTACGTTGTGGCGCCTTCTGAGGCGCTGGTTACGCGGTCCACATACTTGCGGAAGACGCCTTTGGGCCAGCGAAGCGGGGGTGGTGTGAACCCATAGAGCCGCGCGGCGATTTCGTCATCATTTACTTCGAGGGTCAGCTTGCGATTGGGAATATCAAAGTGGATAATGTCGCCTTCGCGAACTGCAGCAATCGGTCCGCCGACAAAGGCTTCGGGGGCGACGTGGCCGGCGGTGAAGCCGCGTGTTGCGCCGCTGAAACGGCCGTCTGTGAGCAAGGCAACGTGCGCGCTGAGTTCGGCGTTGGATGAGACGGCTGCGGTGACCTGCAGCATCTCGCGCATGCCGGGTCCGCCTTTCGGCCCCTCATAGCGAATCACGAGCACATCGCCGGGCTTGATCTGGCCGGCTTGGACAGCGGCGAAACAGTCGTCTTCACATTCGAAGACGCGCGCGGGGCCGCGATGATCGACGCGGTTCGCGGCGGCGATCTTCATCACCGAGCCTTCGGGGGCGAGGTTGCCTTTGAGGATGACAAGGCCGCCGGTGGGCTTGATGGGATCCTCAAAGGTGTGAATGACAACCTGGCCGGGAGTCTCGATGGCGAGGGCCGCTTCTTCAGCCAGAGTCTTGCCGCTGATGGTGAGTGTGCTGCCGTCAGCGTGGCCGGCATTGATGAGACGCTGCGCGAGAAGACGCGAACCACCGGCGGCTTGGTAGTCCGAAGCAACGTATTTGCCTGCGGGCGTCAGGTCGCAGATGAAGGGCGTGCGCTTGCTGATCTCGTCGAAGTCATCGACATTCAGGGGAATGCCGAGCTCGCGGGCAATGGCGATGAGATGAAGCACGGCGTTGGTGGAACCGCCGCTGGCGGCTACGCTGGCGATGGTGTTCTCAATGGATGTGCGGGTGATGATTTGCGAGGGACGGCGATTGGCGCGAACCGCGTCCATGAGAATGTGACCGGCCTCGCGCGTGGCGGCGAGTTTGTCTTTTGACATGGCGGGGACGCCCGAAAGATAGATGGGCGAGATGCCGAGAATTTCTCCGGACATGGCCATGGTGTTGGCGGTGAACTGGCCGCCGCATGCGCCGGCGCCGGGACAGGCATTGGCTTCAAGGGCTTCGAGGCCAGCGTCGTCGATGCGGCCTGCGGCGTGGGAGCCGATGCCTTCGAAAACATTTTGGATGGTGATGTCTATCAATTCGCCGTTGGGGCCGTTCAGCTTGCCCGGTGCGATGGAGCCGCCATAGAGCATCATGCCGGGGATGTCGAGGCGGCAGAGAGCCATGATGATGCCGGGCATGTTCTTGTCGCAGCCGCCGATGCCGACCAGGCCGTCAAAGAGATTGCCGCGGGCGACTAATTCGATGCTATCCGCGATAACTTCGCGGCTAACAAGGGAAGCTTTCATTCCCTGGGTGCCCATTGTGATGCCATCGTGGATGGTGATGGTGTTGAATTCCATCGGTGTCCCGCCTGCTTCGCGTATGCCTTGCTTCAGAGCTTCCGCAATTTCACGCAGATGGACGTTGCAGGTGCCAATCTCTGTCCAGGTGTTTGCGACGCCGATAATGGGTTTGTGGAGATCCTCTTTCGCGAAACCGGCGCCGCGCAGATAGGAACGGGCGGCGGCCCGGCTGGGGCCTTCAGTTAACGGGATGCTTTGACGCTTGCCTTCGATGGTCATTGGCTCACTTTGTTCGCTGGTGATCAGTTTTCAGTGATCAGTGGTCAGGTATTGGCTACTTTGCTTTGAGCCAGGTTGCGTTGTCGTGTTGCGATTCGAATGCGTCGAGCGCTGCCGCGTGGCGCAGGGTGAGGCCGATATCGTCAAGGCCCTCAATCAAGCAGAACTTGCGGAAAGGGTCGACTTCAAACGTTGCGTGAAAGCCGTGCGCGTCGGTGACGGTTTGGGCTTCGAGTGAGACGGTGAGTTGATAGTTGGGTATGGTTTTCGCGTTGAGAAGCAGTTGGGCGACTTGTTCCACACTCAGGCGGACAAGGACGATGCCGTTTTTTCCGGCGTTGGAGAAAAAGATGTCGGCGAAGGTGGGGGCGATTACTGCGCGGAAACCGTAGTCGCTTAGGGCCCAGGCGGCGTGCTCCCGGCTGGAGCCACAGGCGAAATTCTTGCCGGCGATGAGTATTTGAGCGCCTTCATAGCGCGGATCGTTCAACTCGAAATCGGGGTTGGGATCGCCAGACGCCGTGCGACGCCAATCAAAGAAGAGGAATTCGCCATAGCCGGTGCGCTCAATGCGCTTGAGGAACTGCTTGGGAATGATCTGGTCGGTGTCGACGTTGGTGCGGTCGAGCGGAGCGGCCAGTGCGGTGATGGTTTTGAAGGGTTGCATTATGCGGTCACCTCCTCATTCACATGCCAGTTGCGGATGTCGACGAAGTGGCCGGCGATGGCTGCTGCCGCAGCCATTTCTGGCGATACAAGATGCGTCCGTCCTCCGCGCCCCTGGCGGCCTTCGAAGTTACGGTTGCTGGTGGAGGCGCAGCGCTCCCCGGGAGAAAGAATGTCAGGATTCATGCCGAGGCACATAGAACAGCCGGGTTCGCGCCAATCGAAGCCAGCTTCAATAAAGACCTTATCGAGACCTTCGGCTTCTGCCTGCGTCTTGACGGCCTGCGAACCGGGGACGACCATGGCGCCGACGTGGCTTGAAACCTTGTAGCCGGCGGCGATGCGGGCTGCGGCGCGCAAGTCTTCAAGACGCCCGTTCGTGCAGGAGCCAATAAAGACGCGGTCGATGGTAACTTCTTCAAGCGGCGTTCCGGCCTTCAGGTTCATATATTCAAGGGCGCGTTCAAGGCCTTTGCGCTCCTGCTCATTCTCGACGGCGGCGGGGTCGGGCACGGTGGAAGTGATGGGCGCGACCATGCCTGGGCTGGTGCCCCAGCTTACGTAGGGAACGAGCGACGCGGCATCGATGACGAGTTCGCGATCGAAAGTTGCGCCGGGGTCGGTGGGGAGCTTGGACCACTCTGCGACAGCTTGATCCCATGCTGCACCTTGCGGAGAGAAGCGGCGGCCCTTGAGATACGCATAAGTGGTTTCATCGGGAGCGATCATGCCGGCGCGTGCGCCTGCTTCAATGCTCATGTTGCAGACCGTCATCCGGCCTTCCATGGAAAGGGCGCGGATGGCGGAGCCGGCGTATTCAATCACGCAACCGGTTGCGCCGTCTGTGCCGATCTGGCCGATGATGGCGAGGATGATGTCTTTGGCGGTGACTCCTGTGGGCAGCTTGCCTTCGACGGCGATGCGGAAGGTTTTCGGCTTGGATTGCGGCAGGGTTTGCGTGGCGAGCACGTGCTCAACTTCGCTGGTGCCGATGCCGAATGCAAGTGCTCCGAAAGCGCCGTGAGTTGAAGTATGCGAATCGCCGCAGACAATGGTCATGCCGGGCTTTGTAATGCCGAGCTCCGGTCCGATGACGTGAACGATGCCTTGTTCGCGCGAGTCGACGTCGTAAAGTTCGACGCCGAAGTCGGCGCAGTTCTTGCGCAGTGTGGCGATTTGAGTGGCGGCGACGGTGTCGAGAATGTTGAGGCGGCCCGCGATGGTTGTGGGGATGTTGTGATCGACGGTGGCGATGCAGCGATCAGGGCGGCGCACCTTGCGGCCGGCGAGACGAAGGCCTTCAAAGGCTTGCGGGGAAGTGACCTCGTGGAGAAGCTGCAGGTCTATGTAGAGCACAGTGGGCTCACCCTGGGGCTCGACGACCACATGCTGCTGCCAGACTTTCTCGAATAATGTTTTTGGTGCGCTCATGAAACTCCTAATCAGTGGACAGTGAACAGTGCGCAGTGAACAGGTGAAACTGCAACTACGCGTTGACTAACATCGTCTTTACGGTTTCGCGGACTTTTGCGCCCATTTCGGTGGTGGAAAGTACGGTGAATCCCTGCGGATTGGTGCGCGCTAGATCCGGTGTGCGGAAGCCTTGTTCGAGGACTTTGCGGACACTGGTCTCAATAGCGGCAGCTTCGGCCTCAAGGCCGGCAGAGTGACGCAGAATCAGTGCGCCGGTGAGGATCGCGCCGAGCGGGTTGGCCAGGCCTTTGCCGGCGATGTCGGGCGCGGAGCCATGGATAGGCTCGTAGAGATTGACCTTGCCGCCGATGGTGGCGGAGGGCAACATGCCGAGCGAGCCGGTGATGACGCCTGCCTCGTCGGAAAGGATGTCCCCGAAGAGATTCTCGGTGAGGACGACATCGAAATCCTTGGGGCGGTTCATGATGTGCATGGCCATGGCGTCTACATACTGATGCTCCAGGGCAACGTCAGGGAATTCGGCGGCGACTTCCATGACTGCGGCGCGCCAGAGTTGCGAGACTTCAAGGACGTTGGCCTTGTCGACGGAGCAGAGTTTCTTGCGGCGCTTCTGAGCGAGTTGGAAGGCGATGCGGGCTACGCGGACGACTTCCGCCTTGGTGTAGCGCATGGTGTTCCAGGCTTCGTTGGTGGCCTTGTTCCACTCGCGGGGCTGGCCGAAGTAGAGGCCGCCAAGGAGTTCGCGGACGAAGAGAATGTCCGCGCCATCGATGATCTCGGGGCGAAGCGGGGAGTTGATGGCCAGCTCTTTGAAGGCGAAGGCGGGGCGGAGGTTGGCGAAACCGCCGAGTGCGGAGCGAATCTGAAGCAGGCCGGCTTCGGGGCGCTTGTCGGGTGGAAGGGAATTGAATTCGTTGCCGCCAACTGCGCCGAGGAGGACGGCGTCGGAGTCGAGGGCCGCTGCGAGGGTGTCGGCGGGGAGGGGCGTGCCGTCAGTGGTGATGGCGATGCCGCCGATGCGCTTGGCATCGAGTTCAAGCGTGTGGCCGCCGATGTTCGCGACTTCTTTGAGCACGGAGACGGCTTCGTTGGTGACTTCGGGACCGATGCCGTCGCCGGCGGTGACCAGGATTTTAAGGTGCATGTGCTTTTTGTTCCTCTGGGGCTAAAGCCCCATCGTCATTCTCGTGCGGTTGCGGCACGACTCAAGTCGTGCCCTGATACAAAGCGGTTCGTTTGGAGCATTCATCCGCTTCAAAGCAACCGCGGATCCTTCGGCTCCGCTCAGGATGACAGCGTTTTAGGAATTCAATCCAACTCCGATACCGGGAGATGCCGTTTTTCGCGAATCTGCTCGGGCAAGATGCCGATCAGGTCCTGGTCGTAGATGTTTTTCTTGCGGTCGGCGAGGGCTACGAAGCGGTAGTAGGTCTGCTGCAGTTCCTCGCGGGTCAGGGCGAAGCCGAGTTGTTCCAGACGGTGCCGGAGCGCGGCGCGGCCGGAGTGCTTGCCGAGGACGAGATGCGTTTTGGCGACGCCGACCAGTGCAGGCGTCATGATTTCGTAGCAGAGCGGATTGGCCAGCATGCCGTGTTGGTGGATGCCGGACTCGTGGGCAAAGGCGTTGTCGCCGACGATGGCCTTGTTGGGCGAGGGGCGGAAGGTGATGATCTGGCCGAGCACCTGGCTGGTGGCGTAGAGGTTTTCAAGCTTGATGCCGGTGGAGATGCCGTAGCGGTCGCCGCGGACGTAAAGGGCGGCGGCGATTTCTTCAAGAGCCGCGTTACCCGCTCGTTCGCCGATGCCATTGATGGTGCACTCGACCTGGCGCGCGCCGTTCTGAATGGCGGCAAGGGAGTTGGCGACGGCGAGGCCGAGGTCGTCGTGGGTGTGCGAGGAGAGGATGATGCCTTGGTCGTCGATGGTCGGGATGCGCTCACGGACCTCGGCGAACATGCGACCGTATTCTTCGGGGGTAGAGTAGCCGACGGTGTCGGGCATGTTGATGGTGGTGGCGCCGGCTTCGACAGCGATGCGGACCATCTCGATGAGGAAGTCGCGGTCGGAGCGGGTTGCGTCTTCGGGGGAGAACTCGATGTCGTCGACGTGGGTGCGGGCAAGGCGAATGGACTCGGCGGTGAGGTCGAGAGCCTCCTGACGGCTGATTTTTAGTTTGTATTCAAGGTGCAGATCGCTGGAGGCGAGGAAGATGTGGATGCGGGCACGGTCGGCAAACTGCAGGGCGCGGGCAGCCATCTCGATGTCTTCTTTTTTGGCGCGGGCGAGGGAAGCGATTCGAGGCTTGCGGATGGCCTGCGTAATGGTGGCAATGGCTGCGAAGTCGCCTTCGGAGGCCATGGCGAAACCGGCCTCGATAATATCCACGCCGAGGTCTTCAAGGGCATGGGCCATGGTGAGTTTTTCCTGCGTTGTCATGCTGCAGCCGGGCGACTGCTCGCCGTCGCGGAGGGTGGTGTCGAAGAAGACTACATGATCCGGAATGTTTGAGGTCATCTATATCGCCTGCCAGGGAAGCTCTGATCCAACCTAGAAAGTGTCTCGCATCGGGGCGGTATAAGGCAAAGTTATTCTTTTTGGGTGGGCGATTAGAATTGCTTATACTGCAGTTATCAGTTGTCAGTGATTTCGTGCCGTCGCGGAGCAACGTTATGGGTTCCCGAATCGGATACAAACCTGAAAACGCCTGATCGCCCGCAACTGACAACTGAAGACTGAGAACTGAGAACTGTTATGGAATTGAATCAGCTGGAAACGTTTCTGGCGGTGGCGGAGGAGAAGAGCTTTTCCAAAGCCGCCGTGCGGCTGCACCGGACGCAGCCGGCGGTGAGCCAGGTGATCCGCAAGCTGGAGGCGTCGATCGGGGAGACGCTGTTCGATCGGGCGGCGCGGGATGGGTCGCTGACAGCGTCTGGGGTGCTGCTCCGGGACTACGCGCTGCGGTTGCTTGCGCTGCGGCGGGAGGCGGCAAGCGCGCTGGGCGAGTTGAAGAGCCTGGAGCGGGGCCGGTTGCAACTGGCGGCGAACGAGTACACGTGCATGTACCTGTTGCCGGCGATTGACCGGTTCCGGCGAGAGTTTCCGCACATCAGCGTGACGGTGCACCGGATGCTGGCGTCAAAGATTCCCGAGGAACTGAATTTGCGCACGTTTGAGATCGGGGTCATTTCGTTTCGGCCCGATCCGGCGCAGTTCCGGACCATTGCTGTTTATGGAGACAGCCTGGCGTTCATTGTTAGCCCCAATCATCCGCTGGCGGGGGCGGTGCGGATTTCAATCAACGACCTGGGTGAGGAGCTATTTGTTGCGCACAATGTGACTTCGCCGCTGCGGCGGAAGGTGATTGAGGCGTTTCAGCGCTACCGCACGCCCCTGAACATGGGGATCGAGTTGCCGACGATTGAGGCGATCAAGCGATTTGTGGCGATGGGAAACGGGGTGGCGCTGGTGCCTCACCTGACGGTGGCGCGGGAACTGGAAAACGGAGACCTGGTGCGCGTGCCAGTAGATGAGCTGGAGACACGGCGGGTACTGCGGCTGGTGCACCGGCGGCAGTCGACGCTTTCCTATGCGGCGCGGGCGTTTCTGCGGACGGTGCGGACGCTGGCCAAGGAAAAAGGGCCACCGTTTTACTACCAGGTGGAACGGACGGGATAAAGGCAGGGAATAGGGAGTAGGGAATAGAAATGCAGGGAATAGGGAATAGGGAACAGGGAATAGGGTACAGGGTTCGGTGGTACCAGAATGAGTTGCGGTGCGTCTATAGGCTCAGGACTTTCGTTTTGATGGTGGATGGAGTGCCCGGGCCAGTGTTGGACCCGGTTCCTGAAGCTGTCCTGGTGTGGCCCATTCCGGCACGGGCCGGTCTGGCCAGTTACAATTCTGAAAGCGGGGCCCGGACAACCGGCGCACCGGAATAGACAAGCTCGTTGCCAGCCGGATGGCTGCGCAGTGGTGAGGTTCAGGACCGAATGAAGAAGATCGCATCAGTTGTATTTCTGTTGGTCGTTTGCGTGGCCGCAGGACGGGCTCAGGAGAGCCGCCAGGATATTAGCATCAGTGGAACTGGGCTGATTGAACCTTTTATCGCTTCGTCAACCGACGTACAGGTCCATTCGACCACGGGGTATGGCGCCTTAGCAAGCTACCGTTTCATGCTTACGCCATCGAGCGCCCTCGAGGCCAACTATGGAATCACATATCAGAACCAGATTCATTACTACGCCAATCCAAACAACTACAATGTTTTGACGCGTAATCAGGAGATTTCGGCTGCATATGTGCGGACCTTCAATTTCCGCAAATTCAATCCGTTCCTTGAAGCGGGACCGGGAGCGATGATTTTTCTGCCAATCCGCAACTCAGGGACCACCACACTGGATGTGAAGCAGGCGACGGGCGTGGGCGGGATGTATGGCGCCGGAGTTGCTTACGAGATCAGCCCCAGCTTCGATATTCGCGCGGAATATCGCGGATTTGTGACCAAAGTGCCGACCTTTGGTGTCTCGCAATTCACGACGAACAAGTGGTACAACATCTATGTTCCGACTCTTGGATTGGCCTACCACTTCTAGAGCGGTTCCGATTCATATGCTGCCATATGAAGATCATGCGAGGTGGCATTTACTTCCACCCCGGCAACTAAGGCCTGTTGCCAGGGACCCGGTTAAGAAAAATGCCACTTGGCCTCAAGCATTCTGAAAAGAGCAGAATCGAAACCGCTGTAACAAGCGGAAATGGTTTGCAAAAAAAGGGACGGCCTGAGCGCCGTCCCTTTTTTCTGCCGATGGAGAGAGATTCTGCCAGGGGTTGACTCCTTACAAGGGGGCTCCAAGAATGCGGAGGGCTTCCTTGTAGCGACCCAACTCTTTGACCATGGCGCAATGAGGGGAGAGCGCTTCGATCGCCCGTGATCCGGCTTCAGAGGATTCAATCTGGCAATCCACGTAGAAGATATATTCCCAAGGCTTGCCGTGGACGGGGCGGGACTCAATTTTGGTGAGATTGGTGCCGAGGTTGGAGAGTTCGGTGAGAGCGGCGACCAGGGATCCGGGGCGATTTTCTACGGAAAATGCCAGGCTGATCTTGTTTGCGGCGGAATCGGTCACGGTGTCCCGAGTGCGCCGGACGAGGAAAAAGCGAGTGAAGTTTTCCGGGTTGTCTTCAATGCCCGCCTGGAGGATCTGCGCGCCGTAGTAGTGGGCGGCTGCCTCGCTGGCAATGGCGGCAGCGTGCCGGTCGCGCAATTCCACGAGTTGCTTGACGCTGCCGGCGGTGTCGTAAAAGGCGAACGACTCCATCTTGGGATGGTTGGCCAGGAAGCGCCTGCATTGTGCAAGAGCGACCGGATGGGAGAAGACCCTGTCGATCTGGGCGATCTGTGTGCCTGATATGGCGATGAGGTTGTGCCGGATGCGGAGCAGGGTTTCGCGCTCCACTTTCACGTCGTGTTCGAGGAGGAGGTCGAAATGCTCGGAAACGGAGCCGGCCAGACTGTTTTCGATGGGAATGACCGCGGCCTCGACGGAGCCTTTGGCGAGGGCGGAAAAGGCGTCGGCAGAAAGGGAAAAGGGGACAATCACCGCGCCGGTAGCGAGGTTCATAGCCGCTTCGTGGCTGAATGAGCCGGGTTCTCCCTGAATCGCGATCTTCATTTCAGAATCCGATGCTCCCGCTGAGGGGTTCACAACAGGTTTTTGAGATAAGTCTTGTGTGGAGTGCTTTCTGGCACCATACCACAGCTCGATAGGGGTTTTTTCGTTTGGTGGGTCGAATGGCATTGAATTCAGCTCCGCTGCCATAGGTCGGCAGCGACAAAGATAAAGAAAACCATGGCAATGACGCCATTCATGGTGAAGAAAGCAGCGTTGAGGCGGCGCAGGTCTCGCGGCGAAACGATGGAGTGTTCATAGGCCAGGAGAAGAGTGACGATGGCGATGCCGGCCCAGCCGATGGCGAGGAAGTGAAAGAGGATTCCGAACCAGACCAACAGGGCCAACATGGCGAGATGCAGGGCGCGGGCGGCCCAGAATGCGGCCGGGATACCGATGGCCTGAGGCAAGCTGTGCAGTCCGGCGGCGCGGTCGTGTTCGAAGTCCTGGCAGGCGTAAAGGACATCAAATCCGCCCGCCCATAGAGTGACGGCCGCGGTAAGAACCAGTATGCGCGGGTCAAGAGAGCCGCGAACGGCGATCCAGGCAGCGGAGGGGGCGAGTCCGAGGGCCAGGCCGAGGCCCAGGTGCGACCAGCGGGTAAAACGCTTCAGGTAGCTGTAGCCGAGCAGAATCACAAGCACCACAGGCGACAAATAAAGTGTGAGCCGATTGAGCTGGGCTGCGGCAAAAACAAAGATGAGCGCAGCAACGCAGGTGAATCCAAAGACGAATTGGGCGGAAAGCAGGCCGGCGGGGATGGCGCGGCTGCGGGTGCGCGGATTCGCGGCGTCGATTTTGGCGTCAGCCCAGCGATTGAAGGCCATGGCCGAGGAACGGGCGGCGACCATGGCTACCAGTATCCAGACCAGGGAGCGCCAAGGGGGAAAGCCGTGGGCGGCCAGCAAGGCGGCGGTGAGGGCAAAAGGGAGCGCAAAGATGGAGTGCTCCCATTTGATCATTTCCAATGTTGTCCGCGTTTTAGACCAGATGCCAGGCATGGGAGTTCCAGAGAGTAGTTTACTTGAGGCGGAAGGTTGGCTATTTCTTCGGTGCGTTCATGTTGTGGCCGTTTTGGTGGAGGACGAGGCTGGTCACTTTGCCTTGGGCATCCTTGACGAAATCGATGTCGGCATCGATGACGATGGGGAAGAACCTGGTTTCCGATTCAGCGAATAGAGGGATCTTGCCCTGTCCGGTGGCCTGGGTCATAAGTTGGCCGTTCTCCACAGTGACGACGAGGTCGAAATTGGGCGCGAGGGCGTAGGTTCCAATGTATTGGGTGAGGACTTTGGGATCGACGGAGACGGCGGTGCGCTCCTTGGGATGCCAGTCGGGCCAGTTGTACTCAACCGCAATCGAGCGCATGATTTCGTCGCCGATGATGCCACCGTTTTCGGAGTTGGTCATGACGGCCGCACCTTCACCATTCTTGGCATAAGCAGCAAAAATGTTAACGAATCCCGCGTTGACCCCGCCATGGGAGAAGTACGGATTTCCGGGCGCGCCGCCGATCTCCAGGCCTAGTCCCCAGTTGCCCACGCCTGCGGTGAGCATTTGACGGGTCATGCCCGCGGAGAGGACGTGGTTGGCCTTGCCGTCGAGAGACTTTTCCACTTCGATGGCGTAGCGGAGCAGGTCGGTGGGGGTGGTCCACAAGCCTGCGGCAGCCATTTCGGGGTAGGTATGTGCACCGCCTTCGACCGGCTTGCCGTCGCCGTGGTAAGGAGTGGCAGCAAAGGGCTGGAACTCATTGCCCAGCGGCTGCTCGTATGTGCTGTGCGTCATGCCGATGGGAGCAAGGACGGTGTCGTGAAGGAGCCTGGGAAACGGCTCGCCTGCGATGTCGATCACGGCCTGCTGCATGATGGTGTAGCCGCCGCCAGAGTAGTTCCATTTGGCTCCGGGGGCGGCTTCGCTGCGGATGGCTGGGGTGTTGGCCGGCTTCTCGCCGTCGAGCACCTGAACGAGAGTGGGGACCGGCTCGTTTTGGGCGTAGCCGGGGAAACCGTGGACGGTGGTGCCGCCGGTGTGGGTGAGCAATTCGCGGAGCGTGACGGGCTTGCCGGCTTGCACCGGGTCGCTGGGGAGCTTCCAACTGGTGAGGAAGGTGTTCACGTCGGCGTCGAGCGCGAGCTTGCCCTGCTCAACCAGGCGGAGGGCCGCCATGGCGGCCAAGGGCTTGCTGATGGAGCCAGCCTGGAACATGGTGTCCGCGGTGACGGGCTGGGCGCCGAGACTGGTAACGCCGTAGCCGCGCGCCCACTCGATTTGGCCATTGTGCAGCACGGCGATGCTGACCCCGGGGATGTTGAGCTCCTTCATGCGTGCGGCAAGGTTTTGGGCATGGGGGTCTCCCTTGAGTACGACAGCACCAACGAGGCCGTTCTCGACACGCTGAATGTGCTGGGCCGATTCCGCAGAAACAGCGGCTGCCGGAGAGGCAGTTGACGTACTCTGGGCAACTGCAACCTGCGCGCAGCAAAGTGCCACGGCCAGTGAGGCAGCGAACATTGAAACAGGCTTCATTTGAATGACTCCACAGATTCTCGCGCGCTTACGCGCGATCACTCTATCACAAGCCGTCAGCGACCATTCGATCGGGTGGGTGCGCCAAATAGGGCAGGCGTGGGCATTTAGAGGTCCGGCGTGGCGGAAGGTCCCTGATTGGCTTCGGCCTTTTCGACCGTGGATTTCAGGGTGAGAATTTTATCCAGGTGCGTGGTTTTCAGCATGTCGAAGACGCGGCGGTTCGCACCGGTCACGATCATCCGGACCTGCTTTTCGCGGCAGTAAATCTCGTGGTTGACGATCTCGCTCATGCCCGCCGAATCGACGTATGGAACGCCCGTCAGATCGATAATCATCAACTGGGGCGGTTCGACGTCGCGTAAGTGCGAACGCAGCTCAAGAATGGCGGCCAGTGTGAGTGTACCTGTCAGCCGGAGAATCACAGTGCCGGGCTCAGCGCCGGTAGTGCGCTCAATGTTCAGCGGAGAATCAAAGGGCATGGTTGGACCAGTGTAAGCAATCGGGTTGGCAACGCGCACGGAAATGCTCATGTTTGTGAGATGCGCGAAAAACACTTTACGGCTGAGACTCCAACGAGGGCGGGATGGGCGATGATTCGGCAGTGGATTGGGGCTGGAGCGGAATTTCCAGGGTTCCGGTTTTGTGGGTGGACAAGTCCAGGACGCCAGTCGATAGAAAAAGGTCTGCGGCAGGAAGGTCGATTTGGAGATGGATGGGGATAGCAGAGCGCTGGACCTGCGCATAGTCAGCGGGATTGAGGGCAAGGGCAACGGTCTGGCCGGTCCAGTTGACGGCTTTGCCTGCCTGGTCGTACGCGACGATGGCCAGTTGGATCTTGCCGGTGTGGGAGCCATCGGGAGCGGGGTCGAGCGCAACGCCTTCTGGGTTGATCGCCAGATCGACCTTGTAGCGAGTCAGCGGGCCGGCCAGGTGCGTATTCCCGCCGGCTCTGGGCGCGCCGGGCGCCGGTTGCGGCGACGCGGCCAGAATGCGCTGCTGAAAGACGATTTGCGTGGAAGCGGGCACGCCGTGAATCAACAGCGGGGTGAGAGGATCGGAAGCGGATTGGGAACCAGAAGGGCTGTCGGCATAGTAGCCGCGGCGGTAGGAGAGGTTTGCCTTTCCTTGAGTCAGCTTGACGT
>Ga0302278_10002784_pt1 | contig 19748 bp, 14 predicted proteins | sample III_Bog_N3_2_FD_194543 | JGI IMG/M metagenome (GOLD analysis project Ga0302278, IMG submission 194543) | Peat permafrost microbial communities from Stordalen Mire near Abisko, Sweden - III_Bog_N3_2 | ecosystem: Environmental > Terrestrial > Soil > Wetlands > Peat | place: Sweden: Abisko...
CGCCAGATCGACCTTTCCGGCGGCAAGCGCTTCCTCGATCTCCTTGGTAAACATGCCCTTTGAGCCGACCTGCGCGAAGGTAACCTCCTGCAAGCGGTCGCCGGTGGTCTTGATCATTTCGATCTCCACCGAATGGCCCCGAGTGCGGAGCAAATCGGCGATATGGTGGGCCTGCCACAGCGCCAGTTGGGACCCGCGGCTTCCAATGCGCAGGTTCATCGGCGAACCTCCTCGGCGGATTCGTTGGCCGATGCATGAGCAGACTGTTCCGCATCTGCGGCGGATTCAATTTGCCATGCTTCGCACAGCGCATCCAGGCGGGCTGTGTTGCCTTCGCGAGCGGCCTGCTTCAGCGCCTGCATCGGTGGATGGAGAAATTTGTTCATCAGTCCGCGCGTAAGCGCCTCCACCGCAGCGGCTTGTTCTGCGGTAAGCGGACCGAGCCGCGCTTGCACACGCCGTAACTCCGCCTGCCTAATTGTCTCAGCCTGCCGCAACAAAGCGATAATCGCGGGAGCCGCCGTGGTCACTGTTCGTTGCCGCTGCTGGAACCGCTCCACCTCGCCGGCGATGAGCGTCTCGGCGTCGCTGGCTTCCCGGCTCCGCTCCACCAGGTGAGCCGCCGCCACTTGCTGAAGGTCGTCGATATCGTAGACAAAGATGCCTTCCAGCTTCCCCATCGCCGGCTCAACGTCGCGCGGTACGGCAATATCAATAAAGAACATGGGGCGATTCCGGCGGCGTTGCAGGAATGCCTGCCCGTGCTCACGGCGGAAGATCGGATGCGGCGCGCCGGTGGAACTGATTACGATATCGGCGCTGGCCGCGGTCTCATAGAGTTTTTCGAATGGAACAACCTGTGGAGCCACGGGGCCATGAAACTCGTCGGCCAGGCGGCGGGCTCGCTCGTAGGTGCGGTTGGTCACCAGAATGGCGCCCGCTCCCTGCTGTACCAGGTGGCGGGCAGCCAGTTCGCTCATTTTGCCTGCGCCCACCAGGAACACGGTCCGCCCTTGCAGCGATCCGAAAATCTTGCGCGCCAGGTCCACGGCCACCGAGGCAATGGAGACGGAGTTCGAGCCGATTTCAGTCTCGGTCCTCACCTTCTTGGCTGCGGCAAAAGTGCTTTGCAGCAGGTGATCGAGCTGCCCGGCCACGGTGCCGGACTCCCTCGCCACGGCAAAGGCTTCCTTCACCTGACCGAGAATCTGCGGCTCGCCCACCACCATGGAGTCAAGGCTCGAGGCTACGCGGAACAGATGCCTGACAGCCTCGCGGTCGCGGTGCTGGTAGATGTGCGGCGCAAGCAGGGCGGGATCGAGCCCAAAATGCTGGTGAAGAAAGCCTGTCAAATCAACATCTTCAGACTCGATGGCCGCGAGTAATTCCACGCGGTTGCAGGTGGAGACGATCATGCATTCGCTCACGCCCGGCACAGCGGCCAACGCGCGCGTCGTCTCGGGCAAATCGTCACGGGAAATGGCGATTCGCTCACGCAACTCGATGGGCGCGGTTTTATGATTGACGCCGATGAGCGCGAGGGTCATTGGGGACCGTACCTGTGGACGTGGCTAAAGAGATTCGTCGCCCAGACAGCCACCATTACGGCGACGACGGCGCCGGAAAGGTAGGCCGCCTTGCGGCCACGCAAGCCGGCACTGCGCCTCACCAACAGCAGAAACACATAAACGGCCCAGCTGATGAACGATGCAATCACTTTGGGGTCAAGGAAGTAGGCTGCACCCAGGGGCGTCTCCTGAGCCAGAACGGAGCCAATGACAAGGCCAACGGTCATGCACGGAAAGCCGAATTCGAGAGTGGCATGAGCGATGCGCTCCAGGGTGTCGAGCGGCGGAAGCCAGTCGAGCGGCGCCCACCAGGAGTCCTGCCCGGCCTTGGGCTTGCTCTTGATGCGGCGCTCCTGGATCAGGTACAGCACGGATGCCAGCATACTGAAGGCGAGCGCGGCATAGGCCATTAACAGTGCCGCGATGTGGGCAACCAGCCAGCTTGTCCGCACACCTTCTGACGGAAAATGGTATCGATCTGGACCAAGCGCAGGCACCAAGATCAGGAAAAAGCAAGCCGGTAAAGCGAAGATACCAAGGGAGATTGCGTCGTAAAACCACCAGACCAGAAAGAAAAGCCCGGCAACCGCAAAGCCCAGCAGCGATTCCACTTCGCGGACGCCTACGGGCATCCAGCGATGAGCCTGGATCAACATTTCGACAGCGGAGACAAAGTGAAAAAAGAAAGCCAGCCCGGCCAGGTGGACGCAGATTTTGCGCCAGCGGAGCAGGTTATAGAGCACGGCCGGGAACACTGCGACACATGCCGCCGCGTAGAGAATAGCCGCAACTCTTAGCCAAAGCAGATACATACCGTTGTTTACCTTAAGGCGTAAGTACCCAGTATACTGTGACGCAAATCACCAAAAGGAAGGTATCAAGGGTAAGGATCAAGGCTCAGGCGAGACTTGACGCGGTTGCCGATGAGATCAATTTGTATTTCGGCGGAAACTGAAGAAGGGATTTCTCAACCGATCCGCAAAAGCCTTGTTCCCCATCCTTGCGACTTTTTCCTGTCGCAAGGGTGGGAGCGCGCAGACCCGGCCGCCCCGTTCATAGGGGAAAGGGAGAGTCAGCCCGCAATTGCAGTAGTTGTGATCCTCGACAGGTTCTGAGCCTGACTATCTTCGACTTGCCGCTTGCTCCTCTTCACCTCATACATAGAGGTGTCGGCAGCGTTCAGCAGGGCGTCTTTTGTGGCGCCATTCACTGGATAAAGAGCAACGCCGATGCTGGCTGAACCATTGATGACATGCCCCTCGATGATGAAGGGAGCGTCGAAGCAGCCTTCCAGCCGGGCAACGATCTTGTCCAGATCGAAACGGCCGTGCTGGAGCGAGACCAGAGCGGCGAATTCGTCCCCGCCGAGCCTGGCCAGCATATCGCCGCCGAGCAACTGGTCATTCATGCGCGCCGCGACTTCTTGGAGATAGATATCTCCAACGCGATGGCCGAACGTGTCGTTGATCGGCTTGAACTTGTCAAGGTCGATATAGATCATTCCGAAGATGCCGCTCGGTCCCGCCTCTTGAATCAGAACATCGAGGCGCTTGTGCAGCGAGAAGCAGTTGTGAATATTGGTGAGCAGATCGAATTCCGAACGGCGGCGCAGGTCGGAGTAGAGCCGGCGAGTCTCGATGGCCAGCGTGGCCAGCCGCGCTCCAATGGAAAGAGGGTCCGTTTCGCGGATGGAAGGCGACGTCTCCGGAGCGAGTGCGGCAAAGAGCGCCCCTAGCGCCGGGCCGGAGCGTGAATCGACATTCACACGGACGATGCGCAGATCGTGCGGCTCAGGCGGACAATTTCCCACCATCGAACCATCGGCGATTTCGCACCAGCATGGCGCGCCGTCGAGGCTGAACGAGACCAACCCCACGATCTTTTCGAGGATGCTGGGTAGCGGCTGCGAGCCGTTGATGTCCTCGAGAATGTCGCTGCGCTGGCGCTCCAGGACGGCCTCGACCTGGGCGCGAGCCGACAACGCCGAGGCTTGGCGATGCACCTTGCGTTCCAGAGCCCAACTCCTGGCGCCTCCCACGGCAACGACCACCAGCAGCAGGCCGACCATGAGCATGAGGTTGCGAACATTCAAAAGCGTGGGTCTTTTGACCACGACAACGTCATCGAAGGAACGAAGCAGGATATCGAATCCCTCACCCTCGCGGAATGGTTTGGAATCCCCGAGGATGCAGATGCCGGTGACGCGGACCCTGGAACCCATCTGCACTTGACTCATGGGCGGCAGATTGAAGCCATTAACACTCGGGTGGCGATAGATGGCGGAGAAGACCTGGCCATCGGCCGTGAGGACATACTCATCCTGGGAGTTCTCGCGGACTTCCGTCACCACCTGCCCTTCAATGGAGACCAGGTCGAAGATATGCTTGCTCGAAGCGAGTTCGCTCCAGGTCGCAGGCAAAGGAGCAATCGGAGAGTAAATGGTGCTCTCCTGAACTTCGCCCCCGGTGAGAGTCAGAAAGCCGTCATGGATGTCGGGTAAGCCAGTCACGTCCACCTCGTCGCCGATCCGCAGGGGACTCTCGACTCGGGTATTGACCCAAAGGCTTTGCGCTCCGCTTTGAAGCACCATGGCAGAAGAGGGCTGGAAATAGGTAATGATCCCTTGGACCCTCACTCTCCGACTGAAGTTCTTGACTCGATAGCCCGAAAGAACGTCGCTCATCCGGGTGACGGGGAGAGACCAGGGACCAGCGCCGGCGCGCGTGAGGATCTTTATGTCCGCAGGGGAAGGAACGGCGAGCGAAATTCCGGTTTGTTGCATTTTGCCGTCGAATCGAGCCGATGCGACGCCAGTGGCCTCGACTTCCGCATCCAGCAACCCGCTGAGAGCACTCGGATCCCGGCTATCGATGTATGCATTGATCAAACCCCCATCGGCAAGCAACTCCATAGCGTCGCCGCCCCCCACCATATCGGCGCTGAGCACGGACGCACGGACGGTGACCAGCACGGAATCGTACTGTCCGTGGATCAATTCTTCGAAGGTGGCCGCCACGGGCGTGGGCAGGTTGCCGTGATGAAGCAGGGTAACCCCGCGGGCGACTACGATTGGGTGAAAGCTGTCTTGCGCTATGCCCCGCACCAGAACGCGATCGCCGGGAGTCAGTTTGATATCCGCATTGGCAAACACATAGATGCCCTCGCCAGCATCTTCGACAAAAAGGGTGGTCTCCTTCTCGCGCCTGTACGTCACTGTCGCCTCGAAGGCGACGGGCGGCTGATGACTGGCCTCGGCATTGCTTAGGGCGCGAACAGCGCGCAAAGTGGTCAACGGGGCGGGCGCCGCGGCCCATACGGCCGAGCCCGTTGCCAGAATGACCGCAACTGCTGAAATTAGCCTCTTCATCGGAAAGAACCCTGCGCAACCGACTCCGTCTTGTCCGTTAGTCTAAGTCAGTATCGGCATCGCAGCAACGCTTCTTTAGCCTCGGGTGAAAGAGTGGATCGTAGAATCCGGAGGGAATACCCATGGCTCTCTGGGCCGCCCCCTGGGAAGAAAGTCGGCCCGGCATCATGAGTTTCAACGGAGCAGGGGGGCTTACAGGCAGTAAAAAACCTTCGCTTCCGATGCAATTCGCTAAGGCTTTGTGTTAAGGCACGCCTTCAGTCGTGTCTCCATGGCCTTCGGCACACCCAAGCGGATAAAAGCGTCTCGAAATGTCGTGCTGAACACAAAAGACTTAGAGGCGCTTTCGCGCCGCGCCGCAAGTGCCCGTATCATCAACAGGGCTTTCACCCCCGCGGTATGCATCTCTGCCACCCCGACCAAGCCCAGTCCCTTTTTCCGCAGCCTCTTTAACACCCTGAAAGCGGAGGAAATCAACAAGGCCTTCAGGCCGGGACTTGCGCCTCCAAAGCCAAGGGCTACTGTAGTTCTAGTGCCGATGTCCTCCGCCGTGGCCACCGCCGCCTCGATATCCGGGCAGGGCGTGTTCGCCGCCACCGTCATGGCCGGCGTTGCCTACGTTCCCGCGCCCGTCCCGCGCCTCATTGCCGTGGAAGTGGTTGAACTGCACTGCTCCGCGTTCAGGCACCGGCCCTCTGTATCCGTTGTGCGGGTCATAGCGGTTGTCCACGTGGCCATAGAATCCGCCACCGCCGTGAAACCATGGACCGGCTCCCAGGAACACTCCACCAGCAAACCAGTCGGGCCCGTAGTACCCGTACGGGGAGCAATCGTAGGGTGCATAGTCGAAATACCCATACGGGCATACAGGCGCCACTCCAACTTCGACGCCAACCTGAGCCGACCCCTGGGATGGAACGCTGAGCAAGGCAACCGCAAGTACTGAGAACGCAAGAACTTTACCGTGGGACATGTTATCTCCTTGCCCGCTTAGAGCCGGAAAGACCTCTGCGAGTTGTACCGCGAATTGAGTTATGGGCTGCTCATCGATCGCAAGTCGTCGACGCAAAACCTTATGTGTGATGCAGATAGCGACAACTAGCGGGTTGTCTCGATTTGGTTTTCCCTGCGGCGATCCAGGAGCCATATATGCGCGGCCAATTGGAAGTATTCTTGGGACAAGGAGCAGCAAGCCGTGTCAACACGCCCACTCAAAGCAGCCACTCAACCCAGCGAGTCCGCAGTGCGGATCTTTGCCGCCAACGAGCGAATCAACCAGAATCTCATCGAAGAGCTTGATCCCGCCGTCTGGAATGCCAAGACGCACGGCAACGTCCGCACAATCGCGGCGATCTTCACGCATATGCATAATGTCCGCTGCAAGTGGGTCAGGCTTACAGCCCCGCACCTCAGCGTTCCAGCACAACTGAACCGCGCCCACTGCACACCCGAACAAGCCCGGCTTGGGTTGGCCGAGAGCGGCGCGCGATGCTCGGAAATGCTGGCCGAGGCGCTCAGTGGCAGGGGCCGCATCACGAGTTTCTTGAGAGACGGCTGGGCTCAACCCTGGCCGGTCGGCCCGGAGATGCTCTGCTATATGGTTGCTCACGAAGCCCACCATCGAGGGCAGGTATCCATCCTCGCCCATCAGCTGGGATTCCCGTTGCCGAAGAAAGTCATGGCCGGGATGTGGAATTGGGAAAAGCTGCTGAAGGAGTAAAGAGCGCCTGGCGACCCTGGTTCGAGTTCTTAAGCGACCGCCCCGGGGCGCAGGCTGCCCGATGATGGCGGCTGGATATCACACCAGTCGCCCCATCAAGCGCTGTGCCCCAAACAGCATTTCGTGCTGAGGAGGCTGCTGCTCTATTTGTGGCCCTTATGGCCACCTCCGCCTCGATACCCAGGCAGAGCGTGTTCGCCCCCCGCGTCATGGGGAGCCGTGCCTACGTTACCTTTTCCGTCCCGCGCTTCGTTTCCCTGGAAATGGTTGAACCGCTCCGCGCCACGCTCCGGCAACGGTCCGGCGTAGCCGTGGTGGGGGTCAAAGCGGTTGTCAACATGCCCGTAAAAGCCGCCATGGCCATGGAACCATGGACCGGCGCCGATAAACACGCCGCCGACATACCAGTCGGGCCCGTAGTAGCCGTAGGGCGCACAGTCGTAGGGAGCATAGTCGAAGTACCCGTATGGGCACACAGGCGCCACTCCAATATCGACGGCGACCTGGGCGGCTGGCGCAGGGGATGAACCGCCGAGCAATGCGATTGCGAGTGCTGCAAGAGCAAGGAACTTGATGTGGGACATAATCCCTCCTTGGGAAGATTAGAGTTTGTTGAGACGCGGAGAGTTGTCTCTCCGCACGGGGTTGAGCGCAAGTTGGCGGGGAACCGGCCTTTCGGGGGAAGAGCCGGCGGTTTTGGAGCTAGAAACTGGGTTTCAGAAGTTCCAGACCGGCGCGGGAAACCTGGACGTCGTCCTCGGACTTTCCGCCGCTGAAAGCGACAATCACAGAGCCGGTCTTTCCTCGGAAGAAGACGCCGCCCTGCCACCCGAACTCGCCGGTCATCGGAGGGCGCTTGGCGGTGCCGCTGTCTTGCAGGGTGTCGGCCATCTCGGCGGACTTGGCGTAGGCGATGCCAAGCAGGTTGTTGCCGTTGGCGCTGGCCTTGGGGTCCGTCATGCGACCCACAACCGCCATTTTCGAGGTCCAGGACTGGATGGTGTCTCCCTGGGCATAAGACACTACCGCGACGCCAGTGATGTTGAGTTCCGCCGCGCGCTTTTTCATGGCTTCGAGCGCGGCACTGGCCAGGGCGTCGAATTTCTTGGCGCTCACAGGTTTGGGGGCGCTGGCGGCGCGGGCGCTTCCCTGACCGGCGACAAGCGCGAGGGCGACCAAAATTGCTATTAGGGGATGACGTGTCTTCATTCCGAGGTTCTCCATGGGCCACTTGCCGCAGCGCGATGCGCCCGGCGAGTGCCCTGGAGAATTCTACCCTGCGGATCCCTGCTCCTTGCCAGAACTATTGTTGCGGAGGAGGCGGAGGAGGCGGTGGAGGCGGTGGCGGTGGCGGCGGCGGAGGCGGTGGTGCGGCAATGGTGGTGGTGGTCTGCTCACCGGGCGGGATCTCGGTTGTGCTGGTCTTCGTCTTTTCCTTCACAACCTTGGTGTGATGGTGCTTGTATTTTGTCTTGGACTCGGTGGTCTGGGTGGTTTCGCTCACCGGCGGAGTTTGTGTGGTGGTAGTGGTTTGAACAGGCTCTTGAGAACTTATCGGCGCTGAAAGCAGAAGCGCGGCCAGAGACCCGAGGGCAACACTATAAAGCTTGTTGGGATTCATTCGATTCTCCTGATTTTGCCTTGTACCGGATGCCTCGGTTTGGAGGACGATCCGGCGTGCGGGAAGTGACTTCCCGCGAAACAACTTCAGGGTCGCTCAGCGGCAGGAGCAATGCTGAGCAGAAAGGCTCATTCACGCAATTCGCCGAGGGGGCGCAGGGGCGAAGAAAAACAACTACTGCGCTCGAGCGCGCTTGATGATCTTCAACTTCAGCTCTTTGCCGTCGGGCTTGAGAAGAACCAATTTTTCGCCGTCGATGAGCGTCTGCACGGGGTCGTTGACAATCAGTCCCTCGGCCAGGTCGCCGGTCTTGGGATGGACCTTTTCTCCGCGGGCGGTGTAAATCAGATCGCCAACCTGAACGGTGAAGACAGCCGTGCGAATCGTCTCTTTCTTCGTGGTCTGATCCTCGGTGGCGACGCCCAGAAACTTGCCGGCCACGTAGCCCGCCTTTGTTTCGCCAAGAAGAGCCGTCGTCACCAACAATGCCAATGCGAATCCAAACAGTGCCTTGCGTGCCATTTCATCCTCCAGGGGTTGTTGAATTCATCGTACACCGGAGCGGCGACTGCCGGAAGTGCGGCTTGCCGCGCACCTGTTGCCGTTCCGTGGAGAAAAACTCGGAACCGAGAGACCCCGCCTTCGTCTCCACCGTTCCGGCACGATAATCTTAAAGCCAACGTGATCAGGGAACAAAAACATCTCGAAGTGGAATCTGCGCCGCAGTTCCCTGCCCCCGAAGATTCTCCGCTTGAATTGACGCCGCCAACCCCTCCCGCAGACAAAACCGCCTCGGAACTGACCCCATTCATGCGCCAGTGGACTGCCGCCAAACGGGAGAATCCCGATGCGCTGCTCTTCTTCCGTATGGGCGATTTTTACGAGCTGTTCTATGACGATGCGGTGACTGTGAGCCGCGAGCTGCAATTGACCCTGACTGCGCGCGACAGGGAGCGCTCGCAGCCCATGTGCGGGGTTCCGTATCACGCGGTGGAGCAGTATCTGACGCGGCTGTTGCGCAAGGGTTATCGAATCGCCATCTGCGACCAGATGGAAGACCCCAAGTTGACAAAGAAGATTGTGCGCCGGGAAGTCACGCGGGTCCTGACGCCTGGAACTGCGCTCGATAACGCTCTGGGACAGGAACAGAACAATTTTCTGGCGGCGCTGTATGAGTCTGGTACGGCGAAAGAACCGGTGTGCGCGGTTGCGCTGCTGGATGTTTCTACCGGGGAGTTCAGGACGGCGGAGTTTACCGGAGCGGCGGCGCGGCAATTAGCGGTGGACGCGATTTTGATGTCCGGGGCCAGCGAGGTGCTGGTGGCCGAAGGCGCACTGTTGCCGGCGCAGCTCGAGCGGATTCCCGCGCGAACAAGAATTCCGGATTGGGTGTGGACGCGGGAGTTCGCCGTATCCCTGGTCGAGCGGCAACTGAATGTGCGGTCGCTCGAAGGGTTTGGGCTGGACCAGCATCCTGCCGCGGCCATCGCGGCCGGAGCCGTGCTGCACTACGTGCGGACGACGCAGAAGAATGAGGCGCTGCACATCGATTCGCTCAAGTTCGAGGCGCACTCGACGGCGTTGGAGCTGGACCAGGTGACGGTGCGCAATCTCGAACTGGTCGAGCCGCTGTTTGCCGGCTTCGCGGGTCAGGATGCGCGCGTAACGCTGTTTCACACGCTCGATGCGTGCCAGACTCCCATGGGCAAGCGGATGCTGCGAGCAACCATTCTGCGGCCGTTGGTGGACGCGGAAGCTCTGGAGGGCCGATATGAGGCGGTAGCGGAAGCACATGGGGATCTGGTGCGTCGAGAGGAGATTCGCAGGGCGTTTGCCGGCATTCTCGATTTGGAGAGGTTGCTGGCGCGGCTGAGTCTCGATTCGGCGGGGCCGCGCGATGTGCGTGCGCTGGCTGCCAGTTTGGGCAGGCTGCCGGGGTTGAAGGTTGCGGTTGAAGCCATGTCGTCGGCCGAGTGGCGCGAGTTGGCCGCACGGCTCGATATTTTGACGGACGTTACTACGCGGATTGTGGCGACACTGGTGGATGAGCCCCCGCTGACCTTGGTGGATGGGGGCGCAATTGCGGCGGGAGTGGATGCGGAACTGGATGAGTTAAGAGCGATATCAACCACCGGACGCCAGGCGATCGCAGCCATAGAGGAGCGGGAGCGAACTAGAACCGGATTAGGTTCGCTGAAGGTTCGATATAACTCGGTATTTGGATATTACATTGAGATAACAAAGGCTAACATGGCACTGGCGCCGGCGGACTATGAGCGCAAGCAGACGCTGGTGAATGCGGAACGCTTTACTACGCCCGAATTGAAGGAGTTGGAGCGCAAGATACTAACCGCGCACGACCGCTGCATTGAGATTGAAAAGCGGATATTTGTGGCCTTGCGCAGCACGGTGCTGGAAACCTCGGGACGAATTCGGCGCAGCTCGTCGGCTGTGGCCGAGGCGGATTTGCTGGCGAATTTTGCGCATTTGGCGGCGCTGCGAAACTATGTGCGGCCGGTCATTCGGGAAGAGTTGGTGCTGGAGGCTGTCGGGGCGCGCCATCCGGTCATCGAGCAGTGGATGGAGGACACGCGCGAAGGGAGATTTATTGCCAACGACCTATATCTAAGTGCGAGCGCAGATGGACCGAGCTTGTTATTGATAACCGGGCCGAACATGGGCGGCAAAAGCACTTATCTGCGCCAGGCGGCGATGTTGGTTTTGATGGCGCAGATGGGCAGCTTTGTCCCGGCACAAAGTTTGCGCTTTGGCTTGGTGGACCGCATTTATACGCGCATCGGGGCCAGCGACAACGTGGCGCGGGGCCGATCGACCTTCATGGTGGAGATGACTGAGACGGCGACCATTTTGAATACGGCCACGAAGAAGTCCTTGATACTGCTCGATGAGATGGGACGCGGAACGGCGACCTTCGACGGCCTCAGCCTGGCCTGGGCGACGGTGGAGTATCTGCACGCGGAGACCGGGGCGCGGACGCTGTTTGCCACGCACTATCATGAGCTGACCATGCTGGCGGAGAAGTTACCCAGAGTGCGGAATTTGCGCGTCGGCGTAAAGGAAGCGGCAGGTGGAATTGTGTTTCTGCATACCATTGAGCCGGGCGCGGCAAGCAAGAGTTATGGCATCGAGGTGGCGCGGCTGGCGGGGCTGCCTTCGGTGGTAATCGAGCGGGCCAAGCGCGTGCTCAAGCAGCATGAAAAGCAGGAACGGCAAAGCGTGCAGACGGAAACGACAGAGCCGATGCAATTGACCATCTTTACACCGCTGTCGCAGCGTATAGTGGATCGCATTGAAGCTACGGACGTGAACACGCTGACGCCGCTGCAAGCACTGAATCTGCTCGAGGAGTTACAACAGGAGTTAAAGGAGAAAACGTGACGGCAAGTTTGCGTCAAGCTGCTGGAAGTTTGCTGGTGGTGGGGCTCGGTGGCACAGAACTTACTAACTTGGAACGCGCTTGGCTCAAGCTGATTGGGCCGGCGGGAGTTATCCTGTTTCGACGAAATATTGAAAGTCCGCGGCAGACTCGGGCGCTGCTCGACGAAGCAACCAAGTTATGCAGGATTTCAAGGCCGGAGCGTTGTTTTCGTTGCGTGGACGTGGAGGGCGGAGTTGTCGACCGGCTGCGCGACGCGCTGGCGCCGATGCCTTCCGCGCAGGCGGTCATGCTGGCGGCCACGCAGACTGGAAAGCTCAAACTGATTCGCGAACACGGAGAGTTAATTGCGCGGGGCGTAAAGGCCTTTGGCTTCAACACGACGCTGGCGCCGGTGGTGGACCTGGCGCTTCCGGAATCGGCCAAGGTGCTGGGGACCAGAGCCGCAGCGGCGACACCGGAGGGCGTCGTGGATTATGCCCGGAACTTCTTGGCAGGGCTGGCGACGCAAAGGGTGATTGGGTGCGGGAAGCATTTCCCGGGGCTTGGCGGCGGGGTAGACGATTCGCATCTGGCGACTCCGGTAATCCGGCGCAGCCACCGGGAACTGTGGCAGAAAGACTTGGCTCCGTACCGCGAATTGCGGAATGAGTTGCCAATGATCATGGTGAACCATGCGGCCTATCCTGAGACGCGGGGAAAAAACCGGCCGGCGAGCGCATCGCCGTTTTGGATAACGACGATGCTGCGCAAGCGGGTTGGGTACTGGGGACTGATCTTCTCCGACGATATGGAGATGGGCGGAATTCTCAAGTTCATGCCAATGGAAGAGGCTGCTGTAGCCGCAATTCGCGCGGGGATGGACTTGCTTGAGATATGCCACAGTCCTGAGCTGATTCTGCGCGCGTTTGAGGCGCTGATTGCCGAGGGCGAGCGTTCCGCGGCTTTTCGCAAATTGCTGCTGGCGCGCGCTGGGCAGGTTGCGCGCACGCGCGGCAGACTGTTTGCCGGGGGAGTTCCGAAAGAGCTTACGGCAAAGCAATTCGAAGCGCTGCAGGCGAAGATTTTTAGCTTCGGCAAGACCGTTGCCAGAGCGGTGGAGGCTGGGAAGGCCGGCCCGGGAATGGAGGCGCTGCCTGCATGACAGTGAAGGCTATGACCGTGGCAGGCATTATGAGCGGCACGTCGGCGGATGGAATCGACGTAGCGTTGATGCGGATTGCGCCGGGGAAGCTGAAGCCCAGGCTCTCGCTGCTGGCGCATGAGGGATTCGCCTATCCAAAAGCGCTTCGCCGCGCGGTGCTGGCGGCAATGAATGCGGAGTCGACTTCGACGGATGAGTTGGCGCGGCTGAACTGGCGGCTCGGGCTGGCCTATGCCGAAGCAGTCTCCACCACCCTGGAGCGGCATCCTGAAAAGCTGGACCTGATCGGCTGTCATGGGCAGACGCTCTATCATCAGGCGCGCCCGGCGCTATACGCGGGGAGGCGATTCGCCTGCACGTGGCAGGCCGGAGAAGCGGCGGTGATTTCCGGTGCGCTCAGGATTCCTGTTGTCTCGAATTTTCGGCCCGCTGACATGGTCGCCGGCGGTCAGGGCGCACCGCTCGTTCCCCTGCTGGACTATGTGCTGTTTGCCGATGCGAAACGCGGGCGGGTCCTGCAAAACATCGGTGGCATTGCTAACCTTACCGCGATTCCCGCCGGCGCCGGGCCGGATGCCGTGATTGCATTCGATACCGGGCCGGGAAACATGGTCATGGACTGGCTGGCACAGGAGCTAATCGGCAAGCCGTTCGACAGGAATGGGGCTCTTGCCGCACAGGGAAGCGTGCTTGAGCCGGTGCTGCGCGCGGCTCTGCGAAATCCATACTTTCAGCTCAAGCCTCCGCGAACGGCGGGGCGGGAGCAGTTTGGCCGGGAGTATGCTGTGAAGTTTCTGGCAAATTGCCGGCGGCATAGCTCCACGCCCGCGGACGCTCTGGCCACCGCCACGGCGTTGACGGCGGAATCGATCGCGGACAGCTATAAGCGGTATGCGCGGGCCAGGATGAGGGGCGGCGCGGACTACATCGTCTCTGGCGGAGGGGCACGCAACGGTACACTGATGGCGATGCTGGCGCAAAGGCTGGAGCCGCTGGGGTGCGAGTTGGCAGTCAGCGAGGAATTCGGGCTGCCGGCGGAAGCCAAGGAGGCTGCCGCGTTTGCGCTGCTGGCCTGGCAAACCTGGCATCATCGCGCCGGAAATGTGCCGGCAGCCACGGGAGCGTTGCGGCCCGTTATTCTTGGCCAGGTGACCTATGCGTAGGATGTTTGCGCTGGCTTGCCTGATAGCGATTGCGGGCTGCCGATCGGCGCCGAGAGATCCGCGTACGGTGGTTTTCTTGATTGAGAGCAGTCCGGCCAACCTCGATCCGCGGATTGGTACAGACGCGCAGTCGCAACGCATCGACGCGCTGCTCTTTGACGGACTGGTGGCGCGAGATGCCAGCTTTCAATTCACCCCGGCGCTGGCTGAGCGCTGGGAGCAGCCGGATCCGCTGACGCTGGTGTTTCATTTGCGGAGCGGCGTCAGGTTTCACGACGGGAGACCGCTGACCGCTCGCGATGTGCTGTGGACCATTAACTCAATGCGCTCAGGCGCGATCATCTCTCCCAAAGCTGCGTCCTATGCTTCAATCAACACAATGGAAGCGCCCGACGAGAGGACCATGATTCTTCATTTGAAGCGCGCGGACAATTTTCTGCTCACCAACCTCTCAACGGGCGCAATGGGGATTGTTCCCGACGGCAGCGGAAAGGACTTCTGGCAGCATCCGGTGGGGACCGGTCCGTTCCGATTTGTAAGCCAGCAAATCGACCAGGAGGTGGTGGTGGAACGTAATCCGCTGAGCTGGGCTCAGGTTCCCAGCCTCGAGCGGGTGCGCTTCGCGGTGGTGCCCGATGCAATCACCCAGTCTCTTGAACTGGAAAAAGGCTCGGCCGACGTGGCCGTCAATTCCCTTCCCATGGACTCGCTTGCGGTACTCGCCCGCCGGCCGAATTTGCAAATCAACGAAACCGGCGGCACGGAGATTCAGTATCTGGGCTTCAACCTGCGCGATCCGCTGCTGAAAGATGCGCGGGTGCGACAGGCGATTGCCTGCGCCATCGATTCGCAATTGGTGATCAAGGCACTGCTGGGCGGCCATGCGCGACCTGCATTCAGCCTGCTGCCGGCAAGCCACTGGGCATGGAGCGGCGATGGGCCTCGATACGATTTCGATCCAGCCAGGGCCACGCGCCTATTGAACGAGGCCGGATATGCGCCGGGGAGCGATGGGGTGCGCCTCCGCCTCACCATGAAAACCAGCACCCTGGAAGAGACTCGATTACTTGCCGCCGTGCTGCAACAGCAATTCGCCAGGGTGGGAATTGCGCTCGACATTCGCAGCTATGAGACAGCAACCTTTCTTTCCGACGTGCGGAGCGGCGCGTTTCAAATCTATTCGCTGCGTTGGATTGGCGGCAACGAACAGCCGGACATCTTCACGTTTGTCTTTTCCACCGCGAGCTTTTCTCCAAAGGGCGCAAACCGCAGCCACTACTCCAATCCGCATCTCGACGCTTTGCTCGACGACGCCGCCCAAATTCCTGACGCCGACAGGCGACGTGCGGACTATGTGGAAGCGCAGAATATACTGGCGCGCGATCTGCCGGCTATCAATCTCTGGTACCCGAATACGATTGTGGTGCATAATCGCCGGCTGACGCATGTGCTCCCTTCCCCGTCGGGGAGCTACACGTTTCTTGAGACTGCGGAACTGGTGAATTGACGCCCTTAACCGCCCAAAGCGCATACCCTCCGCCATTTCGCCTAAACAAATCGCAACTGGTTAAACATCAATCCTTTGCGCCCATCTTGTGACGAATTGTGTTCGGTCAACGGATCCTGCGGTCGGCTGTTCAACCTTTTGCCCGCCTGACTCGTCTACAAAAATGACAATAACTATCGGACCCCGGACATTGGCAGGATATGTTCCGCGGAGAAACGGCTTATGAATAGCAAGAGAAGGATTCGGTTTTTTGTATCGATTGCGCGACTGGTGCTAGTAGCCGCGCTAGCGGCTTTGGCGGGGACTCCGGCGAGCCGGGCACAGTCGCCGTCCTCTTTCCGCGGCACAATCACTGCCATCGCGGGCAATACGCTTACGGTGAAGCCAGAGACGGGCGACGCTCGCCAGGTGGATGTTCCTTCAACGGCGGCGATCCTGCGCATCGCTCCGGGGCAAACAAATCTTAGCGCCGCGCTCCCCATCCTGTTCAGCGAGCTGGCCAACGGCGACCGAGTGCTGGTGAAACTGGATCCGAGCGCTACCGGCCCCACGGCGTCGGCGCTGCGAGTCATTGCCATCAAGCAGGAAGACGTTGCGGCCAAGCAGCAGAAGGATCGCGAGGACTGGCAGCGGCGTGGGGTTGGCGGATTGGTGAAGAGCGTCGACAGCTCCGGCGGCGTCATTGTGCTGACCAGCGGCGCTGGAGCCGCGGCCAAGACAATCACGGTTCACATTGCGCAGGGAACGGCCAAGGCCACCATTCTAAAGCGGTACGCACCCGCTTCAGTGAGTTTTGACGCAGCGGTGGCGGCGCCGATCGATGCGATAAAGGCCGGCGACCAATTGCGCGCGCGCGGCGAAAAGAACGCCGACGGCACCTCAATCGACGCGGAAGAGGTGATCTCAGGCACTTTCCGCAACATCTCCGGAACGGTAATTTCCACGGATGCGAGCAGTTCGAGTTTGGTGGTGAAAGATCTGGTCACCAAAAAGCAAATCACCATCCACATTACCGCGGACGTGCAGATGCGCCGGTTACCGGACATGATGGCGCGAATGCTGGCGGCGCGGTTGAAGGGCGGAACTGGCGCAGCCGGGACTGGGGCTGCAGGAGGGTCAGGCGGCGCTGGCGGAGGATGGAGCGGCAACAGGCAATCTGCGGCAACTGGTACAGCACCGGCCGCAGGCGGCGGGCCTGGCGGCGGCAATGCACAATGGTCCGGCGGCGGGCGCGGTGGAGCGGGCGGGGGCGACCCGCAGCAAATGCTCAGCCGTGCGCCTGCCATTCAGTTGGCGGACTTGAAGAAAGACGACGCCGTAATGGTGGTTGCAACCGACGGGACAACAGACGTAACAGCCATCACGTTGGTGGCGGGCGTGGAGCCGCTTCTTGAAGCGCCCGCAGCCAGCCAGAGTCTGCTCAACAACTGGAGCATGAATTCCGGCTCCGGCGCGGCGGACGCGGCAGCCCAGTAAAAGAACTCAAATTCCGAACTGAAACAAGCGGGGGACTCTTGTACTCAAAATTGCATGGCATTCCTATCTTTCTGGTCTTATTCACGCTGGGACTTGCAGTAGCGCAGGCGACGCAGGCTCAGGCGACGGCGCCGCCGGTGCAGACACCTGCGGCATCCGCAGGCGCCGCATCCACAACGGCTGCGTCAACCGCAGCTTTGCGCGGAACCATTACCGACCCCACGGGCGCGCTCATTCCCGGCGCTACCGTTACCATCACCACCAGTGCGGGCGCGACTGTAAAGGAGACCACTGCGGATTCTTCCGGAGCCTATGCGGTAACCGGTTTGACGCCGGGAAGCTACATTGTGCGAACCAGCTACCCTGGATTCGCGCCGTTCAAAATGCCGGCCATTCAGCTTGCCGCCGGACAATCGAAGCGCGTAGACATTTCAATGGCGATGGAAGTGGAGCAGCAGAGCGTTACCGTTACCGACGAATCGCCAACAGTGAACATCGAAGCCAGCGGCAACTCGAACGCCATCGTAATCAAGGGCAAGGATCTTGAAGCGCTGTCGGACGACCCGGACGAGCTTTCGAACGAGTTGACGGCGTTGGCCGGACCATCGGCGGGACCGAACGGCGGACAGATTTACATCGACGGATTCAGCGGCGGGCAGCTTCCGCCCAAGTCGGCCATCCGCGAGATTCGCATCAATCAGAATCCGTTTTCCGCTGAGTACGACCGCCTGGGCTATGGGCGCATTGAGATTCTCACCAAGCCGGGAACAGACAAACTGCACGGGCAGGCCTTTATTCAGGGCAACGACAAGCCATTCAATACCGGCAACCCGTTCACGTCCACCATTCCCGACTACTACAGCTACCAGTTCAACGCAACGGTAAGTGGCGCGATCTCAAAAACCGCTTCGTTTTTTGCTAGCGCCGAACAGCGCAATACAGAGAACGTGAATGCTTGGCTGATTCCGGATGCGGTGCTGGAAGATGGAACAGGCGCGTTTGCGAACAACCCAAGCTACGGCGTAAATCTCCTGAACAGGCGCATCCGCGACAATGCCTCGGCGCGCATCGATTGGCAATTGGGCGCAAAGAATACGTTTACGGCACGCTATGGATTTTGGTCGGAATCCGAGCACGGAGATTTGAATTCGGGATCGCTGCCATCCGCATCCACCCATGAGTCGAATACCGATCACACGGTGCAGATGAGCGACGCATTTGTGATCAACGATCATGCCGTGAATGAGACGCGCTTCCAGTATGAGCGCCAGAATGAGAATCATTACCCCGATTCAAACGATCGCACCATCGGCGTGCAAGGCGATTTCACCGGAGGCGGCTATCCCAGCCAGGAAAGCCGCGATCACACCACAAGGCTGGAATTCTGGAACATGACCACGCTGAGCAAAGGCGCGCAGGCCATCAAGTTTGGAACGCGTCTGCGTGACACCAGGGACGCCAATCTAACCACTTCCAACTTCAACGGCGCCTTCACATTTGCCAATTACCAGAACTACCTTGCCATGGCCAACGGGCTGCAAAGTGGCGAGACTTTCAACCAACTGGTTCAGCAGGGATACGGGCCCAGCTCCGCAACGTACGCGACGGGACAGGAATCGGCTGTGGCAAATATGTTCGACGCGGCAGTTTTCGTCCAGGACGACTGGAAATTCAATCCCAAGCTCACTCTCTCGGGCGGCCTTCGATGGGAGGCTCAGAACCACATCGCCGATCACGACGACTGGGGGCCGCGCGCTTCGTTCGCCTATGCGCTCGACGGAAACGGCAAAGACAAGAAGACCAAGACGGTGGTGCGCGGCGGCTATGGGTTTTTCTTCGACCGTCTGACCACTTCAAGTTTCCTGACCATCAACCGCGCCAACCTTCAGCAACAGGTGGTGCTCAACGATCCAACCTGCACCGCGACTGCGACGTCATTGAATGCGATAAACCTGGCAAGTTGCACGAGCAATGGCGGTTCCACCAGCGGCGCATCGGCGCCCGTGAAGTATGAGGTAGATCCCGGGTTTCATGCGGCGACTACGGAACAGTTTGGTACCAGCCTTGAGCGCCAGCTGTTCACCGGCACAAGCCTTACGCTCACCTACCTGCATTCCTTTGGGGTTCATCAGTTAGTTACGCGGAATGCCAACCAGGCAACCGGCGGAACTCCGCAGACCGGCACGGGCGGCTACTTATATGAGTATTTTCCCGAGGCTGTTTTCAAGCAGAACCAGGCCATTGTCAGCGTTAATTCCAAGGTGAGCAAGGATCTGAGCCTGGTTGGTTTCTACACATTGTCTTATGCCAACGGGAATGGCAGCGGCAGCGCTTCGAATGCCTACGACCTGGACGAAGACTACGGCCGCGCTCCCTTTGTCAACCGCAATTCGGTGTTCTTCATGGCCAATTACGGCGGCCCGTGGGGCATCCGCTTCAACCCATTCCTGATTGCTCAGGCGGGCCGGCCGTTCAATATCACGTTGCCTACCGACCCGTTGAATAACTTGTTCAATCGGAGGCCCACCTACGCTACCTCTACCACGCCGGCAGCCGATATTGTGTCCACTCCGTTTGGCCAATTGGACAGCGCGTCACTCCCGGGCGAGGCTCTGATTCCGGCTAACCTGGGCAATGGCCCCGCCGCGGTAGCCGTAAACCTTCGCATCAGTCGCGCATTTGGCATTGGTCCAAAAACGAATCCAACCGGAGGCGTCACCGATGGCGGAGGCCCTCCGGGAGGAGGTGGACCTCCAGGCGGAGGCGGCGGTGGTGGTGGCCGTGG
>Ga0302278_10002789_pt1 | contig 19727 bp, 23 predicted proteins | sample III_Bog_N3_2_FD_194543 | JGI IMG/M metagenome (GOLD analysis project Ga0302278, IMG submission 194543) | Peat permafrost microbial communities from Stordalen Mire near Abisko, Sweden - III_Bog_N3_2 | ecosystem: Environmental > Terrestrial > Soil > Wetlands > Peat | place: Sweden: Abisko...
GCCTCGTGGATCGTAATGTCCATTCCCGTCATTTCCAGAGCCCGTGCAACATAGCGTCGCATCACGGGAGAATCGTCAACGAGGAGTATTTGCATCGCTCCCGTTCCTCGCAATCAGGTTTATCCCGGCCGGGGAGAGTATCTTTCCCAAACCAGTTCCCATCCGCAGGTCCACCCGTCCCGTTTCCAGGTCGAGGCGGACTGAACGCGATTCGCTGCCCCCGACATCCTCCTGATCGATGAACATACCGAGCTTCCAGAAAGTCTTTTTTAGTGCAAGGTAATTACGTTTGCCAATTTGAAAATGAGATGAATCCGCCATCATACTTGCTCCTCCCGCCACACAACACCGAAGCCTTTGCCTCGTACTGCCCAATTCCTGGAACCGCCGGAACAGCTCCGGAACTCCCGTATCGACATAGACAAACGGGTTCGTGCCCGCCCGCGTCCTGTCAATCGAGGAGTCCGGCTGCATCACATGGAGCAGACCGCCTGTTTTCGATTTCCAGTCATAAACCACCACGGCGATGCAGGAGCCCAGCGCATACGTGCTCAGCGAACGAGCTGCCTGTGCAGCCCCGAATTCCGCCACTCTGCAGTCGCCCATACCGACAACGATGTCCGACGCCGCACGCTGCATCATAGCTTCCTGTACGCTGCCGGCTGCAGATACTCCAGCCCGGCCGGAATTTTAAGCAATGTCTCCGAATGTCCCGTGAAGAGAAATCCTCCGGGTGCGATCTGCGCAACAAGGCGTTCCACCAGATGATCGCGCGTCGATTGCTCGAAATAGATCATCACGTTACGGCAGAATATGATGTCAAACTGGCCGAGGTGTCCAAAGGGCTGGAGCAGATTCAGCGGCATGAAGCGAATCATGTCGCGCACCTGCGCTGAAACCACGGAAGTCTCCTGGATGCCATGCCGTGTCGGTGTCAGATACCTGTTCTTCCAGCCCATCGGCAACGCGGCAAGGCGCATCGCGTCATATTCCCCGCGGATTGCGGTCTTCAGTGCCGCGGTCGAAATGTCCGAAGCGACGATCGTACAGTTCGGGACTCCTGCCGAGAGCGCGCACATCGCGAGCGTGTAAGGCTCTTCTCCGGTCGCGGCCGCAGCGCACCAGATTCTGGTTCTGCCGCGGTGCTGCTGGAAAACAGTGTTCTGGAGATAGATAAAGTGCTCGGGCTCTCGCCAGAAACTGCTGTGGTTCGTGGTGAGTGTGTCGATGAATTCGGTGAACTCCGGTCCGTGCTTCCTTAAAGACACAAAACGGATGTATTCCGTGAACGACCCGAACCCGTGGCCGCGAACCAGTTTTTCGATCCGCGACGAAACAAGCGCTTTCTTTCCCTCATGCAGACTGATTCCACACGCGGTCTTCGCCAACTCGCGAACGGTCTCGAAATCGAGCTCCGTCAGCGGTTTCATGCTGACCCTGGATTCATGCATGCGGGGTCAGTTCCGATACCTCAGAGAATTTACGTCGATAATGAGACCGACACGGCCGTCTCCCAGAATGGCGCCGCCTGAAATGGCCGGTATGTCGCGGAACGTCTTGCCAAGGGATTTGATCACGACTTCCTGCTTCCCGATTAGCTGGTCCACCGCGATGCAGTACAACTGATCTCTTCCTTCGACCACAATCAGAACCCCCTCCCTCCTGTCATCGGCCGCGGCTTCGAAAAGCCGCGACAACCTGATCACAGGCAGCAGCTTGTCGCGGAACAGTGCCGCTTCCACGCGGTTTTCGAGTGTCACGAAAGTACCCGGTTTTGGTGAGAACATCTCACGCACTGCAAAAACAGGCAGGATGAAACGCTGTGCCCCGACACCCACCACCAGGCCGTCGATGATTGCGAGAGTGAGAGGCAGCCGGAGAACGAACGTGCTGCCTTTCCCCAGGGTCGACCGAATCGATACGCGCCCGCGCAGCTTCTGAATCTGTTTTTTGACTACGTCCATCCCCACGCCGCGCCCGGACATATCCGTCACTTTTTCAGCCGTGGAGAAGCCCGCTTCGAAGATGAGCCGGAAGACTGAGTCCTCATCCGGTGTTTCGTGTTCGCTGATTAATCCCTGCCGGCGAGCCTTCGCGAGAATCCGCGCCGGATCCATGCCCCGTCCGTCATCGGATAGTTCGATGACGATGTCTCCGGCATCGTGCATCGCCTTCAGTCGCACGGTACCCTTTTCTGCTTTGCCCGCCAGACGCCGGTCTTCGGGTCCTTCCAACCCGTGATCCACAGCATTGCGGATCATATGGACCATCGGATCCGCCAGATCCTCCACGATGCTGCGATCAAGTTCGACGTCGTCTCCCACCGTGACGAGTTCAATCAGCTTTCCCGATTTTCGTGCCAGATCCCGCGTCAGCCGGCTCATCTTGCGGAAGAGCGAACCGACCGCAACCATCCGCATCGACATCGACGTCTTTTGCACTTCCTGAACCACACGCGCCAACTGGGTAATGTTGCGCGAAAGAAGCGGGTCCTTGGAACCTTTGATCGCCGGATCGTTGCAGACAACCGATTCCGCAATGACCAGTTCGCCCACCATATCGATGAGATATTCGAGCTTCGCGGTCTCGATGCGGACAACGCTCGACTCCGTGCTCTTCTTCGTCAATTCCGATGTGGACGGGATGGAGCGCGTCGGGCTTGCCGCCGGCGACGGCAGGGTCTCATCGCCTACCGCCTCCGCCACAGCTCCTTCCGCGACCGCCACTTCGGCCACAACCTGATCCGACGCGGCGTCGAAGACATCCGCGGCGGCATCTTCGGTCGCCAAACGGGCTGCGGCCGCCATCGAACTCAGCAGATTGCTGTCACAGCGGGGAAGTTCGCTCAGACTACAGGTCTGCGCTTTATCGAGATACCGGTTGAGTTCATCCGCCGCCTTCAGAATCAGCTCGATAATTGGTTCCGAGAGTTCCAGCTGTCCCGAACGCGCCCGGTCCAGCACATTTTCGGTTTCGTGAGCGAGTTCCTGAACGGCCGCCGCCCCCATAAACCCCGCTAATCCCTTAATCGTGTGGAACGAACGAAAAACCCCGTTCAGCGCTTCCTTATTGTCAGGTTCCTGCTCCAGCGTCAGAATCCCGGACTCCACACCGGCCAGATGCTCACGCGCCTCCATCAGAAACTCCTGCAACAGTTCCGGATCGTCGGCAAGCTGACTCGCGGCTTTGTCTTGTTCGATTTTCGCGTCAAGCGCATGTCTCAGCGTGAGCAGCGCCGCCCGAAACCGTTCCTCATCCGCTACACCGGCCTGCGAAAGCTCCGCCACTGTCGTGGCGATCATCCGGACTTCGGAACTTACCGGCTGTGCAAGGTATTGGCTCACCGCGGCAAACAAGCCGCTGATCGTCGCCGACGATTCCGGAATCGAACCGTCGAGGTTCTTCGTCCCGAGAGCCCTGTCGATTATTTCGGTTAACTTTACGTCAAGTCCGTCCATACTTATCCGCTGTTATCTAGATCGGCGTTTTGCCGTCCGGCCTGTAGCCCCACGCCGATCAATTTGCGGATAACAGCCCTGGGACCTTCGCCAGCAACCGCATCTCACGTTTCGCGATTCCCGACTCCGCCGCAGCCGCATCGGGCGACATCCCCGAACGGAGCAACTGCAGCGCCGCCGCGCGGGTCGATCGGTTGAGCCGCCCGTCGCGCAGCGTATCGCGCGTATTCCGCAAACTGGTCTCCAGATCCTCATGGCTGCGTCGCAGGCCATCGAACCTCTCGCAACACGCCCCCTGATGCCGGTCGATAGCCTCGCGCATTGCCGCCGCCTCGCGCGCGCGGTGAGACCGATGCCGCCATTGCGCAAGCACCGTCAGCAGCAGTGCCACGCCCGCAATCGCCGGAGCCACCCAATCGAATTTCATCGCACTGCCTCCGCGAGCTTTATCGGGTTATCCGACATCCCGGATCTCAACCGGTCTTCCCGGCTGGCCAAATGAGTAACCCTCACTCCGTAATTGCCATCCACCACGACGACTTCCCCCCGCGCGATGACGCAATCGTTCACCACCACATCCACCGGGTCTGCCACGAAGCGATTCAACTCCACAATCGAGCCGCTGTTTAGTTTCAGTACCTCGCGGATCTGCAGCAGCGTCCTGCCGAATGAAACACTCACCGGAAGTGCCACGTCCAGCAGCAGTTCGAACGTTTTCGAAAACGTGCTGTCGCGGTTACCGGAGGATTTCTCCGGCGCTTCGGGGCGCTCATATGCCGCCAGCAACGCTTTGGACCAGCCCGCCTTGATGAACCAGATGTTGTCGTCGTCGTACTTCGCTGTAAACACATGCCAGGCAAGGTCAGGCGGACTCTCCGCTTCGTGCCCCTTACCTGTCGTGATTTCATGCTGCACGTCCACAGTAATCGCGGACGCTATGGCCCCCATGGTCTGCCCGACGATTTCCTGCCATGTCGAGCGGCAATCTTCGTCCGTCAGCGAATCGATGCCGACCGCCGCCAGCGTCAACTGCCCCACCGTGCTCCAGAAATCTTTTCCGGCCGCCAGCCACATCGCAGGTTCCGGACCAATCGAAAACGCCTGTCCCCAGACGATGGGCTGCTCCATCTCCGGAACCTGCGTCTTGCTGTCCGCCGCCACGGAAAACTCTTTGCCCGTCATGCTCGTCAGTGCACTCGAAAGGGCCGCCTCCATATGCCGGACGATCGTGGCCTGAGCTTCCACATGTTTTGCGTTCTGAATCACAGACACCCCTTATACTCTGAGAATTTTTTCAAACTTTCACACCCGGCCAACGGCGGCCGATCGACGTGCGCAGCCGCAGAATCGCCTGCGACTTGATCTGCGAAACCCGCGAATAGTGCATTCCCATGATTTCCCCGATCTCTTTCAATGTCAGTTCCTCATGAAAATAAAGCCCCAGCACGGTCTTCTCGACCTTCGGGATTCCATCGAGACATGTCGCGATCAGCTTCTCCAGCTCCGACCGCTCCAGCTGCATTGCCGGAGAATCCTCATCCGGCGTCGCCACATACTTCAACAGGACCGGCAGTTCCCGGTCGTCGCGCTGAAATTCCAGTTCCCCGATATCCAGCGCCGCAATGTCGTTCAGCCGCGCCCGGTATTCGTCGACCGATATCCCAAGCTCTGCCGCGATTTCCGCTTCCTCCGGGCTGCGCCGCAGCTTCTGCTCCGCGCGCGACACCGCCGCCTGCATCTCCCTCGCCTGCTTGCGCTTCATTCGCGGCGCCCAGTCCACATCCCGCAGGCTGTCCAGGATCGCTCCCCGGATTCGGAATTCCGCGTACGTCTTCAGCTTTACGTTTTGGCCTGGGTCGAAATTATCGATCGCGTTGATTAGACCGATGACTCCTGCAGAGAGCAGATCGTCCAGCGCGATCGTCTCCGGCAGCCGCTCGTGAATCTTACGCGCGACAAGGCGCACCTGTGGCAGATGCTCAATAATGAGCCGTTCCCGCTCCTCGGCCGAAATCAATTCGACCGGATAATAGTAGGCGGCCGCTGCCACTGTATCCCCTTCAGGCCGCGATTGCGGCCAACGCATTTTCTCCGCACACGGCCCGTGCAAGGCCCGCGGCGCTGATTGTCTCCAGATCGTCGGGCAATTGCTGGCCCGTCCCCACAAACGCAGTCGGAATCTTGCTCCGCAGCAGCGTCTCCGCCATCGCGCCCAGGCTCAGCGTCTCGTCTACTCCCGTGAACAACAACCGGGAGACACCCACACTGGAAAAGCGGGATATTACACCGGACATATCGGCAGAACGCGCGTCCGCCCTTAGGACAAGGTGTCTTTCTATTTCCGGCCGCCGGCTAAAAAACCTCGCGAACTCCCCTATCTCCGAACTCTCAGCCGGAGATATCCCGGGCGTATCGATAAGGGCCAGACCCTTCCACGTATCCCCGTTCAGCGCCAGATTCAGACTCTCGAGCGATTCGCACGCGAAGAACGGCACTCCCAGAATCGTCGCGAACCGTGCCATTTGCTCTTCACCGCAAACCCCGTGCGATCCGGCCGAATAGATCTTCACCGGCACCCGCTTGGCCAGTCCGAAGCGTGCCGCCACCTTAACGAGCGTCGTTGTCTTTCCGCGCCCCGGAGGTCCGATAAACGCCAGCGTGCGGTTTTCACCCGGCTTCATGTCCGGAAAAGGCGCATACGGCAGCCGCCCCGCCAGTTCCTGCACCAGCGCGGCATGCGGATCGCCCGGCCGCCGCGCCGCCGCCGCCGAAATCTCGCGCGCCGTCCCGGGTTCCAGGCCACCGTCGGTCAGCCGGCTCGTCAGGTAGTCGTTCTCTTCCGGGAACCGCGCCGCGTTCGGACGTCCCACGGCCATCCGCAATGCGGAAATCTGCTGACGAATCTCATCCAGTTCCGATGCCGGCTGCCTGTTTCCCGAAGGCTGCAGAGCCCGCGTCGGGCCAAACGGAAGCGTCGCGGCCGGCAGCGAGGGGACTTGTCGGGGCGCTGTCTCGGTCGGCTTCGCGGCTTCAAAAGCAAACGTCACCTCCAGTCGCCCGAACGCCCGCATCGCCGGAGGAGAAGGCTTGGAAGTCACCAGCAACGCATCCTCTCCCAACTCTTTCCGCGCCAGGTCCAGAGCCGCCGGCACGCTGCTTGCAAAGTAAGTCTTCGTCTGCATAAAACTCCTTATTGAATGACCCCGAGGGATATTACTCTGATCCCCGCCGGGATCTCACTATGCGCCAGGAAGAACAAATGCGGAATCGACGTTTCCACCGCCTGCCGCAGGAAATAACGGCACGACGAACTCGTGATTACCACCGTCGGCGATTCCAGCGGCCCCACCGCCCGGTTAAACCGGTCCAGCAGATCGCGCAGCGCATTGGGCGACAGCGCCAGCGAACTGTTCGATTCACCGTGCTCAATGCCGCTCTCCACAAACCGTTCCACCTGCTGATCGAGAAACCACGCCGACAGATCGCTGCTCGCATTCAGATAGGGCTTCACAACCACGCGCCGAACCGACTGCCGCACGTAATCGGTCAGCAGCACCGGATTGCGCGTTGACGGCGCGGCCTCGCCCAGCGCCTCCAGAATCGACGCCGCGTCCCGAATGGAAACACGCTCCCGCAGCAGGTTCTGAAACACCCGCTGCACCGTTGCCAGAGGCAGCAGCTTGGGAACCAGATCTTCCACCACCTTTGCGTGCTCCACCGCCACGCGGTCCAGAATTTTCTTCGCTTCCTGACGCGAGAACAACTCATAAGCCGAGCGCTTAATCAGCTCCGCCAGATGCGTCGTCATCACGCTCAGCCCGTCGATCACGGTGTACCCCATCGACCGCACCTTATCGGCCTGCGACGTCGGAATCCACCACGCGGGCACACCGAACGCCGGATCTTTCGTGGGCCGGCCGTCGGGCGGACGCCCAGTGGCTGTCACCGCGATTGCCAGATCGCTGCCTTGCGGCAATTCGAACCGGGCAATCTCAATTCCCTTAAGATTGATTGAATACTCCCGCGCCCGCAGCCCCAGATTGTCGGTCACGCGCACCGCCGGGATAATGAAGCCCAGTTCCGTCACCAGTTGCTTTCTGATGTTCCCGATGCGCCGCAGCAGCGGCGAATTCGCCCCGTCCGAAATGAACGAGATCAGGCTCACGCCCACCTCAATCGAGAGTGGCTCCACCCGCAGCAGATCGTCCAGATTGTCTTTGGCTGTCTTCGGCGGAACGGCGGCCGCGCCTGCGGGTGCAATCGCGGCGGCTTTCCTCATCCGCCAACCGACAGTCCCGAGTCCCGCGCCCAGCAAGATGAACGGTATCTTCGGCAGGCCGGGAAAAAGCGCCAGCGCAATCAGCACACCGCTCGCCAGCAGCAACGGCTGCGAAGCGCCAAACACCTGCTTCTGGAACTCCACACCCAGCCGGTTTTCCGAACTGGCGCGCGTGATAATCATCGCGCCCGCAATCGAAATCATCAGCGCCGGGATAACCGTAACCAGGCCATCGCCGATCGTCAGGACCGTGTACGTCTGAATCGCCTTCGCAATATCCAGCCCATGCTGCAACACGCCGATCAGCAATCCGGCAATAATATTGATGCTCGTGATCAGCACCCCGGCCACCGCATCCCGCTGCGTAAACCGGCTGGCGCCGTCCATCGCACCGAAGAATTCCGCTTCCGCCGCCAGTTCGCGCCGCCGTTTGCGCGCTGTAACTTCGTCGATCAGACCCGCGTTCAGATCCGAATCGATCGACATCTGCTTGCCCGGCAGCGCGTCCAGCGTGAAGCGCGCGGTGACTTCCGAAATTCGCACCGCGCCATGGTTGATCACCACATATTGAATGGCGATCAGCACCAGAAAGATCACCGCGCCGATGATGTAGTTCCCGCCCACCACGAACTGGCCGAACGCCTGAATCACATCCCCCGCCGCCGACGTCCCCGTATGCCCGTTGAGCAGAATCAGCCGCGCCGACGAAACGTTCAGCGCCAGCCGGAACAGCGTCAGCATCAGCAATGTCGTTGGGAAGACGTTGAACTCCACCGGCTTCGTGATGTACATCGCCACCATCAGCACCACGACGGACATCATGATGTCGCACACAATCAGCAAGTCGAGCAGAAAGCTCGGCATCGGCGCGATCAGGGCCATCACGATTCCCAGTACCGCCGCCGGCACCGCGAACTCGCTCATCGCCTTGAGCGAGACCTTCGGCACGCCCGTCGGCGCTTTCGCCGTCGCCTTTGGCGCTGTAGCCGTCGCTGTCATCTGGACCTCTTACCGGGATTCATGAGCTTGAAGATGTACGCCAGGATCTCGGCCACCGCCCGGTAAAGGTGCGGCGGAATTTCCTGACCGACGTCAACTGCCTTATACAGTGCCTGCGCGAGGGGAGGATTCTCAATAATTGGTACCTGATTTTCAATAGCTAATTTACGGATACGCGCGGCGAGGTAATTCTTACCTTTCGCGACCACCTGCGGAGCCACCATCGACCCCTGGTCGTACTTCAAAGCCACCGCGTAATGCGTCGGGTTGACAATGATGGCTGTGGCCGTGGGCACTTCGCGCATCATGTTCTTGCGGCGCATGTCCCGCTGAATCCGGCGCACGCGCGCCTTGATCTGCGGATTGCCTTCCATATTCCGATGCTCGTCGCGGATTTCCTGCTTGCTCATCCGCATCCGCTTGCTGTAGCGCGCGCGCTCCCGGATCAGCATCACCGATCCCAGCGCCACCAGTAAGAACGAAGACTTCTTCAGCGCATCGTGAATCAGCATCCCCGTCGTTGCCGCCGCGGAAGAGATGGGCATCAGCGGAAGCCGTAAGATATCTCCCAGCCGGTCTGCCACCAGCGCCCATGTGAGCCAGAACATCACCGGAATCATCACTGCGGCCTGAAGAAAGTTAGCCATGTTGTTGCCCGGCATCTGTTTCAGCTTGTTCGCGGGATTCAGCCGCTCCAGACTCGGCGCAAGCCGCGCCAGGCTGATGCCCATATTCGTCGCGCCCATCTGCAGCATCAGCGTGATCGACATCAGCACGCCACCCAGAATCGCCAGCGGCAGCAGCGCCGCGGCCGAAAGGCGCCAGAGCATATTCATCACATCGCCCGCCGTCAGCGTTGCCGTGAAGGCCTGCCGCAATCCCGTCCGGATCACCGCCTGCAGCTTCGCAACCCAACTCGGAAAATAGGCTCCGGCCAGCGTCACAAACGCAAAAAACTGAAAAGCGCCCACGAACTCCCGGGCGGCCGGGAAATCGCCTTTCTCTCGCGCCTTCTTCAGGTGCTGCGGCGTCGCTTTTTCAGTTTGTTGCCCCGCCATTTAGTGGGCGCTCCTGAAAATTGCTTCCATCAGCCGGATGCACGATGTCATCGTGGTCTCGAAAAACTGCGGCTGAAACACCAGCGTCGACGCGATCATCAGCATCGCCACACCCAGCTTCACCGGCATCGTCAGACTCACCAGATGAATCTGCACCTGCACGCGCCCCAGCACCGCCAGCGCGGCATCCGCCAGCAGCAGCAGCGCCACGATGGGCGCAGCCAGCCGCAAGCCAGAGCTGAAGATCGTGCCGGAAAATTTGATCATCGCTTCCGCCCAGCCCCGGTTCATGCTGATCGACCCCGGCGGGCACAACCGGATGCTGTCCGCCAGCGCCCTGATCAGCAGCCGGTCCGATCCCGTCGCGAAGAAGAGCAACCCGGCCGTAATCTGCGCCAGCGTCAGCAGTACCGTGGAATCCGCGTTGGTGGTCGGATCGATGGTCGATGCGAATCCAAAGCCCGCCTGCAGACTCACTACTTGGGCGGCCACCTGAAACACTTCCATCACGATTGCCAGGGCCAGCCCGATCGTTACGCCCATCGCGGCCTCGCCCGCGATCCCCACCACTAACCGCCCTACGCTCGCATCCACCGAAACCGGCGTCTTCCATTCCGGAAACAGAATCAACGTAAGCGCCAGTGACAGCACAATCTTCGCTGACTCCGGCGCACTCTTGAACGCCGCCAGCGGCAGCAGCGCGAACATGCAGGACACGCGCGCGAGGGTGAACAGAAAACCGAACAGCGTCGCGTAGCTGAAAAGCGGTTCAGCGTGCATAACGATTCAGGTTCCCCAGAATGTCCGCGGTATACGCCACGCTCTTGTGGATCATCCACGGCATCAGTACCAGGCACCCGCCCAGAAATGCGATCAGCCGCGGAATGGAGTTGAAGCCTGTGTCCTGGATCGACGTAACAATCTGGATCAGACTGATCACAATACCCGTCACAAAGCCGATGGCCAGCAGCGGCGCGCAGGTCCAGAACGCCGTCACGAACATCTGCCCGATAATGTGAGCTACCGAATCCGGCGTCATACGTAGAACCCTTTCATTAATGACCCGATCGTCAGATTCCAGCCGTCCACCAGAACGAACAGCAAAATCTTGAACGGAGCCGACACCATAGCCGGCGGCAACTGCACCATGCCGATCGAAAGCGTGACCGAGGCAACGATAATGTCGATCAGCAGGAACGGCAGAAACAGCACCGCGCCGATCTGAAAGCCGGCGCGCATCTCGGAAAGTATGTAAGCCGGAGCCAGCACCGAAAGCTCAAGGTCGGCGGGAGTCCGCGGTGCGGGCGCATGCGTGATGTCCAGAAACAACTTCACGTCCTTCTCGCGCACAAAACGGCCCAGATAGGTCTTCAGCGGTTTCGCGCCGTTGTCCCATGCCTGCGCGGGGGTAATCTGCCCGGCTTCCATCGGGGCCCAGCCTTCCTTATAGATCTGCAGACCGAGAGGCTGAATCAGCACCAGCGTCAGGAAAAGCGCCAGCCCCACCAGCACCTGATTCGAGGGCGCGCTCTGCGTCCCCAGCGCCTGCCTCAGAAAGTGCAGAACAATGGAGATCCGCAGGAATGGCGTGATCGACATAACAATCGCCGGCAGCAACGTCAGCAGGGTCATCAGAATGACGATCTGCATCGGAGTGCTCAGATCCTTCGGCATGGTGGGCAAGAGCGTCGGAGACGCCGCCGCGAGAGCGGGGAAAATCAAGCGTTCACCTCCGCCCGGTCTACATCGCACAGGAACTGGCACGAAGTTGGCGCGGTTGCCACGACCATCGCACGGCCATCGACGCGGATCAGATGAAGCGTATGTTGCGAGCCCAGCGACAGCCGTTCCAGCACTTCCATCCGGCGAACGCCCGGCGCCGACATACGCGGAAACGAAAACTGCGCGGCGCCCCGTTTCCGAAGCAGAAACAGAGCGCCGCCCAGCAGAGCCAGAACGAAAACGACCGCTAAGAGAGGTTCAAGACTATCCATATCTAAGGCTCGAGATTGAAGTCCGTAATACGGACTCCCATGATGCTTTCGATAATCACGATTTCGCCGAACGCTACAAGCTTCGAACCGATGTAAATGTCGATGTTCTCGCCCGCGGAGCGCGTCATCTCGATGACGCTGCCCTCTTCGAGCGAAAGGATTTCCGACAGTTTCATCCAGCGCTGATCGAGCTGAACTTCGACATCGATCGGCACATTCGCGATATGAGCGACTTCTTCCTGCGGTGTCATGCGCTTATCCGTTTGCGATCAGACTGATCGTCTGCTGCACGATCTCGTCTTCCGTCGTGATGACCTTTGAGTTCGCCTGATATCCGCGTTCGTACTGCAGCAGGTTCGTGAATTCTGTTGCGATGTCGACCGTCGATGTTTCGAGCGCTCCGCCCGTGATCTGTCCCCGTGCGCCGGTCGAAGGAACGCCGATCACCGGGTTCGCAGTCGCCGATGTGGGCGCGAAGTTGTTGCCATCGAGCTGCTGCATGGAACTGGGGTTCAGCACCGACGCCAACGCGATCTGGGCCACGTTTTCAGTCGTGCCATTCGAGAACTGCGCGACAACCAGCCCGTTGCCTGAAATGCTCATCCCGTTCAGCTGTCCGGCCGCCGCGCCGTTCTGGCTGTTCGCCGTATTTGCGGACGCCTGATTGTATTGAGTCAGTGTGGCCGCTCCCGTGGAGTCGTAAAGATTCCACGTCACGTTCATGTCGGCAGCCCCGCTGGCGAGACCCGTAATCGAGATCGGGATCGTTCCCGCCGTTGACGCGGGCGATAGCAAATGGCCGCTGCCATCGAAAGTCAGGGTTCCGGACGACAATTGCGTGGTCGCGGTGGCGCCTCCCGCCGTCAGATCCGTCGACGGGATCGTGACCGAATAGCCCCAGGTATTCGCGGCCGTTTCCGTATACGTGACGGTCAGCGAATGCGCAACGCCCTGCGCGTCGTACACCTGAATCGGTGAACTGAATGTGGCGCCCGTCGTACCCACCGTGGCATTCGCGGTCAGATTCGCGCTGACCGAAAACGTCGTCGTGGCCGCCGGGGGCAGTTCGATATTGGTCGGCAGCACGATGTTACTTGTCGCGCCGTTTGTCGACAGCGTGCCGCTCGCGGCGTTCCAGCCCTGTACGAACTGGCCCGTCGCGGTTACCAGTTGGCCCGCCGCGTTTACGGAAAAATTACCCTCGCGCGTGAAAAGCTGTTGTCCCGAAGTGGTGTTCACAACGAAAAAGCCGCCGCCCTGAATCGCCGCGTCGTAGGGATTATTGGTCGTTTCCAGCGTTCCCTGTGTGAACTGCTGCGTGGCCTGCGCCACCGTGGAACCGCTGATCGCACTGGTGTTCGAAAAGCCGTTCAGGCTTTCGTTGACCAGATCCTCGAATGAGACCTGCTCATCCTTGTAACCGGCAGTGCTGAGGTTCGCGAGGTTGCTGCTGACGATATTGATTGCCTGAGAATTCGCGGTCAGTCCCGCGAGCGCGTTGGAATATGCGGATGACATGTACGATTAGCTCCCCGTTGTGCTTGTACTTGTGCCCGGAGTGGGCGTGGTTCCGGGCGTTGCCGCACCGGCCAGCGTTGTGGTGTTGCTGTGAATGCCGATCAGTTGCTCGAGCTGGCTATAGGAAGTCAACTGCGAAACGAACTGATTGCTGTCCGTCGGACTCAGCGGGTCCTGGTTCTGCAACTGCGAAACCAGCAGTGTCAGAAAAGTCGATTCGTTGGCCAGCGGATCGCCTGGATTTGCGGCGCTCGATGCCGACGACGACGAGGACGATGATGTCCCCGCCGTCGAACTGGATGTCAATGGATTAGCTATGGAACTCATGAAATCTCCTGGATGGATTGTGGGAACATCTCGCCGAAAGCCTCACCCGATTCCCCGGGCACCGCTCGGCGGCTTTTGCGTTGCTCGGGCTCACGCTGATTGCCCTGATGGCCCTGGCCCGGCGTCCACGCTTCGGCTTCATACCCGGCGCTGGACAGCGCACCGACAAGATCGTGCACGCCCTCATGCAGTCGGCTCGTCAGCGACGAATCCGAGGAGTGGAGCGTGATGTGAACTTCTCCTGCCTTTTCCGAAAGGCGCAGCCGCACGTCGCCCGCTCCGTCCGGAGAAAATTCCAGCGAAACCGAACGCAGCGGTTGTTGCGGAGTCTGTTGGGTAACCGGTTCTTCGATGTCGGTGGACCGCGCGTTCGAAGGAGGCGTCTGCGGCGCCGGATGAGGATTGGTCTCGGGAGGCCGGACTGCGACGGTGGTCGGAACCGTTGCCGCGGGATTCAAACTGACTGCCGGTGCCGGAGCGGGCGCCGAAGCCTGCGGTGCGGGCGGAAGCTCAGGTACCGGCTTCAGCACCGCGGGAATCGGCTGGGCATTATCCGGGGTTGGCGTGAATGCCGTCGCGGTCGCCACTGTGTTCGATTCCTCGTGAGGTGCCTTGATTCTGACCTCAAGTGCGGCATCGTTGACGGACATGCGTTCGGGCGGAGCCGGATCGTCGGTCTTCACCATCGGCTGGGTATGGTCCTGCGGGCCTGGCCCGGTGCTGGCGGGCGTTGGTTTCGGCGGTGGCGGCGGTGTTAGTAAAGGGATAGGAGCAAATAGGAAAGGAACCTGGGTGGCGCCCGTCATCCTGGAGCCCGGCGCGATTCCCGTTGCAGTGGTCGCGTGACTACGCGGCCCTTTAATTGCAATCGGCACCCCATTTACCGCCGGAGGTTCGGGCGGAGCCGTTGTGACTGCGTCGTCGGCAAGCGACTGCTGAAGAGCATCTTCAGATGCCGTCAAAGATGAAGCGTCGGTCGCCAGAGGCGCCGCCTTTGTGGGCGCCGCAGGCGCAGGCTGAGTCGTTGGCAGCCCCTTGGCGGTGGCATCGTCTGCGGTTGGCGGAGCCATTGTCGCCGCAGGCATCCTGTTGATGGATACGGGAAGCGCTTTTCCCTTCGGCATTGAGGGAGCGGGCCGCTCGTTAGGCGCCGAACTCAACTCCCCGACCATCGCCGCAAACGGCGAAACCGGCGCCGCCGCGGCAGCCGGCACCCGGGCGGCCGGCATCGCCGGAACCTTTACTGCTATTTGAGCGGAACTGGCCGCGGGAGCGATCACGCGGTACTTCAATGCAGGGCATGCGCCAATCGCGAGTCCCGTCGATTCAATCTCTTAGAGGGATATCTCCTGACAAATACCTGCCGATTGCACCTCAAACGCCAAAATTTTGGCGCGGACCCACTTCAGGCTTATTGGTCTTATCGGCCACTCCCGGCTGATTTTGAGGACTTTATCGATTTTTTTTGCTTCGGCCCTCCGGCTGCATTCTTCCCACCCGAATATGGATGCCATTTCGATTTCAGCGGCAAGCGGAATGAGGGCACGTATGGAGTCCCTCGATATGCTTGCCAACAACCTGGCCAACGTGGAAACCGGTGGCTACAAGGCCGACCGTGAATTCTACAGCGTCTACAGCAGTCTCGACGCCACCGCCGACGCCCAGACCGGCGAGATGTCCACCCTCCCGGTCATCGAGAACCACTGGACCGACCTTGCGCAGGGCGAAATCCGCAACACCACCAACCCTCTCGATTTCGCCATCGACGGCGACGGCCTCTTCGCCGTTCAAACCGCCCGCGGCGTGCGCTACACGCGCAACGGCAACTTCAAAATCCTGTCCTCCGGCGCGCTCGCCACCAACGACGGCAGCACCGTCCGGGCGCAGGGCGGCGGGCCCATTCTTCTACAGCAAAACATGCCCGTGGACGTTCTGCCCGATGGCACTGTGCGCCAGGGATTGCAAACCGTCGGACAAATGGAAATCGTCTCCTTCGATCGCAGCGCCATCAATAAGGAGGGCGTCAACTATTTCGCAGCGTTCTCGGACGCCAAACCCAAACCCGCCACCGGCGTAGTTCTGCAGGGCAAACTGGAGCAGTCGAACGTCGGTACCGCCGAAGCTTCGGTGCGGCTGATCGCGATTATGCGTCAGTTCGAAATGCTGCAGAAGGCTGCCACCATCGGCAACGACCTTAATACGCGGGCCATTCAGGAAGTCGCGCGGGTCGTTACTTAATAAGCCACTTAGTAAGCCACCTAATTCACGGAGAACATTAATGATCAGAGCCTTATATAGCGCCGCCAGCGGCATGTCCGCCCAGCAATTAAATATCGACAACATCGCCAACAACCTCGCCAATGCCAACACCGTCGGCTATAAATCGCGGCGCGCTCAGTTTCAGGATCTGTTGTACCAGAACATGGTTGCGCCCGGCTCCTCCGCAGGGCAATCCACCGTCGTGCCGTCGGGCCTTCAACTCGGCCTCGGCACGCGAGCCGCTTCCAACGAGATCATCTTCGCGCAGGGTGCGTTCTCCAGCACCAGCAATCCGCTCGACCTCGTGATTCAGGGCCGCGGCTTTTTCCAGATCAAACAGGCCAGCGGCGAAACCGCCTATACCCGAGCCGGTTCGTTTCAGCTCGACGCCAACGGCAACATCGTCACCTCGAACGGCGACCAGATCATTCCGCAGATCACTATCCCGCCCACTGCGCAATCCATCAACATCGCCGGCGACGGAACCGTCAGCTACACGCTCACCGGCCAGACCCAGGCGCAGAACGCCGGGCAAATCACCATCGCGAATTTCCAGAACCCGGCCGGCCTGAACTCCATCGGCAACAGCTTGTACATGCCAACCGATGCGTCGGGTAACCCCATCGTCGGTACGCCCGGCGGAACCGAAGGTCTGGGCACGCTTCAGCAGGGCTACGTCGAGCAGTCGAACGTCAGCATCGTGGATGAATTCATCAATCTCATAACGGCACAACGCGGATACGAAGCGAACTCTAAAGTTGTGAAGGCTGCCGACGATATGTATCAGCAGGCAAATAATCTGCCCAAGTGAGCCCAATCATGAAGACGCTTGTTCTCGCCGTAGCTTTTCTGTCCCCCGCCTTCGCCGACGGATGCCTTCCGGTATCCGGCGACCGCATTCTGGGGCGCGATCTTGCACTCGCCATTCCCGCATTCGCGGCGCTTCCCGCGACGCTGACCATCGGCTACGCCCCCACGCCGGGTACAAAACGAACTTTCGCCCCGGCCGAACTCGCCCGGATCGCGCGCGCCAACAAGATCGACCTTGCCACCCTTGACGAAGTTTGTTTTGAGATTCCGATGCACCAGATCGAGGATACGGATGTCCTCTCTTCGATGCGACGATCGCTGCCGGCCGACGCCGAACTCACTTTGGTCGAATTGCCAAAGACCGCGGTTCCCGTCGGCCGGATTGAATTTCCGGTCACCGGTCTCGAGCCAAACGTGAAGGGGTCCAGAATCTGGCGGGGTTACGTCACATACGGCGAAACGCTTCGCCTCAGAATCTGGGCGCGTGTCAGCGCCTGCCGCCGTGTCGAGGCCGTGGTGGCCGTGTCCGACCTCGCGCTTAATATTCCCATCGACGCCGCCCACCTCAGGCTCCAAACGGTCGCCACACCCATCGGACCCGACCAGCGACTTGCCTCGCGCCTCGACGAAGTTCTCGGCCGGATTCCGAAGAAGACTATCTCCGCTGGCTCCCCTATTCCGCTGGCGATTCTCGATATACCGCCTTCCGTTCACCGCGGCGACGCGGTCAAAGTTGAAGTTCGCAGCGGTCCCGCGCGTATTCAGATCGATGCCATCGCCGAAAGCGCGGCTCGCGCCGGAGACATGCTGGAACTGCGCAATCCCTCCAGCGGCAAAACGTTTCGTGCACGGCTCGATTCCGGATCGAAAGCCGTCATCGTCGTAGGGGCGGGGCAGGTGCTATGAGACGCCTCTGTGCGGCGACGCTCATCTTCTGTGGCGGAATCCAGGCCGCATCGATTCCGGGGCTGGGCAGCAAGAAGAATCCGCCCAAACCACCCGAGCTCTCACCCCTCGATCAATACATAAAGAGCGCCTCCGCAGCCACAGATAGCGAGGCGGCCGAAACCGCGCCGGGCGCAATCTGGTCGCCGTCGGCGCACCTCGGTGACCTGGGTCGCGATCTGCGTGCCAGCCAACTGAACGACGTCGTCACCATCCTGGTCTCCGAGAACGTCAATGCCGTCGCGGGCGGTGTAAGCACTACCGAAAGGGCGTCGAGCGCCAACGCTTCCATCACTTCGCTCGCCGGCCCGAAATCTCCCACCGGCGCGCTCGCCAATCTGCTCGGGACAACCGGCGACCAGAAACTGAACGGCACGGGTACCACCTCACGCACCGCGACCCTGACCGATACGCTGAGCGCCCGCGTCGTCAAGGTTCTGCCGGGCGGCCTGCTACTCGTCGAGGGCGCCAAACACATTCAGGTCAATTCGGAGGATCAGCTGATTGTCATTCGCGGCATTATCCGCACTCCCGATATCTCGACGGCCAACACGGTGCCTTCCAGCCAGGTCGCCGACCTGGAAATACGCGTCAACGGAAAAGGCGTAGTTGGCGATGCCATCCGGCGTCCGAATGCGCTGTACCGGTTCCTCTTAGGGTTGCTCCCGTTCTGATGGCCAGACGTCTCGTATTCGCTCTCTTTTGTCTCGGCTGCGCTGGCCGCATGAACGCGACCTCGCGTTTGAAGGACCTCGTTTCCATCGAGGGAATCCGCGAAAATCAACTGGTCGGTTATGGAATCGTGGTAGGTCTTGCGAAAACCGGCGACAAACAGACCACCATCTTCAGCGCCCAGAGCCTCGCCAACATCCTCGAACGGATGGGCGTTTCCGTTTCACCCACAGCCATCAGGGTTACCAACACTGCCGCCGTTATGGTGACCGGTACCCTGCCGCCCTTTGCGCAGCCCGGTACCAAGATCGATGTAACAGCCGCGGCCATCGGCGACGCCACCAACCTGCAGGGAGGTCTCCTGTTGATGACGTCAATGCACGGCGCAAACGGCCAGGTTTACGCCGTAGCGCAGGGACCTGTCGTGACGGGCGGCTTCGTCGCAGGTCGTGGCGGCAACACGCAAACGGTGAACCATCCGACCGTGGGACGCCTGCCCGGTGGAGCGACCGTCGAAAAAATCGCCCCGTCGGTTGAACCGACGGTACATGTCAATCTCCAGCTGCGCAATGCCGATTTTGCCACCTCGGCCCGCATCGCCGAAGCGATCAACAAGAGCTTCGGCCAGACAAAATCCATCGCGCACGCCGATAACCCCGCGCTGATCTCGGTCACTACGCCGCCGGAATGGAAGGATCGTATGACCGAGTTCATTGCGGCGCTGGAAGCGTTGAACATTGAGGTCGACGTGCCGGCCAAGATTGTGGTGAACGAACGTACCGGAACCATCGTGATGGGCAAGGATGTCCGCATCGCGCCCGTGGCGATTCTGCACGGCAATCTGTCGGTCGAAATTCAGACTAAGCTCAAAGTCTCGCAACCGGGCCCGATGTCGCAGGGAGGCAAGACCGAGGTAGTGCCCGAAACGGACGTCAAGGCGAAGGAAGAGGCGGCGAAGAACGTGGTGCTCAAAGAGGGCGCGACGATTGAGGAATTGGTGCGGGCACTGACGGCCGTGGGATCTTCGGCGCGAGACATCATCGCGATCCTGCAGAATCTGCGGGCGGCGGGCGCGCTCGACGCTGAACTGGAGGTAATCTGATGACGATCGGAATGGTGAACACCGAGGTACCCGTGGACGCGACGTCGCTCAAGAGGACGGGAGCGGCCAAGGATTTCGAGGCGTTGCTGCTGACCCAGATGCTGCACTCCTCGCGCGGCGAGGGGGGCTGGCTTGGGACGGGGGAGGATCAATCGAGCGACGCGGCCTTCGGACTTGGTGAGGAAGAACTGGCGAAGTCGATGGCGGCCAGCGGCGGCCTGGGGATTGCCAAGCTGATCGATCAGGGTCTTCGGCAGAAGGAAGGCGCTGATTCCACAGTGCTTTCCGAGCCGCGCATGTAACAGG
>Ga0302278_10002792_pt1 | contig 19721 bp, 14 predicted proteins | sample III_Bog_N3_2_FD_194543 | JGI IMG/M metagenome (GOLD analysis project Ga0302278, IMG submission 194543) | Peat permafrost microbial communities from Stordalen Mire near Abisko, Sweden - III_Bog_N3_2 | ecosystem: Environmental > Terrestrial > Soil > Wetlands > Peat | place: Sweden: Abisko...
TCAGAGCTTGATTTCAACCTCGTAGATGACACTGCCAGTCATTCTGCCCACGAGATTATCACGCCGCCGAACCTGCTGGTTGCCAATGTCTGGCAGCACATCGCCCTGACTTACGACAAAGCTTCGGGAATCGCAGTGATTTATATCAACGGCGCGGTTGCCGTGCAGTCGAACCTCGGCAGTTTCAATCCGCAAACGGGCTTCCCTTATTTGCTCGTCGGCGCGCGGACGACTTTTGGCTCGGCGTCGAATCCTCACGACGTGTTTTCGGGAGGCATGGATGAAATCGGCATCTACAACCGCGCGCTTTCGGCGGATGAAATCCAGACAATTTACAACTTGGGAAATCCCATCATTTCGATCCCGCCGCCAGCCAATCCGCCGAAGCCCAACATCCCCACCACAGTGACAAATACGAACGAAACCGGCTTCCGCCTGACAATAGACCTGCGGGACGGATCGCACGTCGTTGGGAAAAGTTTGGAGGACACTTTGCGTTTGCATTCGGCATCACTCGGCGACATGAAACTGGCGGTGAGTGGCATCCGTTCCATCGTCATGGCGGATGACGGCGTGACGGCGAAGGTGACGACGACGAGCGGCGATTCGCTGGACGTGCAGTTTGTCACCCCGGCCTTGCACGTGGAAACCGGCTTCGGCAAAACCGAGCTGCCGGTGAAATTGATCCGCAGCGTCAAAATCTCGGCGATAAGCCAACAGCCTTCGAGTTTGATTGACGTTGATTTCGGCAGTGGCGGCGCGCGCGGCTACAGTTTGAAAATCGGAATTGCGGCGATCGGTCAGTCGGATAATGATTTTTGGAATTTTTATGATCGCGATACTTCTCCAACGCCAAACAGTTGGCGGCAATCGGGCGAATTGGCCAATCTAAAACTGGCCGATGGTGAGGAGACAACGGTGGGCATGAGCGTGTCCGATGCGCCGGGGGCGTGGGGCAATGACTCCAGCGATCCGATGTACAAGACCTACGATTATCCATTGGATGGTGGAAACAATGTCGTCACGTTCAATAATCTGCCTGCGGGTCAGTATGACGTACTGGCGTATTCTCCCGATGGCAACTATGAAGTCACGGTTGGCGGAACCAGCTACGGTATCAAGACGACGCAAGATTCACCTGTCAGCAATATGCCGGTATGGGCGGAAGGAGTCCAATACGCGCGCTTTCGGGAAGTGACGGTGGCGGAGGGACAGTCGTTGGTTCTCACGGTACGCAAAGGTGTCGGCAACTACGCGATTCTTTCCGGCGTGCAAATCCTTTCGGATTCTGAAATTCAGGGGAACAATGAAGCGGGCAAACCAAACACGTCTGCAACTCCGGTTTTGCCTTCGGCAGGGAAGACTAACGTCCAAACTACGATTGCGTCTACGAATGAAACCGGCTTCCGGCTGACCATCGAACTGCGGGACGGCTCGCGCGTGTCCGGGAAAAATCTGGAGGACACCCTGCACTTCCATTCGGCCTCCTTGGGCGACATGAAACTGGCGGTGAGTGGCATCCGTTCCATCGTCATGGCGGATGACGGCGTGACGGCGAAGGTGACGACGACGAGCGGCGATTCGCTAGACGTGCAGTTTGTCACCCCGGCCTTGCACGTGGAAACCGGCTTCGGCAAAACCGAGCTGCCGGTGAAACTAATCCGCAGCGTCAAAATCTCGGCGGCGACAAATCCGGGACAACTGCCTCCGGGTCTGGTGTCACTATGGTCGGGCGAAGGCAATGGAAGGGATTCGATCGCTGGGAATGACGGAATTCTGATGCCGGGGGTGAATTTTGAGACCGGCGTGGTCGGGCAAGCTTTTCATTTTAATGGCAACGACAACAGTTATGTGAAAATCCCCGATTCGCCTTCGCTAGACAGCCTTGCCGCCAGCATCACGATTGTGGCGTGGATCAAAGTAAACCAGTTCAACCCATTCCCTGATTGGAACGGGATCGTGACCAAGGGCAATTCATCGTGGCGGTTGTCCCGTTATGGCGGCACTTCCGCCATCGGATTCAGCACGACTGGTTTGAGCGACGTGGATTTGCCAGGTAACAAAAACATTAACGACGGACAATGGCATCATGTGGCGGCGGTGTACGATGGCAAGAATAAATACATTTATGTGGATGGCGCATTGGACGCGTCGGTTCCGGCAACGGGTTCGATTGCGCAGAATAATTTTCCAGTGGGCATCGGGGAAAACGCAGAGGCACTGGGACACCTTTGGAATGGCTCAATTGACGAGGTTGCAATCTACAACCGCGCACTGACGGCGGATGAAATCCAGACCATTTACAATGCTGTTAAACCTGGCAATACGACGCCGTAGCCAGTCAAACCGCCGGGTTCCACCAACGCCTTCGCCCCGCGACGGCGGCCAAGGATGAAGGCGGGAGGCTTGGCTCAATTCTGGCGGTGCAAGCATAATAACCGGTCTTTTCCATAAAGTTCATTTCCTCTGTTGGTGATGGCTGCCTTGTCTCAAAGCCGGTCGGATCTTTTGTGGCCATGTCGGCATCATCGCTCGTCGTGGCGCAACCAGAGAGCAGGCCAATGCCGGTGGCCACCAGCGCGCTCAGCAAGAATGACCGCATATTTTTCAGGGCGTGACGGATGCCGTAATGCCGGGCGGATGGACTAAATGCCGCATATCGTCAAAATAATGCCGGTTACAAATCCCAGCTGCGCCAAAATGAAATATCGGGACAATGCCAAGGCTCTGGCATCGCTCCTGGCACGGGCAAAATCGCGGCACTGCTGCCAGTCAGCCCAGGCACTCAATCCCCAGGACGCGCCAGTAATGACAACGCCGCCATGACGGGAAAGATACGGCCTGATGCCGCCGAGCCAAACTCCGAGGCCGGCGAAGAACGATGACATAAATATAAAACAGCCAATCATGCGAATCCGCCTAACTTGGAAAGCTGAACAGACGCCGACCTAGGACGTGAATCGCGACAGTGGTTCGCTCCGGCGACTCGTCAGGCATTATAGTCATCTGGCATCCTCATCAATATCCAATCGGCGGCGTGCCATCAACGGGCTGAACGGGGAATCCGGTGAATGAGCAAACTCCCGTACGCCGCCCTCATCCGTGCCGGCCAACTCGACTCGCATCAAAGAAACGTCTGGGCGCTTGTTGTCGTTGAAATAATCCACGCACTCAACCTTGGAGGCAGCCGACAACTCATCAACATACAACTTGTCCTTGTGCTTCCAATGCACATGAAACTTGAACATCTCTCGTTCCATAAATGCGAATGATGCCTAACGTAAAAAGCTGAGCCATGCCTTCTTCGCGGCGTGAACCGCGATAGCGGAAGGGACAGCGCAAGGCATTAGCTCCGGCGATCTGGTTAGGCCGCTGGTAACTGTGACCGGTCATAAAACAAATATCTGATGTTTGTTCTCGTAAGAACTCGATAGAGCCAAAGCTCCAATAAAAACAAGGCTATGTCAACTACCGCATCCAAGTTGAGGCCACCATCCGAAACGCTAAAAAAAAGCATGATGGGCAACACAATCAACTGAATCCAGATGAGCACCAAAGCGCACGTGCGCCAACCCGTCGAATATCTTCTGAGGCCAAAATAAATCCAAAATCCGAGTATGTTAAACTGAAAATACAACGAACCATTCAGCATATAGTAAATCATTTCAGCAACAGCGACGATAGCCAAGACAAGAAAGACATAGCATGCCGACGGCAACGCGGTCGGCGGTCTAGACTGGATGACACGCCCAGATTGACTAAACTATTTTGTTTTCAAAATCTGTTTATCTCTGCCGGCGCTTTGTCTGAAATATTCGTCAGTTTCCGGATCGACCGAAAAAGCCAAACAACCTTTCTGCGCTCGTGTCATCAACGTTCAATACCCGGCTGCGTTACGCGAAGTATCTGACACCGTCCGCCGCCTCCGCATAACGTAATTTTTCCCGAACCTTGATCGACATATAAGTTGAAAACTTGACTGTCGCTTTTACGTGAATTTAGAAGTCGGAGACCAAGCAGCCCGACAAATTATGCGCAAAGGCGCAATACTCAAGCCAGTTGCAATTTTGATCCCACCCGCGTGGCGTCGTCGTGAAGCTTCACGACGGTTTGCACCTCCGCATGGATGGTGGGATTACCAATCTGACTGATCAATTCACAAGTCATCCAGTTGAAGGCGAAGGATTGGTATTGTGCCTCCCACTTTTCGAATCGCTTTTCGGCCTTGGCATCCAGCCATGGCCAGCGCGGAGGTTTGCTACGAACGCCGCAGCGCCACGGTTTGGGAGTCAACCGGGCCCGGAAACATTTCTGGGTCTTGCAAAGTTTCCGATAAAGCGGATCCGCGCCCAGTGCCTCAAATACGCCATCAGCCACGTTCGAGTCAGCATCCACCAAAGCTTGGGTTGCCAATAATCGCAGGCCGGCACGAGTCCGGTAAATCCGCCAGCCCCATTCAGGATGGTTGCGCGTCCAAGTCTCGATCTTTGCCATCGCCGCGCCTTGGTGATTCGCAGGTGGCATGAGGTCGGGTTTGCCAAAAAGTCTTTTGAAAAATCCGGGCGGCTTGGATTCGGGCAGGTCAATGTCTACAAACATCACGCGAGCGGTGTTGAGCACCAGACAGCCATAGGAATTGCGCGTGACTACAGCAGCGGTTTCACCAGCACTGTTCTTGATTTCCTGCATGACCTGCTCGCGACACGGCCGGTCGGGATAATAACCGCCTTGCTTGGGCGGGAAATCGCCCGACCGAAAACGGTCTGCCAATTGTTGAGCGGCTTGGTTGGCGAGAGACTGAGCCTCGGCAAGGCTTTGGGATGACCAGCGCCAGCAAAAGAAGTTTCCACTGATTCCTCTGGCCCAGAATTGCGGGAAGTTCATGTGGCAAAAATGTAACGACAATCACGGGGTGGCAAGAATATTTGAATAAAGAACAAACGCCTGCCTTAAATGGCCGTGGAAAAATTTAAATTTTCCCCGTGCGGGTCGTTGTCCAATCGCGTAGTTTCCCGGCACAGGCACACTTAAAAAAGCATGGCAAAAAAAGTCAGCGTTAAATGGTTGAGCCAGCCGGAGGATCATGATTATCCGGCGGCCTTGTCCTATCTGTCTTTGACCTATGACCCGACGACGGCTGTCGGCCTAGTGGGCCGCCTTAAAAAGGCGGCGATGGCAGAGTTCAAGGCCAAGGATATATTCCGCGCGGCCGCCCTGCCTTTGCTGGGGATAGCCAATTCCCATGTCAAAGCGAACCAGCAGAAAATCCTGGCGGGCGACGCCGTGTCGCCGCTGCTGCTAATCCGGGATCCGGCCCATGGCCGGGTCATCATCGCCGACGGCTACCACCGGATGTGCGCGGTCTATTCATTTGATGAAGACGCGGTGATTCCGTGCAAGATTACCTGACCCACCGCCAGCGACGCATCATTTCAATGATGCCAGCCGCCGCCATGCCACCCGCCATGCCAGCCACCGCCCCAGCCGAAGGAAAATGACACGGGGGGAAACCACGCATAAGTCGGGTAGTAATAAGGTTGGGAATAATAGTAAGTATTCGCCGGCACGGTTTGAACATACGTCACCGTCGGCGCAACCGTGGTGGTCGCAACTGCTGCCGGCGTGACGGTCGAACTGGTTACTACAGCCGGGGTCGAGACGGGCTCCGGCGGCGGGGCGGGCGTGGTCGGGGCAGCGACGGCCAGCCCCGGTCTGGGCTGGCTCAACATCGTCGTGAGGACAGCGTCAGAAAGCCCTTGTTGCCGGAGATAAATGATCTGATCCGCGCTCAAATCATAGCTGTTCCCGGAATTTTTGATGTAAGCGATGATCGTGCTGTCGCCGACTTTCGCTTGTGACAGTTGCAAGACTTGCGTCAGGCCATAAGACAATGGCACTGCGGAGGCGTTGGCCGCTGCCGTTTGCCCTGTGCTGGTGGCCAGAGAATTCTGTGCCAACACCGTTGCGGTGGACAAAGTCAGACTGGCGACGGCCATGACCGCCAGCACCATTTGCCAATTTCTTGTTTTCATAAATTTTAAGGTCCTTTCACTAGGCACCGGAACATCCAGCGAAATGCTTCAAATGTCAACGTCCGGCGGAAGATTTTCAACGTGGGGCTTCCAAAATCCACGGTCGGGTTTCACCCCATGGAACTCGTCCGGCCGATTGCGTAAGGTGAAATCACAAAATTACAGCGAAAGCATCGCTGTCAAAATTAAAGACTGTCATCAGGTCAGGCGGCTGAACGCTTAACGACAAGATCACGAAATTTTATGGCAACACTTAAAATCAAGGGCGAGCTCAACATCATCAAGGGCAAGTCGAAACAGAAGCGCGGCAAGCTTGCGGACAACGGCATGCAATACGTCGCCGGCAAGTCCGAAGAATTGCTGGGGCAGCTTCAGCAGCACACCGGCGAAATCAACGATGCCGTCAAAAAATCCGCCACCGGTCGCTGCGAATAGACAATTGCCGAACCAAGCAAGGAACCCCATGCCTCAAGGTGATAAATCCAGTTACACGGACAAACAGAAACGTCAGGCCGGACACATTGAAGTCGGCTACGAGAAAAAAGGTGTCAGCACAAAAACCGCCGAAGCCCGCGCCTGGGCCACGGTCAACAAACTATCCGGCGGCGGCAAAAAGAGCGGCTCCGGTCGCAACCAAAATTAATTTAAAATTATGCCGGCGTTACATTCCAAACAAATCAAGCTGCACTTGCAGGCCGTCCCGCACTGGTCGAAACGCGCGCAAACCATTTTTCGGACATTCAAGTTTGAGGGATTTTTAAAGGCTATTGATTTCGTCAACCGAATTGCCGCGAAAGCCCAAAAGATGAATCACCATCCGGATATTGATGTTCGATTTGACGAGGTGACGTTGACGCTCACCACGCATGATGAAGGCGGCATCACCGAAAAAGATTTCTCGCTGGCCAAGCAATGTGACGAGGTGTTTTCCAAGTTTTTCACATCATGATGAACACCGATTCCAAAAAATAAAAATATGAATCCACCCATCCTTGATCTCGACCTGACCAAACAACCTCCGCACAGCCCGCGCGAACGCATTGATGGATTTGCCATTGCCAGTCGCACGGTTGACAAATGCCGCGCCAGTATCGCCGGAAAGCTCGGCGCATATCATTACGATTGTCCGCTCGACAACCTGCTCTTCAGCTTCAAGGGCATCAACGGCGCTCAATTCAAGACCGCCGTCCAAGCCGCGAAAACTTATGAAAACATCGGCGTCTGGTTGCAGGCCAATGGCACCAAGAAAACGCTGGCTGAAATCAAAGCCTGGTCGGATGAGGTGGAAGCTGGCAGCCCGATGAAAAATCCGGAGAAACGCGCGTTCTTCATTGGGGAATGCAAGAAGCTCGGACTGGAACCGGAGAAAAGCACCACATTCGACTGGCTCGAAGCCGACGACCTCGCGAGTTTCAAAAGCAACGCTGTGTAAGATTTTTTATTTCCAGCTTAACGCAAAAAGCGGGATTACCGCCGACTCGTGGAACCGCGCCACCGGAATGCCAACGACTTCAATACATTTAATTTGTAATTGTGAAGATTTGAACCGGAATTTTTACCGGCAAATACACATCTCAGTCCTAATTCACCAGCCGCAGGCGGAAAAAGTCCTGCGTCGAAGAACCAAGGCTGTTGGTGAGCGTCAAGATTCCGCCCGTTCCCGTCACCGGACTTCCGACGGGCGTCCAGACTGGGGTCGTCAGATTAGTCGTGGATTCGAGTTGATAGGTTTGTCCCGCCACACCGGACCAGTTGAGGAAGAGATTAGTGCCATAAACCTGAATGCCCACCGGCACGGGCAATGGCACGCTCGCCGAGAAGCTCAAACTATCAATGCCCAAACCCTGCGCTTTGCCGGTGACATCGGTCATCTGCCACACCAGCCATAAAGCCGCACCGGGCGGCCAGTTGGTGATGGTTTGGTTCAACACGCTCAAGTTGGTCTGGTTGATGGACGCAGTGCCGTCCACCGCCACGCCGCCCGAATCCGCAGCGACCGTCGGAATGCTCACGTTCAACGCGGGAATAAAGGCGGTCGCGCTGGCAGGGAACGTCGTCGTGCCGGTCGGGTCGATGTAATAACCGAACTTCAACGTTTTTGGCAGGTTGGATTGCCGCCAGACTTCGCCGGTGAATTGCAGGTTCATCCGCGTAAGCGTGGTGGCGGTGCCGTTGATGAACCGCACGCCAAACGCCGTTCCGCCCGTGGAACTGGTGGCGAGCAATCCGAGCGCGCGGTTGGAACTGCTCGGCAATCCAAAACTGATCTGTCCGCCCGTGGTCTGGTCGCCATCCGTGGCGCCCAATCTGGAACTGGAAACGCCCGAACCATACCAGCCAGCCAGCGCGGAAATTCCCAGCCCGCCATTGGCGGCGACCGGAAAGGCAAAATCATAAGGATTGTTAAGCGAGTAGGCTATGCTGTTAATTGTCACTGGATTGGCCGCGTTGACCGAAGTTGCCCCCGGATTGGGCAGACCATCGAAGTTTTGCGCATAGACGGAACCCGGCGAGGTGTAGTCAATGAACGAAGCCAGCGGCGTGGCCGTGCCGTTGTTCGGAGCGCCGGGTGTGGCCTGGAAAAATTCCTGGCGGTTAAAACTTTGCCCGTCCGGCAACGAGCCGTAGGAATCATTCGGATAAATATTCTGGTAGTCAACGTAGTCGAGCACCTGCTGCTGACCATTCGAGTCGAGCCGGGTCAACGCCACCGAACCCGTGCCGCTGGGCAGAACAAAACCGGTGTGTAGTTCGTTGGTGGTGGAAAGATTCGTCTCGCCGTCGGCGAAAATCACCTCGAACTGGCCGGCGTTGATGCTCGCGTTGGCCGGGAAAGCCCATTGCAATAGGTTGGTATAATTGTTGGCGAGATAAAGTCCGTTCAAGGAAATGACATTGGTGCTGGGATTGTAAAGTTCGAGCCAGCCGGTGCGCTGGTCCGCGCGGTTGGTAATGCCGGTCAGATTGTCCACTTGCAATTCATTGATCCACAAGGATGGAAATGGCGTCAAGGAAGTCGCGACACTGTTCAAAGCGTCGGGCGTGGCAGAAATTAAGCCGGACGACGGGGGAGCCGGATTGACCGTCGCGACCGTGCCGGATCCAGACAAACGCAAAGTCAGCGGGCCGCCGTTAGTGCTGGGCAGATACCAGAAACTTAAAGTGTAAGTCGCACCGCTGTTCAATGCCGGTGAAATCGTCTGCCAGATCGCACTGCTTTGCGTCGTGCCGGCGGCGGTGGAAATCAGATGCAGGCTACCGTTGCCAGAATGTTTGACCACGGTGCTCAAGACGGAATTGGTCAAATTCGGCGAAACCGTCCACGGGCCGGGAAACCCGGATTCAAAATCACCGTCAACTAAAGTGTTCGTTCCCGCTCCCGGCACGGAACCCGCGACCAGTTGGATGTCATCCACATAAACATCACCGGCGGACTGCAAATAGATATAAAACAAGGAAGACGACGCCGTTCCCGTGACTGTGACATAAGTCCATTGCGATGTCACCGGCGCGTTGGAGAGCACCGTTGTCCAGTTGCCAACGCGCCAGTTGTCTTGACTGGGATCAATCAATTGCAAAGACGCGCCGGTGCTGCTGGCATTGGTTGGCCAAGGCAACTGATTTTCGTATTTTACCTTGGTCACAGGCGTGTTGCTGGCAAGGTTCAGTGTCAGCGTTTCGCCATTCGGCGACAATGTTCCGCTGAAAATATCAAACACCGGATTAGTCGCGCCGTAAGCGGCCGCGAAGGCGGCATTGTTCGCCGCCAAAACCAGATAGTTCGTCGGCTCAAGAACCGAGCCGTTCGGGAAGGTGTAGGACAATCCTTGAAGCTGCCAGCCCGACAGATCAAACGCCAAATTGGTCGAATTATTATAGAGTTCTACGAACTGCGCGTTGTTGACGGCGGGAGCATACATGATTTCATTGATCACGATCTTGCCGACGGGTGACGCATTGGTTCCGTTATAGACGACGCTGACGGTGTTGCTGTCGCCCGTGATCGGCTGATTATTTTTGTCCACACCGACCACGCTCAGATTATTTGTCCCGCTGGCCAGCGGCAATGCGATGCTCCAATTATTCAGGCTTGTCCACGTCAGCGGATACGCCGCGCCGTTGATCCAGACGTTGGCCACATTCACCGGAGCCTGACCGGTGACATACGCCACGTTGTTGCTGGTCGTCACGGCGGGATTGACGGCGAAACTCGCGGCATTCACGGCGGCCAGTTGCGACGCGATACTGCTTTGCGCCTGGGTGAGCCACGCTTCGATGCCCGGGTAACCTCCGCCGGGCGCGGTGGCAGCGGTTGGGTTTTCGACGGACAGGCCATTATCAATGAAGGCATTGTATTTGGACATCAACAAAGGCCCGCTGTTGGCGACGTTGAGCGGACCGTTGACCAGTTCCTGCAACGCGCGCCAATACATCCGCAGAAAAGTCGGGTTGCTGTAGATGGCCGCCAAGTTATAGTCTTGCGGATTCAGGGTGAACAGATTTTGACCCGGCCCCCAGGATTCACTGTTGCCGATGACGATGTTGAAATCCCACATCAGCAGCGAATACTTCGTGCTCAGCGTGCCGATGTAACCGTAAAGATTCTGGCCCGTTTGCGCGCCGAAAGTATCCCAGTTGCCGGCAGCGTGGTTGGCCGCGAACACGCGCATCCAATTTTCCATGTTCGCCATGTTTTCCAGATTCGCGACATAGTTGGGCGAACTGGAAAAGTTGGCGGCGTCAATTACCGAGAAGACATTCGTGAAGTCGCTGTCGGAATCGGGCGTGCGACGGACTTCATAATTATAGCGGTAGCGCGCCACTTTTTTCACGCCGCCGGTGGTCGTGTAAGGCAGCAGGTTGCAGAAAGCATTATTGTTGTAGCCCAGCGAGTAGCCGGACGGGAACGGTTGAAATTCAAACCACGGCTGCATTTTGTAAAGGTAGCCATCCGTGTCATTGGGGAAATTTTCCTTCACCACGTCGCCGCCCGGCACCTGGGTGTCTTCCATCAAACTGCCGCGCCGGTTGCCGTTCACATAGACCGCCACATAGCGCTTGTAAAGCCACGGCACGCGGAGCGCGCGCAGGAAGCTGTTGGCCAGTTGCTCGCGCTGGAGGCTCGCGTCATCGCCCGGATTATTGCCCGGCTGATGAATCTTGCTGAAATCTGTCGCGCCGAGAAATTTATCGTCGTCGTTGAATTCCCATTTGTAATGGCAAAGATTGCCGGTCGGCGTATCAAAAGACTGCAGATACGGGCTGCCCGCATAACGCGCCTGCATATTGTAAATGACGCGGCTGCCGTTGACGAACGTGCCGTCGTTCCCTTCGTTACTCAAGTCCGCCAAGTTGATCCAGCGGTTCACATTGGTCTGCGTGACCCACAAATGATAAGCGCCGAAACTGCCGCCCGGATTGCCGTCGCCGAACATCACCACGCCTTCGCGCACCGGCTCATTGTCATTGGGACGAATCGCCGGGAAGCGTGTCGCTGCGCCCAGATTGTCCGTGGCGGAAATATAAAACGCGGCGATTTGATTCGCGGCCTGACCGGGAATCGTCGCGCTGTAAATCCCGTCGCCCGCGATGGCGTCGCCGTTCGTGCCGCCGTCATTCATCGGCACGGCGGTGCAATTCGTCGCTGGATCCAGCCGATAATAAAGCGTCAGATTTTGCACACCTTCGGGATCGTGAACATTCGCGATCACCACCACCGGTTGGTAAGCCGCCGGCAACGATGGCGTGTGCGTGACATTGTAAATTGCCGGCCCAGCGTTCGTCACATATTGGCTGTTGGGTCCGCCCGGCGAACCGAGGTTGGTTGGGATCGGCAGCACCGCCGTGGCTTCCAGCCAATTGCCATTCAAACGCAACAAGGCTTCCGGCCAGCCGTGCAACCAGCGCGCCTTGAACCGCAAGGTCGCAGTCTGGCCGGCCACCAGCGAGTTCGGATTCAAGGCCACCTGACACGAGTTGTCTCCGGTCCAAATCTTGTCGCTGCACCGGATGTGCAGCGAATAGTTGCTTTGATACCCGCTGTTTTCCAGACTGGAACGCGACATACAACCTTGGAACGACCAGCCGCTGGTGCCGCTTTCAAACGTGCCGTTGGAAACATAGTTGTTTCCGTTGTAATCCACTTCGATGTTGTCCACCAGACATTCGCCGTCGTCCAGCAGGCCGATCTGGGCATAGTCAATGGACGGATCATAATTCGCACCATTGTCGAGCACGCCGGTGAATTCCACGTTGGTCCAAACGGATTTTTGCGTCTCATCGCTGTCCGCCCAGTTCGACGCGAGCCGGTGATTGGAATGCGGATCAATCAGTTCCAAGCTGCTGCCACCGCCACCCGACCATTCGCCCCAGCGTCCGCCCGTGCCGTAGGTGACCTGATCTTCGGCCACCAAAATGGCGGTGTTGGTGTAGAGCGTTTGTGGCATGGACAACTGCACCAGCTCGCCGTCGTGCGACAGCTTGCCGCTGTAATTGCCCACCGTGTTTCCACTGTTCAAGTTCGGATATTTGGCGAACAGATTAGTCGTGTTGCGCGCGACTACCAGATAGCCGTTCGGTGCAATCACGACGCTTGGAAATGTAAAAGTGATTCCCGCAGTGAATTGCCAGCCGGCCAGATTGATGGTGTTGGTTCCTTTGTTATAAAGCTCGACGTATTGGTCGTCATCATTGCCGCTAATCGGGTCATACATCAATTCGTTGATGACGATGTCGCCGATCAAAATCGCGCTGTTGTTCGTGCCGGGCGTGTTGGTGGTGAACGCGTAAAAATCATTCGCGCCATCCGGCCAGCGACCATAAGACACGCCGTTGGCCTGCGCGCCGAACTGCACGGCATCCAGAATGCGGCTGTGATCCGGCTTGATAAAATAAAGCGTCTCGCCAATGCCGTTGAGCGTGAAACCGAATTGCAATTGCGTGAAGGAAATGAAGCTCGCCGGGCCGATGACAGTGCCGGATGGAATGACAAATTTATTGGTCGTCGGATCGTCGGTCAAAATGCAGCCGGAAAGATCCACGCTGTTCGTGCTGTGATTGTAAAGTTCGATGAACTGCGGCACGGCCGGATTTTCCGAGTGCGGCAAAATCTCGTTGATGACGACATTCCGCAACGGACTGGGCGTGAACCCGTCCATTTGTCCGGGCGAACCGCCGACCGTGTCGCTGATGTCCCACGCACGCGGATCGCCCTCGCCGTAACTCGGCTTGGCCAGCACGATGGAATGTCCCGTGCCGCTCGCCGCCACCGGCCACGGATAAGTGGCGCTGTAGGGCACGGTCAGCAGCACATTGGTTTGTTCGTCAAACAGTTCGAGCGTCTCGGATTTTTTCAGGCTGCCGTTGTAAGGGCCAAAGACATTGGAGGTGACGCCATAGACATTGGCGATGCTTTGCGGCGAGGCGGCCAAAACAAAATAAGCACCGCCGGGAATCAACGTGTTGGCGGGAAAAGTATAATTCATGTCCGCACACGTCACTTGATAGCCGCTGATATCTTGAAAAAACGGATTGGAATTATAGAGTTCCAAAAATTCTACGTTATTGCTATCGGTGCGCGCTACGGGTTTATACATGATTTCAGAAAAGACAATGCCCGTCTTGCGACTGGACGGCCCGATTGGTTCGTGCGGATTGATGATCGTGGCCGTCACCGCATTGGTCGGCGTGGTTTCGTAATTCGTGAATTGCGCCGTCGTCAGTTGGTTCGTGTTATGGCTGGCGATGGCCAGACCGAGGTAAATCTGGTTCGGCACCGCCAACGTCACCGCGCCGAGTTGCATCCAGTTGATTCCGTCATAACTGCCAAAGCCGGTAAACACATTGCCGACGCGATTGAGCCGCAGCCAGGTGTTGGGATAATTCACCGGAAAATTTCCCGAGGTGGCGGCCACGCCGTTGGTGGTCGTACGGTCGGCAAAAAATTCGCCGTTCATGCCCGGCGTGGCCAGTGTGGCGGCGAACGGACTGCCCGTCACCAGACTCGCGCGCGCCATCAAGCCGGCCTGCGCCCACAGGTCGGACAAACCCAATCCGGCCAGACAGACGGTGACGTCGAAATTGCCGTTCTGCAATTGATACTGAAAATTGAATTGATCGTTGGTGCCGCCGATGTAGTTGCCGGCACTGCTGACATTCACGCCGTTGGTCGTAAGCGTAAAAGTGGAAGGAATGGGCGGAGCGCCGATGTCTTGCGACGCATAAGGCGAAGCCGTGAAACCGGCCAGCGTATTGGTCGCGATGCTGTCCGGCGGAATGGCCAGATCAAAAATGTTATTGATGACGATGACATAATTGCTGCCATACGCCAGCGGCACCGTCGTAAGCGTCACCGTCATATTATCCGCGCCCAATGACGCATTGGTTATGGCCAGTCCGTTTGAGAAGGCATAATTTGCGACGTTAGTGGCGCTGGCGACCGTGACGGGTTTTGAAAAAACGATTTCAACATTTGTCGTCCCAAGGTTAAAAACGCCAATGACCGTCGGCGGCACGGGCGGCAACACGGTGACTGTCGCCACCGCGCTGGTGATGGAGTTGAAACCGCTGGCCACAATCACCCGATAGGCCAGCGCCCAATTGGTGTTCAAGCCGGAAATCGACAGGACATTGCCGATCGAGCCGGAAATCGGGCCGCCATCCGTCAAGTTGGTGTAGAGGCCGCTGCCCACGGCTCCGGCCTGCCATTGATAGCTCAAAGGCGACGAGGCAATGGCAGCGATGCTTAGCGAAACAGTGCTGCCGCCCGAGTTGGTTTGAGAAATGGGTTGCGTCGCAATGATGATTGGACTGAACTGAAGCTGAAAACCATTCACAACCGTGAACATCTGGCCCGCGCTCTCGGTGGCTGCGAACGAAAGCGTGCCATTGGTCAGGATGCCCGTGAAAGTATTGTAGGCGACTCCCAGGCCTGTAGAAATTTGCCGCGTGGTGGCGGTGGTGGCTAAGGTGCTGGCAGAGTTTCCGCCCGTCGCCCCCGCCGTCAAATTGAGAATGGCACCTTGACCGTTTTGGTCGCCGGCGGCGTAGACCACCAAGTTGAAAGCGCTGTTGGTATATTTCGTCAAACCGGTGAGGCTTACTGTGACCGTCGCCGTGTAATTTGGATTGTTATAGCCAAAGGCATAATCCTCCATCAAAGCAGTGGTGTTGGCATCCATGGCGATTCCACCGGCATCGGTATAAAGCTGGCTGGCGTTGACCAACGTAAGCCGGACACCGCTGACGACGTTGTTGGATGAATCAAAAATGGTGTTGGCATTGCCGTTGAGAGCATTCCACGCATCACCGGCAGAACCCAAAACTGCAGCACCGGTTTGAGTGGCGGCAGACCCGAAGTCGCCATTGATCAGCGTGGTGATTGGAATTGCATTAGACTGGCTAAAACCGGTGCTGATACCCGCAATCAGGAACGAAGTTACCAAGACGAGAATGCGAGATTTAAATATTGAACAGACAGAAAAAATCAATTGGTTCATGACGGGTAATCTTGAAAATCAGACCTTTGGCGTCGTTGGGCGATTTTACATTGGGCTGGTATTAGGAGAATATAGTGGGGCGGGAGCTTTTTACAAATGAAAACAACCCCGTTCGAAGTCAGTTCGGTATGGTCGCCGGATGGGTGGTACGGTTCAATTGCCCGGCGAAAAAACGATAAATCTCCTGTGCAATCGCAGGCGGCGCAATGATGCCGTGGCCTTTGTTTGGAATGATTTCCAAATGCGCCTCCACGCCGACCCGCTGGAGCGCGGCGTAAAAAATCTGGCTTTGTTCGGGTGGCACCAGCGTGTCCGCACCGCCGTGCAGCAGAAAAACTGGCGCGCAATTCTTGTCCACATAAAACAACGGGCTGGCAAAGTTTGCCTTGTCCACATTTTGCGCCACTGCGCCGCCGAGCAGTTTGGCCACTTCACCATTGGCATCCGCGCGGAACTTCGGATCGGCAACCAGCCGGTTCAAATCCGTCGGCGGATAAAATGCGCAGACGCATTGCACGCGGCTGGAAAAATTCAAGTTGCCGCCCACATCGCCTTCCATTTTCGGATTATCCGCCGTTGTCGCCAGCAGCAACGCCAAATGGCCGCCCGCCGACGCGCCAAAAACCCCGATGTGATTGGCGTCCAGATTATATTTATCCGCATTCGCGCGTAGCCATCGGATGACACCCTTGCAGTCATAAAGCTGCGCAGGAAACGGCGCGACCGTATCGAGCCGATAATCCATGCTGACAATCGCCAGATTTTGCGCCGCCATGAAACCAATCGGGCAAAAATCCTTGCTGCCGCTATTCCACGCACCGCCATGAATCCACACCACGACCGGCAGTTTGCCAACGGGTTTCTTCGGGGAATAAATATCGAGCCGCAACGACTGGTCGCCGACTTTTGCGTATTGAATGTTCCGATCCACCTTGACTGAATGGGGCAGCCGTCCGGCGCAACCGCAGAACAGGCTTGCGATCAGTGGCATCACAAGCAAACCGCGCCGTGTGACTTGAGTGAAGATTACCATCATGCAAATATGTGATTACCGAAGTTCCGTCAAATTTTTTTCCGCCGCGCTCTGCGCATCTGCGTCATCGAGGTCAACCGGTTTTAGGTCGCGGCATTTTTCCAATTCCACGCGCGCAAGTTTTTCTTTCCCGATGGCTTCATAGACCCGAGCCAGTTCAAAATGATGAATAATGCGGTGCGGCGCCAGATCAATGGCTTTCTTGAAATTACTGATGGCCTCCGCGTTGCTGGCTGCCGGCAGGCCGCCATAAACAATCCTTAACAGTCCCTTCAGAAATATGTTCATGTTGGCCACGCCAAAATGCCAGCGGCCAAGCAGGTAGTAGCCGACATCCTGCTTTGGATCCAAGGCGATGGCAGTCTCGCACTCGGACTTGATGGCCCGCGACCATTTTACTTTCGTCTCGGTGTCGACGTAGGGAAAGTTCTTGGCATAACAAACCGCGACGCAGAGACGAGCCGTGGCATTCGTCGAATTCACCGACTCCGCCCGCAACGCCACCGATAGCGCGCGTTCGGCCAGATTTTTTTGAACTTCCGGCGAAGCGGTTATGTGCATGAGATCACAATAACGCTTGGTCAACAGGCATAGATCAGCACAGTTCGTCGCCGCCAGCGGTTCGGCGGTGGAATAAAATTTTAATGCGTTGGCCACCGCTCCGCGTTGCGCGGCCTGATTGCCTTGCTCCAACAAATTGATGAAACACAGATCTGCGGCAAAACTTTTTACGGCGATAAGCCCGAAGCAAATCGCCAAAAGAAACCCGACTCGGAAAAATCGCGCAGGCGGTTGGATTTGGGTGAAAAAAGAAAACACGATGTCTGTTCAGTTATTTTTATTCTGAAACAAATAGTGCGACACCAGCCACTCCTCGCCGCCGCGAAAGCCCCAAAGCTCCGCACACGCCAGGTAAAACACGCGCCAGTAAACCCACCAGCGCGTTTCGTTTTCCGCGCCGTAGGTTTGCGCGAAGAGCGGGCGGATTTCTTTTTCATGCGCATCCATGTTCGCCAGCCAAGCCTCGGCTGTTTTTTCGTAATGCGTGCCGTTCACACGCCAATGATTTTCAATGCTCAAATCGCGTTGAAAATAGAGGAGTAAATCGTCGCTCGGCATGATGCCCCCAGTGAAAAAATAACGCGCCATCCAGTCGGACTCATCGCGCGCGACGAAGTGATACGCATATTCCTTGTGCGTGAAAATGTGGACGAACAATTTTCCGTCCGGCTTGAGCCAGCGCGAAATGTTCGCCATAAGCCGCTCGTAATTTTTCATGTGCTCGAACATTTCCACCGAAACCACGCGGTCAAATTTTTCCGCGCCGTGTTCCAAAGCCTCGAAGCGATTCATGTCACATGTGATGGTGCGGAGATTTTTCAAACCGCGCTTCTGCGCCTCGGCATCAATGTGCAGCTTCTGCGTCGCCGAATTGGAAACGCCGGTGATGCGCGCATTCGGAAATTTTTCCGCCATCCACAAAGACAGCGAACCCCAGCCGCAGCCGAGTTCCAAAATGTTTTGTCCGTCGGCCAGTTGCGCGCGTTCGCACGTCAGCTTGAGCATGGCTTCTTCCGCCGCGTCCAAAGTCGTCACGCCATCCGGCCAAAGCGCGCCGCTGTATTTCAACCGTGCGCCAAGGCAAAGCTGATAAAACCGCGTCGGCACTTCGTAATGCTGCTCGTTCGCGGCCTTCGTCTCAACGGCGATTGGACTTTGTTTCAATTCCGTGACGAGCTTCAGCAAGTGCGCCTGCTGCGCCTCGGCGCTGCCGTGATTTTCCTCGCGCAGCCGCTCGTGCAACAACCGGCGGATGCCGATGCGGATCAACCAGTCGGGCAGCAGATTTTTTTCCAGCAACCGGTCCAGCGTCAGCGTCGGCTTCGGCAGCGCGAGATGATTTGTCGTCGTGGCCGGTTTCAGCGTCAAAGTTTGTTCAGCACTCATATTATTTTTTCTTGAACCACGGCACGAACGCGCTCGTGGTGCGTTGATATTCGCGATACGCGTCGCCTTTGCTTTTCACGGAAAGTTCCTCGGTCAGCGGAATGCCGGTGACGCGTAAAAGAAAAAACAACATCAGCGCCGGGCAATAAATCGTCGCACAACCGAGCGGCGAGCCGAGCGCAAACACAAAAAATCCGACCCAAACCAGCCACTCGAAAAAATAATTTGGATGGCGCGAATAATTCCACAATCCAAGCTCGCAGATTTTCCCTTTGTTTTCCAGGTTGGCGCGAAATTGTTTCAACTGCCAATCGGCGACGCCTTCGCCCACCACGGCGACGAACCAAATCGCCACGCCCAGCCATTCTAAAATCGAAATTCCGGGACGGTCGTTGAGGCAGATGACCAGAAACGGAATCGCGAGCAGCACGATCAAAACGGCTTGAAGTTCAAAAAAAATCAGCACCTGCGATTTCAGATTCTTGCCCCACTTCTCGCGCATCTTGGCGTAGCGCACGTCTTCGCGCGGATGGTGGCCCATGACGCGGATGTAAAGATGCGTGCCCAGGCGCACGCTCCACAGCGTCGCCATGCCGGCGATAAGCCAGCGTCGCGTCAAATCGCCGTGCGCCGTCGCCGCAAAAAAAATGGCCGCGGGCGCGAACGCATACGACCATGCGATGTCTACGATGCCAAGGTTGTTGATCCGCAGCGCGAGCCACCAGATGAAGAGCATCAGCGCGATTGCAAAAACGCAAGTCGGCCACAACGCATTGAAAAATTCAGTCAGCATTTCATTTTTTGAGTTGCGACAGTTTTTTCAGCGGCGGCAACAACACGAAATAAATCAGCGCCGACAAAATCGGCGCGATGAGCAGCCACGCGATGATGCCGTGAACGCCCGTCATCCCGAATTCGCCCAAAAATTTCCCCGGCGCGTCGTGGAATTTTTGCAACATTTGCGGAATGGAAAAAGTCACTTGCGGGGCGCGTGTGAGCCATTCGCCGATTCGGATGAACGGAAGCAGCATGGCGAACTGCAACGGATAAGCGAGCCAGTTGACGAGCTGGATGATGGGCTGGTTCAGCTTGAGCCAGAAGGCGACGGCGGCGCACAGCAACGTGGTCGAGCCAAGAATCGGGAACATCGCGAGATTGATGCCGAGCGCGATGGTGAGCGCGATTTTTTGCGGCGTCACGCCCTGCGTCAGT
>Ga0302278_10002798_pt1 | contig 19702 bp, 17 predicted proteins | sample III_Bog_N3_2_FD_194543 | JGI IMG/M metagenome (GOLD analysis project Ga0302278, IMG submission 194543) | Peat permafrost microbial communities from Stordalen Mire near Abisko, Sweden - III_Bog_N3_2 | ecosystem: Environmental > Terrestrial > Soil > Wetlands > Peat | place: Sweden: Abisko...
ACGGCGAGCATGCAAAAATTTGGTTCAACGCAGGCGCGCAAATCGTAGGCGGCTGCTGCCGCACTCGTCCCGCACATATCCGCCAGGTGGCGCAGGCGGTTCTGCGAACCTGATGCGCTAAACTGGGCGCATGAGCCAATCCCCTTCAATGATGGCTGCGTTGAAAGCAGTTTGCGATTCAAGTACTTTTCTCGAATTCGTTAAGGAATTGATCGCAGACCGCGAGGATGAGATTCGAAAAGAGAAACTAAATCCGTCGTCTCCCTACGGGCCCGGAGTAAACGGTTGGGAGAACGGAACAATAGAACAATTCCTCGAATCGGCTGTAGCTTGGGCAGAGGCCGCGGAATTCGGAACTAAGAAAGGGCTATCGCCAGAGAATCCTTGGCGCCAGTTTGCCGAGTTTCTCGACTTGGGGAAGATCTACGAGTAGATGTGGCTATTACCTTAAAGTCGCTCAGGCAGCCACGCCGAGCCTCATGCGACTAATCCTATTCACAAAAGCAGAGCCGGCGCGATGAAGGTGCACACGTCTTGTGCTGGTGGTTGAAAAACTGATCACTAACAACTAACCACTGCCTTTAAAGCACCTGCTTCGCAATCGTCATCAACTGCATATTCGACGTACCCTCGTAAATCTTCCCCACCTTGGCGTCGCGGAAATACTTCTCCGCCGGATAATCGCGCACAAACCCATTTCCGCCGAAAACTTCAACGCACTGGCTGGCCACCCGCTCCGCAACCTGCGATGCAAACAACTTGGTCATCGCCGCTTCCCGCACATACGGTTTGCCTGCGTCCCGCAAGCGCGCTGCGTTGTAGACCATCAGCTTCACCGCTTCAATCTCCGTGGCCATCTGCGCAAGAGTGAACTGAACAGCCTGAAACTCGCCAATGGCCTTACCGAACTGCCGCCGTTCCTTGGCATACTTCGCCGCATATCCCCATGCGCCCTCAGCCAGCCCCAGCATCTGCGCGCCAATCCCGATGCGTCCTTCGTTCAGCGTCTCAATGGCAATCTTGTATCCCTTGCCCGGCTCGCCAAGCACGTTAGTCTCCGGAACTTCGCAGCCATCAAACACCAGTTCACAAGTGCTGCTGGCCCGGATGCCGAGCTTGTCTTCCTTGCGCCCCACGGTAAACCCCGGCGTGCCCTTCTCCACCAGAAACGCCGTAATGCCCTTGTAGCCCGCCGCCCGATCGAGCGTCGCGAAGACGATGAACAGCCCCGCCTCGCGCGCGTTGCTGATCCAAAGTTTGCGTCCATTCAGGCGAAATCCCCCCGGAACGGCTTCCGCGCGCGTCTGCAAAGCAAACGCATCCGACCCGGAGCCAGCCTCGCTCAGCGCATAGGCCCCCACGGCATCGGAAGCGAGCCTGGGCAACCAGCGCTTTTTCTGCTCCTCCGTTGCCCAGCGCCGCAGCGCATTGACCACCAGCGTGTTGTGTACATCCACCAGCACGGCCACTGCGGGGTCGACCGTGGAAATCGCCTCAATGGCCAGCACCGCGTCAAAGAAGCTTCCCCCCGCGCCGCCCAGCTCTTCGGGAACCTCAATGCCCATCAGGCCCAGCTCGAAGAGCTGCTTCACCAGGCCCGCGGCAAATTGCTGGTCATCGTCCATGGCGCGCACGCGCGGGCCAATGGCTTCCTCCGCAAACTGCCGCACGGTGGAGTAGAAAAGGTTCTCGTCTTCAGAAAGTTGCGTCAGGGGGGGCGGGGACTGGTGGGCCAAAGCGAAAATTGCCTCCGGCCTCGCAGTGTATCAAACCAGCGTCAGCGCTGCCGTCCCCTTGCGTGGCGGAATATAGCCGGCTGAGCGAGATGCAATAGCGAGCTTCTCGCGGCTCAGAAGCTTCCGGATCTGGCCGCGCGCGTGGTCCGCCCACGGGCCGCGACTATCCAGCTTCACGTACGCCGCCCAATGCTTCAGCGCCGACCGCTGCCGTGCCTTGCGCTCGTATGCCAGGGCCAGGTTATAGTGGGCATCCGCGTAGCGGGGCGCAAGCGTCACTGCCGTCCGGTATGCCGCAATCGATTCATCCGGCCGCTGCAACTCATCCAGCACGTTGCCAAGGTCGAAAAAGGCCAGGACGTAGCTCGGATCCACCACCGTGGCCTGGCGATAGAGTTCCTCCGCGCGCGCATACTGGCGCAGATGGAAGTTGATGGTTCCCAGGTTGATGTAGGCCGCCGCATACTGTGGCTCGCTCGCGATAATCTCCTCGTAAAGAGCAATGGCGCGCTGCTTTTCTCCCGACTCTTCCGCCTGCACCGCTCCCAGAAAGCGATCCTGCACGCTCCGCGGAACAGCCGATCCTGGAAGTCTAAGTGAAGTGGGACTGGAACCGACGGCCGGATGGCCGGTCTGGTTTCTTTGGTCAACCCGCTCAAAGTCGAAGAGCAACTGGCGCCGGATCGGATCGACGATCGCACCATGGTGGCGGAAAGCTACGCGCGTCCCGGTGCGCACCACGCACGCCTCCAGCATGGGATTCGCCATGCCGGACACTGCCTTCATCGCCTGGATGGAATGCCGGATCAACGCCGCGGGGACATCCTCCTCACGCAGCGCGCGAACCGTTCTAAGCTGGCCAAGATCCTGGAATGTGTAGATCTCGCGTTGTGGGATCAGTTCCGCGCGCTCCCACCCCTGCAACTGGCGGGAACTGATCTGCAAGATGCGCAACACGTCCTGACGGCTATAGCTGGTCACTCTTGAGTGCTCCCACAGGTGATACGGTACGGCCTCGGGGGTTGAACTCGTGTTCCGAACCTTGTCCTTGCCTTCGTAATGCCAAATCAATCTCTGGACGCCGTTCTCAGAACAGTACGGAGAAACCGCTCTTGCTGCGATTATCCCAAGAGTATGCGTGGATAAGCAGGCTTCATCTACCTCCGCAACAAAAAATCAGTGGATAAAGGGGTGTCTGACTTGGTTCGCCACGCCGCGCCATCCGCACCTTCCTGTGGAAAGCGGATGAATCAACGATCAAACCGAGAGAACACCGGTGAATATCGCGAAGACCATCCGAAATGGGAATTCTCTACACGACTCGCCCTCCAATGTCCTGAACAAAACAGAGGCTGTCATTCTGAGCATGATGACTCTCCTCGGCAAGTTACCGCTGGAATGAACCCGCGCCGGACCAACAAAAAAGGCACCGTGCCCCGTTTTCGCGCCTTCTTTCTGGCGCGAAGGCGGGAGAGCACAAACCTCATCAACCCCGTCATCAGGAGCGAACGGGGCCCCGAACGCCTTTCAGTTCCGGGGCCCCCGCAGACAGGTCTCCGTCTGCGGGGTGGAGTTCGTTGGTGGTGAGTCGAAGAATCTGCTTTTGTCTCTCGTGAGTTTTAAGACGGATTTTGTAGACTGGACACGAGCAGCCAATTCACTTTCAAGGGATAAACCGGGGAGGAAGCAACTGACTCCTTGGGATGGAGTGGAGCCGAAAGTCGGACTTGAACCGACGACCTGCTGATTACGAATCAGCTGCTCTACCAACTGAGCTACTTCGGCCCGCTCTCCGATTGTATCGTTGCGCTCTGCGAAGGTAAAGTTGAACCGCGCAAAGTTGTGCAGAGCTTCGAGGCAAGCCCGCAGACAAAATGCCGCCGCAGAAGCGGCGCGACAGGCTCCTAAAAACGGAAAGAGCCGCCCGGCAACAGGGCAGCTCTCTCCTCAGGGAGAATAGTTCCAACGGAGGCAAAACCATCAGAACTTTCTGGCTGCATAGTAGGGGCGACTGAAGGGAGTGTCAAGGAGAAATAGTTGGCGAAATAAAGCCTTTTGATTCAGCAATCTACAGATTCATCGAACGAAATGGTTTCCCGTAAGCTTTTACCATCTCTTCGCCTTTTCAATCCCGCTTACCCTAGTCTTTTCAGGGTGTTTTCTAGGGTTTATACCGTGTTTTCCACAGGATTTCCTCGCAGATGCCACCCCAAATGCGACTTCGAACCCACTGCGGAGGGGTCTCGATCAGTCTCTCAAATGAAGACTGGTAAACTCCGCTTCGAACATTGAGGAGGCGGGTTTGCCGCGCGCCACGCGATAGAGTGCACGGAATCCGCCCAGAAAGAATCCCAACAGCAAAGCGGCGCTGCCCCCGATGATGACGAGAGAGGCAATGCCCATCAGCAGTTGGCCGGTCTTGGAGACTTCAGACTCGGTCGGCTGGGGAATCGACATCAGTTCCGCGCTGTAGTGCACGGTAGCCAGCAGCTTATGGCTCTCGTCCGGAGTGGCATCCCCGCTCACAATAGCCACCAGCGGCCCGCTCCGACGAATCTCCAGAGAGGCCAGGTCGGAGTCCACAAGCGGTTTTGGCCAGGGAGGATTCGCCTGGCTTCCTGCTTTCAAGTAGGCGCGGATTTTGGCTTCCTGGGCGATGGCGATCGGCGGCGTGGGGTAGTCAATGATGGTAAGGGTCGCAGGACCAGAGGTCAGAGAATAATTTGCGGTAATGGTCTCCGCATCCCGGTCGAAGCCGATCAGCTCCGGCGGCAGCACGCCCCCGGCGCCCGCATAACCCACCGGTCCAACCGCATAGTGGGTAGTCTGGCCGTCCAGCGAGTCCTTGGGCAGGTCGCTCAGCAACGGAGGCGCCAGCGCTTTGGTGCCCTCGGGAACAGGAATATGGCCTGCCAGCTCCCGAAGCTCAGACCCGGACATGGGGCCAATGCGAGAGAAGTTGGCATCCACCACGGTATTTCCGAGCCAGAAAAGAACTCGGTTGTGATTGGAGGTTGCTCCGGAACCAATCTCCTCCTTGGGCCAGCCGTTATGGCGATAGAAGGAGTATGCCCCGTAGGCGCCGCTTGCGTCGTGGAAGCGGAGCGCATGAAGGCTGAGCGTTTCGCCATCCCGCTTGTAGTCGGCAGTCACGGCATCGGTAAACTCGTATTCCTTGAGCGCGGCGGCATTGGCAGGGTCGGCCTGAGCCGGGTCCAGCAGCTTGTTCGGAGCCGCCGTTGCCACCCAACCGGCAAAGGAGTCAGGCAGCAAGGGCTTGGGGACTGGAGGAAGCACGAGATGGGCTGCGCTTTGAGCGGAAGGGCTCTGTGCTCCTGAGGGGGACGGAGATGTTTTCGTCTGGGCGGCTCCAGCCACGGCCAGCACGAGAGCACACAATGAACAACCGACAATGGGGAAACAGCGCATCAAAAGCTCCGGTCTTCAGGGTACACTCTGCCGCCCAACGGACTCGAGCGAAACCAGAGTAGCTGTAGCCTGCAAGCACACCGCCAAGTGGCTTTTTCCCTTAAGAAAAAGCCACCTCGCACGCCTTTTGCAAGGGCATATTTACTCTGGTTTCGCTCTAAATACGCGTCCATGGGAACCTGACGGCGCTCCGTGTTCCGGATGCGAATGCGACCCCTACTCCTCTTGGACACTGCCAACCCCGGAAAGGTTCCTGATACCACTTTTGTAGATCGAGATTCCAGGAAGAAAAAAAGGACTGCCGGGCAGGAGAAGAGTTTGCCGGAGGGAGCAGGGGGTTTCAACCCCCTGAAAACAGGCCCCAACAGCGAGGCCTTCAGGCCCGGATCGGGATCCCCTTACGCATTCACAACGATAGTCCCAACAGTCGGTACACCAAAATGTCCAACTGCACTCGAGCTTTCCTCAGCGGAATCCCGGACCAGCTGGAATGGATGGAGCCGCCGGATAAAGAAGCTCCCCAAGCAGCCGATAACGCCCGCCGTAGAAGATCAACGCATACTCCCGCACTCCCGTGCTCAAGGGTCCACCCACGCAGATACTCAAAAGCAGAGTAAAGCCAAAGGCAAGCAAGCCGAAGAAGATCTGAAGCAGAATGCCAGTAATCGCGGATGCACCCGATGCGCCCACAAAGGCGGAGTGCAAGCCATATTCGAGCGCCGCTATGACGCCAACAACGGCGAGCCCGGGAATGGCCAGAACCATGAACACGCAGACCGATGCAATGAACGGCAGCACGACGCGCAGCAGGGCGTACACAAAAAACTGCTTCTTCTCAGCCATGACGTTGTGCCAGACTGCAGACCATGCTTCTCCCGCGGTTGCGTCTTCAAGCGCGTAGTGCGGCAGCATCCAGTCGCGCAGGATCAGGTCGCTCAAAACTCCGGCCAGCGAAAGCAGGATGAGAATCGGAATCAGGGGCAGGACCAGAGATAGCAGCAATCCCCAGTCAAACGGGGCGCCCTGATGCGTCTCTTGTGCCAGCTTCACAAACCCCTTGATAAACGGAAGGGCGATGCCAACCACCACCACGAGAAACCCAAATCCGACACCCACGTTGAGCCAGAAAAAGCGCCCCGCCTGTTCGCGATGGATCTCCCAGCCCGGACGAATCTCCTTCACGTTGTGAACGAGGCAGTGAAAGTAGGCGAAGCGCAGGCGAGTAATCAGGTAGACCACGAAGAACATGACGAGTATCGCCAGCAGCACCGCCGCGATGGCAACCGCAATCATGTAGGGCTCGAAGTGAAACGGCGAACCCATATTGGGAGTATGGATCGATGGCTTGCTGTTGCCGCTGCCGGAAGAATGGATGTTGCTTCCCAGGCCTTCCGTGATGATTGCCACCAGGCCGAGCTTCAGATAAGTTCCCCACGCGAACGGCCTGAAAAGGAAATCGCGAGTGCGTTGAATCGCGAGCGAAACGGAATCGACAGCAGAAATGGCGCGCATGGGAAACCTTTCCGGCAAGCTACACCGTCGCATAGAACTACGCAGGTATCAAGTGCGAAGTTCCGCAGCCTGCCGCCCCACAACGCTCCACCACGCATCAAACGCCGCCAGAGCCCCCTCGCACACCAGCCGATGCCGCTCCTTCTTGTCGCGAATCTTCTTGCGCATTTCCTCTTCAAGCGGTTCCAGCAGGTCGAAGGTGATGTTTGCCGGTTGAAAGTCCTTGGGGTCCGCGTGGGTGATGTAGTGGACCAGCGAACCCAGCGCACTTCTGCGTGGAGCGGGCGTTGATTCTTCACCCCGCACCCATGCGGCCGCGTAGATTCCAGCCAGCAGCCCCGTTGCGATGGACTCCGTGTACCCCTCGACACCGGAAAGCTGGCCCGCGAACCAAAGCCATGGCGCCGTCTTCAACCGCAGGCTCTCATCTAACAGCACCGGCGCCTGAATGTAGGTGTTGCGATGGATCTGGCCGTAGCGCAGAAAGCGCGCATTCTCAAGCCCCGGAATCAGCCGCAGCACCTTCGCCTGTTCGCCGAATTTCAAATGATTCTGGAAGCCGACCATGTTGTAGCTGTCGGCGCGCAGGTTCTCCTTGCGCAGTTGCACAACCGCCCAGGGCGTCATTCCGTTACGCGGATCGCGCAGCCCCACCGGCTTCATCGGACCAAACCGCAATGTGTCGCGCCCTCGCCGCGCAAGAACCTCGATCGGTAAGCAGCCCTCGAAATAATCCAGCTTCTCCCATTCGTTTGCTTCGGCCGCTTCCGCATCGAGCAACGCATTCAAAAAGCGGTCGTACTCCGCGCGATTCATGGGGCAATTAATGTAGTCGGCTGTGCCCTTGTCCCATCGCGCGGCCATGTACACGCGCTCCATGTCAATCGACTCCGCATCGACGATGGGCGAAATCGAGTCGTAAAAAGCCAGGCGGCCTGAGCCGGTGATGCGCTCGATTTCCGTGCTGAGCGCATCGGAGGTGAGCGGCCCGGTGGCCAGGATCGTAATCCCATCGTCCGGCGAAAGCTCCGTCACCTCTTCGCGGATGACGCGAATCAGCGGCTCAGCAGCAATCGCCTCGGCAATGCGGCGCGAAAACTCGACACGATCCACCGCCAGCGCATGTCCCGCTGGCACCGCGGTTTCGTCCGCAATGCGCAGCAGCGCCGACCCCGCACGGCGCATTTCCTGCTTCAAAACCCACGGTGCGGTGTTCGGCGACTCGCTCTTCAGCGAGTTCGAGCAGACCAGTTCGCCGAATTCCGTCGTCTGGTGGGCCGGTGTCAGTCGCGGTTTTCCATCGACCACGGCTCTCATCTCATAGAGGTCCACTCGGCATCCCAGCCGCGCCGCCGTCAGTGCCGCCTCCGGCCCTGCCAGCCCACCGCCAATCACGCGAACCACCTTCGATCCATCATCGCGAAGTAAATTCACGGCTGCTGACCCTCCATCCCGGCTAACCGCGCCAGTGCTTCGCCCTGAATCCGCACGTTGGTCCACTCGTCCATCAACTCGCCCCCCATGGCCCGGTAGAAGTCGATAGCCGGAGTATTCCAGTCCAGCACCGACCACTTGAGCCGGGCGCAGCCCTTCTCAACGGCAATCGCCGCTACCTGCTTCAGCAGCGCCTTGCCGATTCCCAGCCCGCGAAGCTCGGGATAGACGAACAGGTCTTCGAGATAAATTCCCGGGCGGCCAATCCATGTGGAGTAGTCGAAGAAGTAGAAAGCAAAGCCGGCCGGCCTTCCCTTGTGTTCGGCTATCAAACAGAAATAGAATGGGTTAGGCCCGAACCCATCTCGCAGCAAATCCTCTTCTGTCGCGATGACGGCTTCCGGCGCGCGCTCGTACTCAGCGAGCCCGCGAACGAGGGAAAGAATCAGGGGAACGTCCGCCGCGATCGCGGGGCGAATGGTAGTTGCCATGCATCCATTTTAGAGTGTGATATGCACCACAACTCCTTTCTCCGGCGCACACTACCATGGAATGTCGAACCTGATGGACCTGAAGCTGGAACCGCGGGCGCCCTTGAAATGCAGCCTGCGCCTCGGCTCAGCCGTCCATCCTTTGGGGTCTGGAATACATCGGGAAGGCAACGGGCATTGCGGAACATCGCATCAGCCCTTGTGTTGAGCAGTCGATTAGATTTAACTTTGGTCCTGCAAATGGGAACACTTCGCGCTTCGCGCCTGCGGCTCCCGTCCAGTGATCGGATTTAAGTTGAAACACTTTTTTGAGCCCGCGGGCAGCTTGGTTCGCGCCGCTCCCAAGGAGAAGAATATGAAACGCACCATTCCACTTTGGCTGGGCCTGTTGGCTTTCTCCCTGTTGCCCGCCCTCGCGCAATCGCCCACCGCACCTACGGGCACAATTCACGGCCACGTGACTAACCCTGTTGGAACCACCACCACCAACGGCACTGTCAGCCTCTCCAACGACGACGGCCACACCGACAAGTACAGCTTCCCGGTGGATGCTAACGGCGACTACAAAGGTGAGGCGAATCCCGGCACCTACATGGTGGTGTATCGCGCCCCGGACACGCCCAAGGACAAGATGGTCGATTCGTTCCCCAACGTCAAAATCGTTGTCGGGCAGGACATCGTGCAGGACGTCGACATGTCGCGCAAGGAGTACATCGACAAGCTCGATCCGGAACAGAAAAAGCAGTTGGAAGAATTGAAGGCGAAAAACGCCACGGCCATGAAGGCCAACGAGGTCATCAAGGGCCTGAACGCCGACCTGAAAACGGTGACTCAGGACATCAAGGATGCCGATGCCGCCCCTGTCACAGCAGCCCAGCAGCTTGGCGCAACGGCGGCCAAGGCCGATATCGATGCCAAAGCTGCGGGAATCAAGACGGCGAAGTATACCGAGATCGAAACCCTCATGTTGAGAGACTCAGCCGCCAAGCCCGATGCTTCCGTGCTGTGGGCCCAGCTGGGTGTCGCGCAGGTTGGCCTCAAGAAGTATGACGAGGCGGAAGCCACCTACAAGAAGACACTTGATCTCGAAAACACATCCAAGAAGCCGAACATCGCTATTCAGGGTCTAGCGCAGAGCGGTCTGGGAGAGATTTACGCGCGGAACGGGAAGATCCCCGAGGCAAACGCCGCCTACGACGCAGCAGCGAAGGTGAATTCAACACAGGCTGTTTTCTACCTCACGAACGAAGCCAAAATCTTCTACCAGATACACAACGCGGATGCCCAGATTGCCGCCTCCGACGATGCCATCAAGGCCGATACGGATCCGAACGATCCGAAACTCGCCATTGATTACTATCTCAAGGCGAATGGTCTCGTCCCGAAGACCACCATGGACCCCAAAACCCAGAAGCTTGTTGCGCCTCCAGGTTGCATGGAGGCCTACCAGAAATATCTCGATCTGGCTCCGACGGGCCCGTATGCCTCCGAAGTGAAGGACATTCTGGCCAGCTTCGGCCAGAAGATCGGCGCCTCCTACAAGGCCGACACAAAGAAGAAGTAATTCATCTCAACCCGTCCAATTGAAGGGCGTCTGCCTCGGCAGACGCCCTTCGTCATTCCGCGCTCTCCACTGATTCGCGCTCTGCCCCGCGCCAGACCAGCCATAAACGCTCCGTGCCCCATCCTTTCGCCTTTTTTCTGGCGGAAGGGCGGGAACCAGTAAGCCAGTGCAAATGCTCCGTGCCCCATTCATTCTGCAGTTTCATCGCAGAATGAGTGGGAAGCAGGACGCCAGTGCGAGCCGCCCGCGAGCGTCTGCCCCACCGCAGGTGACGAGCGTCTGCGCCACCGCAGATGGCGACCGTCAAAATGCCCATTCATCAAGACCCTCTACAATCCAATCCATGAGTCGTGCCCTGCCCAACCCCGCGCCGCCGAGCCACGGTACGTCTCTCCTCAGCTACCAGGAAGCCCGCGCGCTGGTCGACGCACACGCCATCCAGCTCGGCAAAAAACTTCCTTCCACAGAGCGTGTGGCGCTTGGCGCCGCATCTGGCCGTGTGCTTGCCGAGCCATTACATGCCGACCGCGACCAGCCCCCATTTGCCCGCTCCACGCGCGACGGTTTCGCCTGCAGAGCAGCGGAAGCATCGAAACACAAATTCCTGAAACTGGCAGGCCAATCGCGCGCAGGCGATGCACCCGCCGGCCCGCTTCCCGAGGGCCACGCGTGGGAAATCATGACCGGCGCGCCAATTCCCCCAGGCGCCGACGCGGTCGTGATGATTGAGCACGTTGAGACGTCCGCCAGGAAGGTCCGGCTGCTGCCTCCGCGCACCGTGAAGCCCGGCGAGAACATCGTGGAGCAGGCCGCGCAGGCTCGCCAGCGAGATTTGCTGCTTCCGGTTGGGAGTTCGATTCACGCTGCCCAGATTGCGCTTGCCGCGGCTTGCGGCTATGCCGCGCTCGACGTCTTTCAGAGACCGCGCGTAGCCATTCTCACTACCGGCGATGAGCTGGTTCCTGTGGACGCACTTCCGGGGCCGGGCCAGATTCGCAATTCCAACGCTCCCATGCTGGCGGCGCTGGTGGCTGACGCCGGCGGTGAGCCCTGGGTCCTTCCCAGAACTGCCGACACCGCTGAGGCGCTCGATGCGGTTCTAGCGAAGGCTGCCGCGGCAGATCTGCTGCTCATCTCCGGTGGAGTCTCGGCGGGCAAATTCGACCTGGTTGAGCCGGCCCTCGCCCGCGCGGGTGCCCGTTTTCATTTCACTGGCGTGCGCATCCAGCCGGGCAAGCCGCTGGTTTTCGCCGAACTGCCCGGCAACAACCCCCTGACCGCCCAGGTCAAAGACGGCACGAAGTGCTGCTTCGGGCTTCCCGGCAATCCGGTGTCTTCAGCGGTCACGTTTCTGTTGTTTGCAGCGCCAATCCTCGGTGCGCTTTCCGGACGTCGCGATTCCGGTCCGCGATTTGCCTTGGCGCGCTTGCGCGCTGACGCAGGCAAGCGTGGGAAGTCGGACTTGACGCGCTTTCTCCCAGCATTCTGCAACTTCAGCGCAGACACTGGTCAACTTCCCGAAGTCGAACTCATCCCGTCGCAAGGCTCGGGTGACCTGGCCGCCCTGGCGCGTTCCAATTGCTACCTGGTCGTGCCTGAGGAGGCCGCCCGGCTCGAAGCCGGCGCCATCGTCCGCATTCTGCTTCCCTGAGGAGTCCCATGTCTGAATCCACGCAACTTTCGCATCCCCATCTTTCGCATTTTGATGAGTCCGGCCAAGCCGTCATGGTGGACGTCAGCGCCAAGCAAAACTCGCGGCGCTCGGCCACAGCCTCGGCCTTTGTCGAGCTTTCTCAGGCAGTGCTGGCAGCTTTACCGGACAATCCCAAGGGAAACCCGCTGGAGGTGGCGCGGTTCGCCGGCATTCAGGCGGCCAAGCGCACATCGGACCTCATTCCCATGTGCCATCCGCTGCCGCTGACTCATGTGGATGTGCAGGCTGAGATCGCCCCCGGTGGGGTGCGCATTACGGCGACAGCCGCCACCGTGGGACCCACCGGCGTTGAGATGGAGGCCCTCACGGCAGCCGCGGTTGCCGCCCTCACCGTCTACGACATGACCAAGGCGCTGGACAAGGGGATCGTCATCCGCAATATCCAGCTCGAATCCAAAGCCGGCGGTAAGAGCGGAAAATACAAACGGAACGTCATTGGGAGCTGAATCAAGCATCTAGGTGGGGACGTAATCCGCAAGTAGGGAGTCCATGTCATCGCCGACGCCATATCCAAAATTGTGGCTGATGGTACGTACACGTTCCAGCCGGTCGATTAGGGCGTCGCGTTCTGAAGCAGGTAGCTCACGGATAACCTTGAGAGCTTGTTCGAACATGTGGACCAGAGCACCGAAGTAGCCTTCATCCTGGTAGCCGACATCGTTGGAGAAACCCACAGCACTTTCACAATAAGACACCATCAGTTCTGCGAGCCCGGTTGGTTCGCCAACCGCTTTTCGGTAACTGGAAATTGCCTGTTTGGCCTTTGAGACAGAAATATCCTGGTTACGCAGTACATCCGGCCATAGCCATCGGTCCAGTGTTTCCTTGTAGGGCTTCAGAACGTCCGCGCCCAGTCCAAAGCGAGTGTGAAGAAAATTCTGATTATCCTTATTGGCATCATAGAGATCATGAATCAGGCCGGTTAATGCTGTCCGGTCAAGGCTGATGAGTTTTGCCTTGACATCTGCCCATGTGGGCTGCGATCGCAGAGGTCGTTTGGTCATTGGGCGTTCAGCTCTACTCATTGGTCAACGAATCACAAGCTCGAAGTCAGCGAGCGCCGGGAATCCCAAGTCCGCCCCCCGGGCGCGTCTTTCTCCGAGGGGTGGAGATCTCGTTTCTGCGACCTGGGAAATTCAAATCTCCGCGAATCAGATTGCCCGCTCGAAGGTTTAGTGCGTCGGTGGCGCCGGAGTTGTCCCTGCCGGCGGCGGTGGCCCACCATGGTCGTGGTCATGATCGTCTTCCGGAATTACGAACGGCTCCGGTCCGAGGTGCCCCCGATGGCAGGTGCCGCAGGTCACCGCCATATCTGAACTCGGGACCTTGGACACATAATTCATGTTGATGTCCTCGGTCATTTTGTACATGAGGCGGGCGGTCTGCTTTTCTTCCTTGGAGTCGTCTGCGAAATTGAGTCGCGGTCGGCCATTCGGGCCGATGTTGCTGGGGTCGGCTGCGTGGCAGGTGCTGCACTTGGCGCCCAGCGAGCCCTCCCACTTCTCCATAAGCTCGTGTACTTGCTCCCCGGTCATGTCTTTGGGTAGCACCTTCAGGTTGGTGGGCGCGGGAAAAGTTCGAGGCGGCCGTTGCGGGCTGCCGGCCGTGGGCTGCTGAGGAGCGGGAGTCTGCGGCGTCTGTGCGACCGTGGCAATGGCAAATACGGCTGTGGCAAGCAGGGAAGTGGCGACTAGGGAGATCGATGAAGTTTTCAAGCTGAGATTTTCCTCGCGGGTTGGGATGTCTAAAGCGATTGATGGAATTCTATCGAAGAAGGCTTCGACTTCCGGTTAAACTTCGCGGGCCGGAGAGACAGTCGTGCCCAGGCAGGGCAAAACGCAGCGGCCAGTCTACCGCATGCCTGATGCCGATGCGGGTTGTCACCAGCACTTCGGAAACGGGGAAGCCGTCGTCGCGAAGTTGCAGAGGCGATCCAGAGTCGAGCAGGTCCAGCCCATTGTGCGCTGCTCTTGTAATCTCCAGGGCCTGGCAAAGTCGGCCAGGTCCGGCCGTCAGCTGCCGAGACGCCGCACCGGGTTCGAGCCCGCGCTTCCGCGCCATGGTCTCAAGCCCCGTCAGTGGCTCCAGAGCGCGCACCAGCACGCATCCCGCCTGCCCCTCTTTCTCGCACGTCACATTCATGCAAAAGTGGAGGCCGTAAATCGCGTAGACATACGCGTGTCCGGCCGGCCCAAACATCACCCGGTTGCGCCGGGTCGGCCCTCGGTACGAATGGGCAGCCGGGTCGGGCGTTTCATTGTGCGGCCCCAGGTAGGCCTCAACTTCCACAATCCGCCCCGCCAGGTACATCGTGCCGTCCTCGTCGTCGATCCGGCGAACGAGGATCTTGCCCAACAGACGCGGTGCCACGACTTCCGGCGCCGGCTCAAAGAACGAACGGGCCATCATGGCCCCAAGGAGCTCTGTGCCCCATCCATCGAGCGGCTTTTGCTCGATGGGTGGGATCGCAGGATGTCCGCGGTCCACGTTTCCTATTTTTGTGTTTTCTTCCATTCCTTGATCAACGCGAGTACCTGCTCCGCGTGACCCTCCGGCGTAACCTTGGGAAACACATGCAGCAGCGTCTGGTCCGGGCCAATCACGAACGTCGTCCGCTCAATGCCCCACACTTTCTTCCCATACATGTTCTTTTCCTTCAACACGCCAAACTGATTGCAAACTTTCTCGTCTACATCAGCAAGGAGTGTGTATGGAAGGTCGTACTTTGCGCGGAATTTCGCCTGGGCCTTGGGCGTATCGCGGCTGATGCCAAGCACCACGGCGCCCGCCGCCTGCAGTTTCTTAAAAGTGTCGCGGAACCCGCAGGCTTCGATTGTGCAGCCAGGAGTGTCCGCTCTGGGATAAAAGAAGAGTACAACTGGCTTGCCGGCGTAGTCGGTCAGGCTCGCGGATTTGTCCTCGTCGGTCTGCAGCGTAAAGTCGGCGACTTTCTCGTTGAGTTCCATGGGCATATTCCTCGTATTTTAAATGGAGGGCCGCAGTTGGCCATCAGGCTTGATTATTCTCGAGGGGTGCAGTACATGTCATCGCGCAGTTTCAGCGGCTTGTTAATAAGACGAACGGCGTTGCGGCTTCACACGCTGGGGGCCTTACATGCTGCGGAAAAACTCGTCCGGGCGGTAGGCCGGGCATTTCGAGCGGTAGGCCGGGGATTTATCCCCGGCATTAATCCAATCAAATCGACGTGGGCTTTAGCCCCTGAGGTGTGCTTTTCGCCAGAATCATGGTCTTTTTCCGCAGCTTGCGTAGCCCTGCTGTGCGCCCTGCCTGCCACCGCGCAGTATTCCGGACAAGTCTCGAAAAACGATAAGGACCACCCAGAACTGCGCTCCATCGCAGTTCTCGAGTGGACAGGAGACCCGGGCAAGCCCAAGGCCAGTCGTCTTGTTCCGGTGACGGTGCTCGACGGAGGAGAACTGCAGGACGGCGGCATTTACCTGGCCCGCCCTCAGCCGCTGGCCCTGGCCGGCGAAGTCGAGTACGAACTGCAAGAGAACGGCAGGCAGGTTGGCCTCTTCGACATCGAGAACACCGGGCAGGAGCAAGGCTCATGGGTCGGCTATGGGGCTTGGAAGCCGATGCCCAAGGCCAAAGCCGCGGCCCCGCCCCGTCTGGATAAGGACGAGAACGACGCGCAGAGCGACGAGCCAGTCCTGCATCGCAAGCGCCACCCCGGCGATGCACCTGCAGGGGGCACGGGCGCCAAGGGTTCAACCCCCGACGACAGTTCCACCTCATCCGCCGACCCGGCCCCTGCCGCCGATCCTGATCGCCCCACCCTGCACAAGGCTGCCGGCGCCTCAGACAGCTCAAACACCACCGACGCCACGTCAACGTCCTCAGCCGATCCTGACCAGCCGACCCTTCACCGCCACACCGACAGTTCCTCAACCGGCGCCGGAAGCAGCAGCGCGTCCTCCGACGATCCAGACCGCCCTGTGCTGAAGAAGACGAAGAAGAAGGAGGACGTGGGTCAGGTTGATTCCATGCCGGACATCACCGATCCGGACCGCCCCCGTCTCAAACGCGGCAAGTCCGATGGCTATGTTCTCAATGTCATTCCAAGCTTGTTAGGCCTTCCACCGGACATGCAACAAGCCGTGGCCGTCTCTGACGCCAAAAACCATCCTGAGCATCCGTGGGCATATACCTGGTCCAACCCCGACGACGAGGCAAAAATGAAGTCCGCTCTCGAGGAGATTGCGCGCAGCGCCCTCGGCCTGAACCCTCCCCCTCCCTCCAAATCCCCCGCCAAGCCCAAAACGGCTGCCGCGCGCAAGGGCGCCAAGCCCGCTCCCCCGCCGCCCCCACCAGCGACCCTCGAGGGCGAGCAGTTTCGCGTCTTTGAGCTCTCTTACGGTTCCGGCGCAACTCTGGTTTTACAGGCGCATACCGCGGGCCCGCTCGCTCAGCAGAAGTTTGTCACCCTCGTCGCTCAACCGGACCTCTACGGCAACGTGCTGCTCCTGCTTAAGAGCGTTACCGACGGCGCTCACCTGGACGACACGCCGAGGATGCGGCTGGTGGATGCCGTGGACGCCATGGCCGACAACCGCGGAGAGCTGCTGTTTGAACTGCGTGGCGCCACCCAGCGCCAGTTCGCCCTCTATCGCGTGCTCCGCGGACAGGCGGAGAAGCTATTCGTCACCGGGGGCGGAGAGTTCGGAACGGAAACCACGAACTAAAGACTGATTTGCGAGCAAAATAGCTCACTTTTGCGCCATTCCCAGCTAGACTGCCAAGAAGTTTTCGCGCCTGCGTTAGGCTCGAGTCACATCTCCTATACAATCATCATTAGGGTGGGCGCATTGCCACTCTTCGAGGTATTTCACCAAGTATGGCATCGACCTTAGCCGCTCCAACCCCTGAAAGCGTAATCGCAGCCCCCGACCTCCCGCTCGTTGAGGCTCCCGCATCTTCGCCTGTTCACGCCAATGCCGCGCGGGATGAAATTCGCATGGGCAAGGCCGCGACCGTCGGCGAAGGAATCAACTGGCTCACCCTTTCCGTGGTTGCCATCTTTCATGTGGGCGCGCTGGCAGCTCTGTTCTTCTTTACCTGGCAAAGGCTCGCGGTCATGCTGGTCATGTACGTGGTGGCCATCAATATCGGCATCGGCATGTGCTACCACCGCTTGCTCACTCATCGCGGCTACCAGGTTCCCAAGTGGCTGGAATACCTGATGGCCACCTGCGCTACCCTGGCCCTCGAAGGCGGACCCATGTTCTGGGTTTCCACGCATCGTGTGCATCACCAGAACAGCGACCACGAGGGAGACCCGCACACCCCGCGCGAGGGCGGATGGTGGGCCCACACCGGCTGGCTCCTCTTCGGCAACGCGCTGCACGCGCAAACTGAGGTTCTCAATCGCTACTCGCCTGACCTGGCCCGCGACCGATTCCACGTCTGGCTCAGCAAGTATCACTGGATCCCCCTCACCGCCAGCGGCATCGTGCTCTCCGCCATCGGCTGGCTCCTCGGCGGTCCTGTCAACGCTCTCGGCTGGTTGCTATGGGGAACCTTCCTGCGCGTGACGCTCGGTCTGCACGGAACCTGGCTCGTCAACTCGGCCACGCATCTCTGGGGCACGCGCCGCTTTGAAACCCGCGACGACTCGCGCAACAACTGGTGGGTCGCCCTGGTCAGCGGCGGCGAGGGCTGGCACAACAACCACCACGCCCATCCCGTCTCCGCGCGCCACGGCTTCCGCTGGTATGAGGTTGACCCCAACTTCTACGGCATCTGGCTGCTCTCCAAGGTCGGCCTCGCCAAAAAGATCAAACTGGCCAAGTACGATCGCGATAACCCCAAGCCAGCATAGTCTGGAAAACGTCACCGCCCGCGCTCGTCCCGCGGCAAGAATCCAACGCCAAAGCGGTCGTCCCTCAAGGGACCGGCCGCTTTTTGCTTTTGTTTATAGCTCTTTACAAATATCTGTCATCCTGAGCATTCTGACTCGCGTCGCAAGTTACCGCTGGAATGAACCCGCGCCGGACCAACCACAGAAGCCCCGTGCCCCGTTTTGCGCCTTCTTTCTGGCGCAAGGCGGGAAAGCACAACCCTCAATAAGCCCGTTCATCAGGAGCGAACGGGTGGGTGCCCTCAGGGCAAGGCGTATTTCAGCCTGGGGGTGGTGAGTCGAAGGACCTGCTTCTGTTCTTTCGGGCTACTAAGAACTGTGAACTCTGAACTCCGAACTCATATCCCCCGCGCCTTCGCCCTTATCCACAGCACTCCAAAATACGGCAGCGCTACCACCAGCACCAGCACCCCCAGCGGAAAACCCACATAAAGATACGTGTCCGCATAATCCACCGTGTGATGCCCAATCTGATTCCACGCCAGCAGCGAGAAAATCGCAATGCAGGTTGAGGCGAAAAACGTGAAAAACGCCGCCGCCACGGCCAGCAGAAGGCTCTGGAAGAAGCCAAATCCCTCCAGAGGAAAACCCAGTACCGTTCCGCCGCCTTTACGTTGCTGTATTGCCGCTTCCTTCATCTCCGGGCCCCCGTCGTCTAGAATACAAGTTCAATGAGTACCGGCGCACAAATCGAACTTTGGCATGCCGAAAAGGTGGCCACGCAGGTCCCGGTCGTCGAGGCCGAAAACGGCCTGCACTACGCCGCGTGGGGTGAAAACCGCATCGCCGACACCGACATCGAGCGCCTCGTGGGCGCCGTTCCCGCCACTCTCGCCGCCGCGCTTAAGCGCCGCGCCTACTACTTCGTCCCTCTCGCCATCGCCGATACTGGGGATGTCATGGTGGCCCCCTCCTATACCGTTGATCTCGGTGACCGCGCCGTCTGTCATCGCAACGCGGCTTTCGGCGTAACTGAGGCGGTCTTCATCTCCACCCGCCTGGTCGAGGATCGCTTCGGCCTCGCCTTCGAGCTTTTCATCAACGTGGCCCACAATTTTGTCGAGGCTGCGGGCGTTCCTGAGAGCTTTTCCTCCCTCGTCTGGTCGCAGGCTGAGGCCCAGGTCCGCGGAGAAACCAGCCAGGACGCATGGGAGACCCGCCGCAAGGCGCAGGACAGCCGCAGCACCGAAGGCCGCGCCGGCCAGAAGATCATCGACGAGCGCGCCCGTTCCAGCTACTTCGAGTCCGCGTTCTCTGACGCCTTGGCCGTCTACATGCTCTCGCTGGCCGTAGACTTCGACTACCACGACCTGCGCGAGCGCGAGTACCCGCTCCTCGCTGCCCCCGCCCTGGCAGAGCGCCTCCGCCACGTCGCAGCCCTCTTCCCCACCAACCCCAACTACGACTTCCAAATCCTCTACCGCCGCAAAGGCTAGCAGCCTTCTGTTTTATCCCCCGGGTGAAACCACATCCTCGCCGTCTCCGTTATACTTCCTCGCAACCCCATCATGAAGCGCCACGTCCTCATCTTCGGCCTCGTCGGCGGCCTCCTCATCGCCACCCTCCAGTACACCGAATACCGCTTCGTCATCATCCAGCACTCTGTCGAGCTCTACAGCGCGCTTGTCGCCATCCTCTTCGCCGCCTTCGGCATCTGGCTCGGCCTCCGCATCACGCGCAGGCGCGATACCATCCACGAAACGGTCGTCGTGAGGGAAGTGCTTGTGCCCTCCCAAGCCGCCGCCCAAGCCCCCACCCCCTTCGCTCCCAACACGGCCCGCCAGCAGACCCTCGGCATCACGGCACGCGAGCTCGAAATCCTCGCCCTGGTCGCCCGCGGCCTCAGCAATCGAGAGATCGCCACCCAGCTTTTCGTTTCCGAAAACACCGTCAAGACACACTGCGCCCGCGCCTTCGACAAGCTCGGAGCCGCCCGCCGCA
>Ga0302278_10002802_pt1 | contig 19671 bp, 18 predicted proteins | sample III_Bog_N3_2_FD_194543 | JGI IMG/M metagenome (GOLD analysis project Ga0302278, IMG submission 194543) | Peat permafrost microbial communities from Stordalen Mire near Abisko, Sweden - III_Bog_N3_2 | ecosystem: Environmental > Terrestrial > Soil > Wetlands > Peat | place: Sweden: Abisko...
AGCGCTGCCCTGCGCCGGCTTTCTTCATCACGGGCAAGGACAAAGGGAAGCTTGGCTACTACTGGGAACACGTCTACATCAAGGCGAAATCCGGACCGAATCTGGGCGGCATCGTCAATCCCGACACTGGCGCTGCAATCCTGGATTCGGAGCGGCAGAAACTCACCCACCTCGACTTCGTCGATAAGATCAAGCTCTTTGAATTGCTGACTCTGCCACAAAGGGGAACGATGCGCTATTCGGCACTCTGGCAGGCCGACCGCGAGCGTATTCAGCGCATGGCGCCAATCGAGTTTATCGGTCGGTACATGGGCGGATGGTTCGACTTTGCCATCGCCGATGAGTTGCACCAGTTGGCCGGCGACACGGCACAGGGTAACGGTCTCAGCGTGCTTGGACGAGCGGCAAAGAGGCTGATCGCTCTCACCGGCACTCTGATGGGCGGCTATGCGGACGATCTCTTCAACATCTTTTATCGCATGGAACCGCACACCATGGTCGGCGAAGGATTTGCCTACGGCGGCCATGGACGACGTGACTTTCAGCAGCAGTATGGGGTGCTGGAGACCATCGAGAAGGTGCGGGACACCGACAATGCTTGCTCGCGAGCGACGAAGAAGACGATTCAGGTTCTGCGAAAGCCGGGAGCTTCGCCGCTTTTGTTCGGCAAGTTCCTGATGAACACCACGGCATTTCTTTCGCTCGAAGACATCGCGGACAACCTTCCGCGCTACGACGAGAGCGTACTCTCGGTTGAAATGGACTCGGAGCTTGCCAAAGCCTACGAAGAACTTGAAGAGGATATCCGGGCCGCCATACGGTCGCATCGTGGCAACAAGAGCCTGATGAGCATTCTGCTGAACACGCTACTGCTTTATCCCGACCACCCGTATGGATTTGAGGACATCTGGGCGCGGGCCTTTGACCCGCAGACGCGGGAGTACGTTCGGTTTCTTGCCGCTACGCCTGTAAATCTCTCCGAAGATCGGCTCTTCTCCAAAGAGCGCGCTCTGATTGCCGACGTGCGCGAGGAGTTACGGCAAGGACGGCGTTGCCAGGTTTATGCCACCTATACCGGAGAGAAGGATGTCACCTTGCGTCTGGAGACGGTTCTGCGCCAGGCAGGATTCCGGGTTGCAGTGCTGCGCTCTTCTGTTGCAACGGACAAACGCGAGGAGTGGTACGAGCGGCAGTTGCAGTCTGGAGTTGAGGTTGTCGTCTGCCATCCCAAGTTGGTGGAGACGGGCCTGGATCTACTGGCCTTCCCGACACTCTATTTCTACGAAACTGGTTACTCGCTGCACACGCTGCGGCAGGCTAGCCGCCGTTCGTGGCGTATCGGGCAGCGTTATCCGGTGCGGGTGAAGTTCGTCACCTACGCCGGCACTATGCAGGAGACCTGCCTGCGGTTGATGGGCAAGAAGATGCTCGTTGCGCTGATGATGGAAGGCAAGTTCTCCGGAGAAGGTCTGCTATCTCTGGACGCCGACGACGATCTGATGAGCGCGATGGCGCGTGAATTGGTCGAGAAGGCCGGTGTTGGCCAGACAGCGGATTCCGTCTGGCGTGAACTCGACAAGGAGCGAGGCCAGATTCTGCCTCAGCCCCCGATGCCGCTAGCCAAAGAGGAATTTGGTTCGCTGCTCGATCTTCCAGAGTTCGTCGCTGCCTATCCTTCATCGGATCGAGACGGCATTCATCTGGTTGAGCCTGTCAAGACAGAGATCAAGGACGCGCCCTGGTCGGCGGCGAAGGCGGTCCCCGTGCAACTGAGCCTTTTCGGCTGAAGCTGTTCCCAATCAATCAAAGATCCATCGAGATGAATTCATGATCCAAGGAAATCGACCACAGCAAACGTTTGTCGAGTGGGTGCTGAATCTGCTCGAAGAGAGGTTCCCCTGGCTGGGCAAAGAAGAAGACGCTCAGATCAGCGGGGCCAATACCGTCGATGACCTGAACGACCTTCACCAAGAGTTGAAAGAACAGCTCAAGGCAAGTAGCCCAAACGATAGGCGAGTTGACGGATAGCAATATAGCTGGGGAATGGACGACCGTTATTTTCGGACCCACTCTTCTCAATCGCAGCAAGCAATGTTACTCTCCCTCCAGGGAGAATACGTTCCTACGAAACCGGTGGAAGTCGGTTTGCAAATAAGGCAATGCTGAAGGCCGGCGCAAGCTGGCCTTCAGCATTTTCGGAGGCAGATCATGCCGAAGGGACCCTATCTTCTAACAGAGTTCACGCCAACAAAGTTCTCAACCAATGCCGACAAGGCGGAATTCGGCAATCACTTTCTGCGATTCATCGATTCCGAGTGGGCGCAGGCGCTCTTCACCAAAGACTTCTATCACCGCCTCTCCTGCTGCTTCGGGCACATCGCGAATTACGACCGGGCTACATTCTATAAAACCTGGTTTGCCTCTGAACGCGACCGGTTGCGCTTCCTTGAGCACATATTGCGTTGGCCGTGCTGGGGCGATCCGGAGTACACATTCTCGGATGTAGAACGCGCAATCCAGCAGGAAGTGCGCAAGCGCAACTATCTTGCTCGCTATGAACTTCGCGCCGCTGAGGCTGTGCGTTCCGGCGAGATGGAAACGCTCAAGCGGCTTGAAGCGAAGTATCGAACGGTAGCCAGCCATCAACCAGATGCGGACTCGGCCCCGACGATTCCTCCGGTTTCCACACATGAAGCAGTCAGGACAAGGGTTCCGGTGCAAGCGAGCCTCTTCTAACCACAACAAGGATTCATCTTGAAATCCGCAGACAAGGAGACAAACTGCAATGGCCAAACTCCAAGCACAGATTCTGTTGCGAGAGTTCAACTACAACGGCGTTCGCATTCCCGACCCGGCGCCGCAGATGAGCGTAGAGCAGGTTCGCGATTTGCTAGTTCCATCGTATCCGGAACTAGCTACCGCAACCCTCACCGGCCCGGAAGACACAGGGACCACGCTGCGCTACACCTTCAGCCGTGCGATCGGCTCGAAGGGGTGAACCGTGCCCACGCCCGCTTTGTCGCAAGAAGAACTGGTGGCGTTGTTTCTTAAGAAGGCCGCAGAACCGCCTCCGGAAGCCAATCTCATACTGGCGAGGCATCTTCAATGCAAAGAATCCTGCGATCTCGCACAAGCGGTCTCAGAGGCAGTCAAGAAATATGTGACACCAGGAAGTTATCGGCTCCCGACGCCAACGGAACTGCTTCCACCTCTGGGGTAGCGACACTTGCACCGGCCTTCGGACAGGCATTGCCATCGCTCGCCGATGTGCGCGCCGAGTATAACCATGAGGTCAATGCTGAACTGGTCTATGAATTCTGCGCCGCGCTGGTACGCGAGGGATTGGGAACTGCGGAGACGTGGAAGAAATCTGGCAATAACGCGCTTGCATTCGCGCAGCACGCCATGATGAGTGCGATTGGCACCGAGCGCGGCGACCTGCTGCAACGCAATGTCGAATATCACCTTGAAGTGAGTGATCAACTCGGCCGCGCTGGGAGCAATGCGGAACTCGAAAGCGGGCAACTGGTTGTCACCGTCGAGTGTGGTGGATCGGGGTACTTCAGGATTGGGCCGGCGCTCGATGCACTGGAAGCAGAGGCCGAGGGGCTTGGCGCAGCGTTCTATTGGGCGCTGACCTTCGCACTCTATCGCGTGATGTGGATCTACAACCACGACAATGCACTGATGTACGAAGAGCGGATGCGCGACTATGCCGCCGAAGACGACGCAGAGAACCAAGGTCAGTATGAGTTCCCCGAAGTGGAGAAGGCGTTGCCGGAGTGCATCCGAAAGACGCAGAAACGCGAATCTCCTGATTGGAAAGCACACGACCGCGATCTTTTGCGCAGGTTTCGCAATGGCAAATTCAGTTCCTGGTTCGAGCGGTTGCGGCGCATTCAGCGCCTGTCGCGGCTTCCACTCAAGCAGTCCCGGGAGATTCTCGAGTCCGGCTATTACGACGATCCACCTCTACCGTCTTTGCTTGTCGTTTTCAAAGAGCATGATGCAATTACCGCCTGCTTTGACGAAGAGGGCCAGTCCATGATGGAGGGCACCGCCGAGCCGGCCGTGTGCGTTGTCTTTTCACCGCGCCAGCCAGATGAAGTCAGACACGCACTCTGCATCGTGGATCGCTTTATCGCGCTCAACTGCGCGCTCTTCGAATTGGTCGAAGAAATCACACGCTGGGAGACTGGCAATGCAGGTACATCTGTCGATAGGGGAGAACCATCGCTTCGAGTTGCATGAGGCGCTGCTAATTTATCGCGACCGCCAGAGCAGTTTTATCACTCGCCACGACGTGACCGCCAGCAAGAACGCGCCGCCCACTCTCGGCCCCGCACAGCCGCTCACCGTAGCATTCATTGAGTCTCTGACGCGATCCCTCAGTGGCAGCGTGCAGGCCGAGGTGCTGCCGTCCAACGTTCTTGCCAAGGCGGACCGCATGATCGTCTGGTGGACTCCAGCGCGGCGTCGCCAGATGTTCTACGACAACTCCGAAGGCAAGGCCGCGGAGTTGAATGGCTGCATCTTCCCGCAACCTCCATTGGTCTGGCGGGTCTCGAATGGAGAACTCAGCATTCGCGCGCTCACTGGGAACAAGCGGCCGGATGGTTCAACGAAACTGGCCATCGCGCCCTTCTGGAATCTTTCGGACGATGGGCGCGTATGCACTGGCACCATGCGACGCCCGGACAATGCGTCTGTTGCGTCGATTCCAGCTTGGGAGCGCGGCTTCTACGAGAGCGCCTTCACGCACGCCAATGTAGGCCGCCTGACACGTCATGAAGGAGGATTCGATGGGCTGTGGAGTGGCCTGACTGGCAAGCGCCAGAAGTTCCCACTAGAAACACTCATCGCCCTTCCGCAGACGCTCACACAGTTCGTGCGGGGAGAGAGGGGCTGATATGCGTATCGAGCACACGATTCCAAGCGATCTGTTGGGCCAAAAGCCGGTGCGCGTATTGGTCGTCGGCGCGGGCGGGACCGGCAGCGCCATCGTCATGGGCCTGCCCTATCTTGACCAGGCGATGCGAGTCTGGGGCCGGTCATCGGGGCTGGAAGTTGTCATGATGGATGCCGACACGGTCTCGGAGACGAACTGTGTGCGCCAGCCATTCTCCGTCTCCGACATCGGGCAGAACAAAGCAACTGTCCTCATCAATCGCATCAACCTGTTTTGGGGGACGCGGTGGCGGACCGAGCCGACTTACTTCGATGAGCAGACATTCGATCAGATCAATGACAGATCCATCGATCTGCTGATCGGTTGCGTGGACACCAGGGCGGCGCGAAGCATCATTGCGCGCGCGCTGACCAAGGGCAGGAACCGCACTGCCTATTGGCTTGATCTCGGCAACAACGCGGCGAGCGGACAGTTTGTTCTCGGCCAGCCATTGAACGCGCGCAATCGTAGGAAGGCCGCACGGTTGCGCACAGTCAGTGAACTGTATCCAGAGATCATCGACGCTGAGGCTGGCGAAGATCCGCTGCCCAGTTGTTCTGCCGTTGAGGCACTGGACCGTCAAGAGCCATTTATCAACCAGACTTTGGCATCGAGCGCGCTGGCGATGCTGGCGCGGCTCTTTCGCTATGGAAAGCTCACGCACCACGGCGGGTTTTTCAACGCTGAACGAGGAGCCATCAGTGCATTGCCCGTCGATCCCCAACTCTGGTCGAAGACGCGGAGACGCTCTCTGCGGCCGTAATCCAGCAATCAAATTCCATCAGGAGTGAACCATGTTCAAAGAACTTCTACCAGTCCTACGCGACCGCGCGGTGTTGCTCACGGTCACGCTTGTCGATGCAGATCAGATACGGGTGAACATTGTGCCGAAGAAGCTCAAAGACGGCGACAATGATGCTTTCACCACGCCACTCAGTGTCACCGGCACCGCCGAGGACCTCGACGCCGAATTGTCCACGACAATCATCAGTTTCGTCGGCTCCCATCTTCAGATGAAGAACACTCTGGAGAAGGCCAAGGCTGAGATGGATGCGGCTTCCAAGGCTGCTCAGGCCGAGGTGCGCGCAAAGTCGAAGACGCCGACCAAGACAGCGCCGCCGAATACGGAAGTCACTCAATACGTTCCGACCGCCAAGCCCGCCGAGCCAGCGAAACCCGCGCCCCAGAAGCCCGCAAGCCTTTTCGATCTGCCGACACCGGCGGCCACAGCCACCGTGACGCCTGCCGAATCAGACGATGACCTTGGATTCGCAGAGATCGACGATGACGATCCAATCGAAGAGGTTGAAGAACTCGATGAGGCGGCCTGACGACCACCATACTTCACTTGAAGAGGAACTCACCTACCTACTTTGTATGCTGAAGTTGCGATTTTGCGATTTCAGCTACTTCTCCAGCACCCTTGGCATAGAGTGCCTCTTCATCAGGAGCAAGGGTGTACAGCAGCTTCAAGAACTCTCCTGCGTGTACACGCTCCTCGTCCGCTATGTCCTTGAGCACCGCCACGGCGAGTTTGTTTTCAGTTGACTCTGCAAGCTGCATATACATCTGAGTTGCTTCATACTCGGAAGCGACCATAAACCGAATCGCTCTGATCAGTTCTTCGTCCGTGAGTTTTCTACCGTTCGCCAATTCCGAAAAAGGTGACCCGAACTGTGGCATATCATCGTCCTCTGCTTCATGCACGTTGACACATCAAAACTTGGATTGAGGCTTTGTGTGCTATCACGTTTGTAGTTCCGTGGTGTGCGGAGGTCTGAGCTGGATTGACCATCGTGGCCATGTGCGTCCAAAGCGAACAAGCGAGTCCTCCACAATAAACATAAAGGCTCTGAGAGCTATAGCCTCGTAGCCTTTATGTCTTTGGTTGAGAGCGGGCTACAGTACCGCGGGGACGGCCAGAGCGGCTTTTGCGGCCTTAGCGGCCTTGTTCTTTTCCCGCTTGACCTTCGCCCAACGCTTCTGCTGAGCTGCGGCAATCTTGGCTCGACCCTCATCGCTCATTCCGCCCTTTGTGGCCTTCTTTGCTGGTACCTTAGTTGCCTTGGCCGCCTTCGCGCGGGCTGTCTTGGCCGTGGTCGCCTTAGCCTTCGGTGCAACAGCCTCAGCCTTCAACACCAAAGCCTGTGCCTTCTGTAAGGCTTTGATGCCGCGCTCGATTTCAGCCAGTAGTTGTTTCGTGCTCATTCAAAATCCTCCGCTACAAGTCTACACGAGGCGAAAAGGTGGTCATCTGTCAAGGGTGGCTAAAACTTTGGGAGGCAGCAATTCGGTTTGGCTTGGAGGCAATGAACTCTGAATGTGGATGATGCCACTCATGGATGTTGAATCAGCATCGGCCCTCCCGGCACGAAGGAATTACCGTACGGCTCATTCTTTCCGAAGGGCGTGAACGCGCCAACGTGAACGCGGTCTTCTTCAGCAATTTCTTCAAGCGAATCCAGTTCCCAAAAGAGCAACCAGTCTTCACCCTCGATGTCTTCGGGGGACTTGGCAGTTGAGTCCGGGCGATACACCATCTTGTCGGGATGTGCGCCGTCAATCGCGGCTACGCTTTGTAGAAAACGAGCGTGCCATGAGACCCTGAAATCGTATTGACCGCTCTCGTCGGACTCATAGATATAGACATCGACAGGTTTGCCATCACGTTCTTGGTCTAGTTTGAAAAAGACATCACTGTTTCTGCTTCCGAAAGCCACCTTATTCACCTTGTGAAATTTAACGGGTGCTAAATCAATGTGCTCTTTTGGAATTGGAGCCAGCAGGGCAATGTGGCGAACAAAGTTAACTTGGTCAAGCATATTGCTGGCATCCTCCTTTATTTCCCGCCCTTGAGACTTCTACCCAATAGAAGTGACGATCAGAGCCGCGCAAACGCCGGACTCTGCTGCCGCTGAAAACATTGCAAGGGTGAGAGCCACAACGGACATTCCTGCTGTGGTGCAAGCAAGAATGGAGAGTAGTGGTGGATGCTTGCAATAGTTGTTGAGCCAGTCGCAGACGCTGTGGTACGTGTGCCAAGAATGGCATCTCCGAGTGCAAGAGATGCACACTTGTTTCCTCAAATTATCTCCTCCGCGGATTGAGGCTGTCTGGTCAATAGTGACCGCTCCATCAAGATTTCTTTATGAAATCCAAGAGTGGAGCTCTTCACCGTCCCGAGACCTGAAACGCCCTGATTTGCTGATCTCTTGACGAATTTATTCAGAAATTAATTTATATTGTTGTCGTTGTTGCTCCCAAAAGCGGTCAGTCTCGTTGACTGCCATCTGCAGATGAGGACATTCTGGAGGAGGCCATGGCCGAGATGGATGCGGCTTCCAAGGCTGCCCAGGCCGAGGCGCGCACAAAGTCGAAGACGCCGACCAAGACAACGTAGCCGAATACAGAAGTCACTCAGTATTCTCCGACAGCCAAGTCCACTGAGCCATCGAAGCCCGCACCCCAGAAGCCCGCAAGCCTATTCGATATGCCAGCACCGGCTGCCACAACCACCGTCGCGCCTGCAGAATCGGACGAAGAACCCGGGTTTGCGGAGGTTGACGACGATGAGCCAATCGAAGAGACCGAAGAACTGGATGACGCGGCCTGAGATATTCATCACCCAATTCTCTACACAATCGTCGCACGCATATCATGATGATTGAGGTCACGGTTGAAAATCAGGTCTAATATTGTCACTCACGGACAGATGCCGCCGACCCAATCCAGATCATGAATGAGGCAAGCCATGCCATGCAATCCCGACGAGTTGAGACACGTTCCTCTTTTCGAACTTCTGGACGACGATGAAGTTGAAGTTCTGGCGGCGCAGGTGGAGATCAAGCGATTTGCGCCGCTGGAGCGAATTTTCCAGGCCGGCGACCCCGCAGATCATGGTTACGTGGTGATGTCGGGCAAAGCGCAAGTGGCCATGATGGACGAAGACCAGCAGGAAGTAGTGGTTGAGGAGCCGGTGCACGGGGAGTTCTTCGGCTTTGCATCGATGCTTCAGCAGTCCGAGCACCAGTCGACGGCGATGGCGATAGAAGAGACGGTCTGCCTGGAGGTTGGGCGCGATGACATTATCGAATTGGTGATGCATATGCCGATGGCAGGCATGGACATGCTGACCATGCAGGCGCGGCAGCTCCATGCCTCGCAGAATCTGGTGCGGAGCCGGATCAGCCGCAACCCCAACGAGGTCATCGAGGAAGAGGCAACCTTTGGTGAGCGTCTAGCGGACTCTGTGGCGCGCTTTGGTGGCTCTTGGTCGTTCATCATCCTTTTTGCGGTTATTCTCGTGGTCTATTCGTCGACGAACGTGGCGCTGCACAACCGGGCGTGGGATCCGTATCCATTCATTCTGCTGAACCTGTTTCTGTCGATGCTGGCTGCGATTCAGGCTCCGGTGATCATGATGAGCCAAAACCGTCAGGACGTGAAGGACCGTGTACGGAGTGAGTTGGATTTTCAGGTGAACCGGCGCGCTGAGGCGGAAATTCAATTGCTGTCACATCAGATGAGTTCGCTGATGGGCAAGATGGAGGATGTGGTGCGCCAGAGGGCGAGTCCGGAAGCAGATACCGAACTTCACAGCAGCCCGAGCAAAGCTAAGCCTTGATCGATCTGAGTGGGGAAAGGGTCGTGCGCGCGTTGTAGCTACCAGCTGCCACACCCAACCCTGCGCCTGCCGGATCTCGACCACGCAAAAGCTTCGTACTCAACAGCCTGATCTCTCCACAGTCGCGACGCAACTATCGATTTGCAATGGACAAATTCATTGCCTGGTACTGCTCGGCGCCTCGCGCTCAATTGCACCGTCGCGCTCAGATTTCGACTCCATTTGGAGAGCCTCGGATTAGCATCCGCAACTATCAACCAGAGGCTCGCTGCAGTGCGGCGCCTTTCCTATGAAGCGGCAGATTCCGGTCTGCTGAGCCTTGAATTGGAGGCGGGTACGATGTGCGCGAATGCGCAATGCGTCTGGGCCTTGAGCACATAGCGCCGCACGATCTTCGTCGCACTTGTGCCAATCTGTGCCACTCTAACGGTGGAGAACTTGAACAAATTCAATTTCTCCTGGGCCATGCATCTGTTCTGACTACGGAGCGTTATCTCGGTTCCAAGCAGAATCTGGAGGAACCAGTCAATGACCGATTCGGACCTCTGTATAAAAGCAAGACCTTCGACATCAGGAGAATCTGTTTTTGCGAGATGAGATCAAGGTATTAACAACCAGGATCTGAACCAGATACATGGTCCCTTTGTAGGCGTAGGGATCGCCTGCGACGGTCCTGTCGATCATCAGAATGTGAGCAAAACAGAGCATACAATCGTTCCCGAATTTAGCAATTCTGTGATCAACGCATCTTCATATGTAAGTGACGAGGAGTCCTGTATGTCTGAAGTCTTGGATGGGCCGGACCTTCACCGCATTGGTGCCGATCATCAATTGACCGCGCCGCTCCCTTGGTATCGAAAGCGCTGGTTTCTGTGGACGAGCTTGCTGCTCCTGCTGCTTCTGGTCGTAATCATCGGTGTGGTCATTCACAAGAACAACGTCAAAGCCGCAGCTGCCAAGCGCGCGCTGGCCGCGGTGAAGCCATCCGTTTCCGCTACGGTTGCTACGGCAACCAAGGGCAGCATCGGCATTTACCTCGATGCCATTGGCACGGTGACGCCGGTCTACACTGCCTCCATCACCGCGCAGGCAAGCGGAGTCTTGACAGCGGTACATTATAGCGAGGGTCAGACCATTCAAAAAGGGGATGCACTGATCGACATCGATCCGCGCCCGTATCAGGCTCAATTGATGCAGGCCGAGGGCGCGCTGGAGCGCGACACGAATATTCTGGCGCAGGCGCAGATGGACCTGGATCGCTATCGCGCGGCATGGGCGGGCAACGGAATCCCCAAGCAGTTGCTGGAGGACCAGGAAAAGATTGTGCTGCAAGACAAAGGCACAGTGAAGAACGATCAAGGCACCGTGAATTACGACCAGGTCCAGCTCAGCTATTGCCACATCAGCTCTCCGATAGCCGGTCGTGTCGGTCTTCGCCTGGTGGACCCAGGGAACGTGGTGCAGGCATCGGCGGCCGCGGTGCTGGCGGTCATCACGCAGGTGCAGCCGATCACTGTGATTTTCACCATGCCAGAAGACAGCCTTGTGCAGGTACAGGATCGCATGCGCAAGGTGCATACGCTGTCCGTGGATGCGTGGGATCGTGCGCAGACCGCCAAATTAGCGTCGGGCAAGTTGCAATCCATTGACAACCAGATCGACACCACAACGGGAACAGTCAAGCTGCGCGCCCTCTTCGATAACAAAAATGGCGCTCTCTTCCCCAATCAGTTTGTCAACACAAGGTTGCTGGTCAATACGCTCGATGGCGTCACGCTGGTTCCCACCAACGCCGTTCAGCACAACGGACAAGTAGCCTTTCTTTATGTAGTAACGAATGGAACGGCAAGCGTGCGTACCATCACGACGGGAGTTGCCGACGGCGGCATGATCTCGGTTACGGGAATCAATCCCGGCGAGGTGGTGGCCACCAGCAGCTTCGACAAGTTGCAGATCGGGAGCAAAGTTGTCGTGTCGAAGCAGGCTTCGTCGGCAAATGCAACTGAGGGTAATACTCCGTGAATCCATCCGGGCCTTTTATTCAGCGACCCGTTGCCACTGCGCTGCTGATGGCCGCCATCCTGCTGGTGGGTATCGTCGCATATTTCCAGTTGCCTGTCTCCGCCTTGCCGGAGGTCGATTATCCCACCATTCAGGTGCTGACCTTCTATCCCGGCGCAAGCCCGGATGTAATGGCCACTACGGTGACTGCTCCGCTGGAGCGGCAGTTCGGCCAACTGCAAGGGCTGAGCCAGATGACTTCGACCAGTTCGGGCGGATCGTCTGTCATTGTGTTGCAGTTTGCCCTCAGCCTGAACATCGACATTGCCGAAGAAGAGGTCCAGTCCTCGATTAACGCGGCGCAGAGTTTTCTGCCGTCCAGCCTTCCCTCGCCGCCGGTTTATAGCAAAACCAATCCCGCGGATGCGCCCGTGCTCACGCTGGCCGTCACCTCCAACTCGATCCCGCTCTCGCAGGTTGAGGATCTGGTGGATACGCGGCTTGCGCCCAAGCTCTCGCAGTTGAGCGGAGTCGGCCTGGTGAGCATCAGCGGCGGGCAAAAGCCGGCGGTGCGCATTCAAGCCAACCCGACAGCGCTTTCGTCGTATGGATTGAATCTTGAAGATTTGCGCACAACACTTCTGGCCACCAGCGTCAATGCCGCCAAAGGAAACTTCGATGGAGCGCATCAGGATTACCAGATCAATGCCAACGATCAACTGGTAACCAGCGATGACTATCGCAAGGTTGTGGTTGCCTACCGCAATGGCGCGCCCATCATGCTGACGGATGTTGCGCAAGTCGTGGATGGCATCGAGAACAAAAAGCAGGCAGCGTGGATGAACGAGACCCCGGCGGTCATCGTCAACATTCAGCGACAGCCCGGTGCCAACACCATCAGCGTGGTGAAGGCCGTCAAAGCGATCTTGCCGCAGCTTGAGGTGAACCTTCCCGCTTCCATCCAGGTAACGCCGCTTACCGATCTCACCACGGCCATCAATGCTTCAGTCTCTGATGTCGAGTTTGAATTGATGCTGACCGTTGCACTCGTGGTGATGGTCATCTTTCTTTTTCTGCGCAATGTTTATGCAACCATCATTCCCAGCATTGCCGTGCCGGTTTCCTTGGTGGGCACCTTCGGCGTAATGTATGCGCTGGGCTATAGCCTCGACAATCTTTCCCTGATGGCGCTCACCATCTCCACTGGCTTTGTAGTGGATGATGCGATCGTGATGATCGAGAACATCACGCGCTATCTTGAAGCCGGAGAGACGCCGATGCAGGCGGCCATGAAAGGCGCAGAGCAGATTGGCTTCACCATCATCTCTCTCACTGTTTCGCTGATTGCGGTGCTGATTCCGCTGCTCTTCATGGGCGATGTGGTTGGTCGCCTCTTTCGCGAATTCGCGGTTACCCTCGCCGTCACCATTATCCTGTCGGCCGTTGTCTCTCTCACGCTGACGCCGATGATGTGCTCGCGCATTCTGCGCCACTCCCCTCCCAAGGAACAGCAGGGCCGCATCTTCAGGGCTTCCGAGCGCGCCTTCGAAAACATGATTGCGTTCTACGGCCGCACGCTCAAGTTCGTGCTTGGCTACCAGACCATCACGCTGCTGATCGCTGCCGCAACGCTGGTACTGACGATTATTCTCTACATCATCATCCCCAAGGGATTCTTCCCCACCCAGGATACAGGTGTCATTCAGGGCATCTCGCAGGCGCCGGCGACCATTTCGTTTGCAGCCATGGAGCAGAAGCAGCAGCAACTGGCGCACATTATTCTTCAGGATCCAGCGGTCGAAAGTTTATCCTCCTTTATAGGCGCGGATGGAACCAATACCACACTGAACAGCGGACGAATGTCCATCAACCTGAAGCCGCTGAATGCGCGCGACCTGAGCGCCTCCGACGTTATTCGCAGGCTGCAGACCAGCCTCAAGCCGGTTGAGGGTATCGAACTCTACATGGAACCGGTGCAGAACATCACGGTGGATGATCGCGTCAGCCGCACTCAGTATCAGTACACGCTGGAGGACCCCGATGCGAACGAGTTGAACCTGTGGACCGGCAAACTGGTTGACAAGATGAAGCAGTTGCCCCAGCTTGCCGATGTGGCCACCGACCAGCAAACCGGAGGACTGGCGGTCTCGCTGGTCATTGATCGCGTGACCGCATCCAGGCTTGGCATCGCGCCGTCTACGATTGACAGCACCCTCTACGACGCCTATGGGCAGCGCCAGATCAGCACCATGTATACGCAGTTGAATCAGTATCACGTGATTTTGGAAACGGCTCCAAGTTCTCAACAAAGCCCAAACAAACTTCAGGATTTATATATTCAGACAAATGCTTCCGCTGGAGGCTCTGGGCCAGGCGCATCCTCGTCCTTCGCATCCTCGGGTTCCTCTTCCGCCGGTTCCAATGCAACCACGACCTCCATAAAATACACGCCTTCATCGCTGGCGCTCAGTGCGCCATTAAATGCGCTTCAATCCGGCGTGGGCGCCAGCGGCACGGCGAATGCGGCCACCAGCACCAGCGCATCCAATGCCGTGCCTCTCAGCGCGTTTACGCATCTTGAGAAAGCATCTGAGTCGCTCTCCATCAATCACCAGGGCCAGTTCCCGGCCGTGACCGTGTCGTTCAATCTGGCGCCCAATGCCGCGCTGGGAGGCGCCATCACGGCCATCGAGAAGGCGCAAAAAGACCTGAATATGCCGGCCAGCGTTCAGTATGGATTTCAAGGCACCGCGGCTTCCTTTCAGGGCTCGCTCTCCAATGAAGGCCTGCTGATTCTGGCCGCGCTGGCCGCCGTCTACATCGTGCTCGGCATTCTCTATGAGAGCTTCATTCATCCCATCACGATTCTTTCTACGCTGCCGTCCGCTGGCGTCGGCGCGTTGCTGGCCCTCATTCTCTTCAAGCAGGACCTCAGTGTCGTTGCAATCATCGGCATCATCCTGCTGATCGGCATTGTCAAAAAGAACGGCATCATGATGGTCGACTTTGCGATGGAGGGAGAACGCGAACACGGCAAGAATGCGACGGACGCCATTTACGATGCGTGCCTACTGCGCTTTCGGCCAATCATGATGACTACCATGGCTGCGCTGCTGGCGGGTCTTCCGCTGGCTCTGGGTCGGGGAATGGGATCAGAGTTGAGGCGACCATTGGGCATTGCCATGGTCGGCGGATTGCTGCTGAGCCAAGTGCTTACATTGTATACAACGCCCGTCATCTACATATTCTTTGATCGTCTCGGCCATCGTTTCAGCCGTGCGCCGAAAACGATTGAAAGTGGCGGCGAGCCGCTGCCGGCGGAGGCTCCATGAATATCTCCGCCCCCTTTATCCGCCGGCCTGTAGCCACCACATTGCTGACGGTGGGCATCGTTCTTGTCGGGGCCATCGCCTTCAATGTCCTACCTGTTTCTCCCTTGCCGCAAGTCGATTTCCCGACGATCTCGGTTTCCGCCAGCTTGCCGGGCGCAAGCCCTGAGATCACTGCCTCCTCGATTGCAACTCCGCTTGAGCGTCAGTTCAGCCACATCGCCGGCGTCACTGAAATGACCTCGTCAAGTTCGCTGGGCAGCACCTCGATCACGTTGCAATTCGATCTGAGCCGCGACATCGACGGCGCGGCGCGAGACGTCGAGGCGGCCATCAACGCGGCGCGCACGTACTTGCCTGCAAACTTGCCTGCCAATCCAACCTATCGCAAAGTGAATCCGGCGGATTCACCGATCATCATTCTCGGACTAACCTCCGACAAATACGACAAGCCGACGCTCTATGACGAAGCGTCGTCGGTCATTGCACAAAAGCTTTCGCAGATCGCGGGTGTGGGGCAGGTATCGGTCGGCGGAGGCGCAGGCCCTTCAGTGCGCGTGGAAGTGAACCCCACGCTGCTCAACAGCCACGGACTCACCATTCAGAACATTCAGTCCGTATTGAGCCAGCAAAACGCGCATGAACCGGCCGGACAAATCTCAGACGGGACTACAACCGCGGACATCGTCACCAACGACCAGATCTCCCGCGCAGACCAATTCAAGTCGCTGATTATCGGAAGCAACAAGGGTGCCGCAGTCCGGCTCGTCGATGTTGCGGACGTATCCAATGGAGCGCAGAATATTCGCACCGCGGGATACCTGAATGGCACGCCCTCAATCACCATCATGATCTTTCGCCAGCCGGGCGCAAACATCATCGACACTGTCGATCGTGTTCGCGCGGAATTGCCATCGATTGAAGCCTCGATTCCACAAGGCATCAAGACAACCATTGTCCTCGACCGCACCACCACCATCCGCGCCTCTGTCAGCGATGTGGAGAAGACTCTCATTCTCTCCGTCATCCTGGTCATTCTTGTCGTCTTCATCTTCCTGCGCAACTGGCGAGCCATACTCATTCCTACTGTCGCCGTTCCCGCTTCGCTCATCGGCACCTTCGCCGTCATGTACCTGTTCGGTTTCAGCATCGACAATCTATCGCTGATGGCATTGACCATCTCGACAGGCTTCGTGGTCGATGATGCCATTGTGGTGATGGAAAATATCTCCCGCCTCCGCGAAGGTGGAATGGCACCCATGAAGGCAGCCTTTCAAGGTTCCAAAGAGATAGGGTTTACCATTCTTTCCATTAGCCTATCGCTGATTGCGGTCTTTATTCCCATTTTGCTCATGGCTGGCATCGTAGGCCGCCTCTTCCGCGAGTTTGCCATCACGCTGTCAACGGCGATTGTTGTTTCAATGCTGATCTCTCTCACGACCACGCCCATGATGTGCGCCTTTCTGCTCAAGGATGAGAGGACGATCAAGCACGGCAGCGCATATCGCATCACCGAGCATGGATTCACATGGATGCTCTCCACGTACAGCCGTTCTCTGGCGTGGGTATTAGAGCACCCCGCTCCCATGCTCACCCTGCTGCTGCTCACCATTGCGCTGAATTTTTATCTCATCGACATCATCCCCAAGGGGTTCTTTCCGCAGCAGGATACGGGAGCGCTCACAGGCAGCGCACGCGGGCCGCAGGACGCTTCATTTCCGGTGATGAATGACTCGATACTGCAACTAGTGAACACAATCAAGGCCGATCCGGCAGTCGAAAATGTCATTGCCCACACGGGCGGCGGCGGCGCATCCAACACTGGCTCCATCTATATCGCGCTCAAACCACTCGATGTTCGAAAGGTTGGAGCGCCAGAGATTATCAATCGCTTGAGGCCCAAGCTCAACAAGCTCCCCGTCGCTTCCGCGTTCCTTCAGGCCGCGCAGGATCTGCGTATCGGAGGACGATCAAGCAATGCCATGTATCAATACACAATTCAGTCGGATAACGTGGCGGATCTTGCCCACTGGGGCCCCATCTTGCTTGCAGGAATGCAGAAGATTCCAGGCTTTCAGGACGTGAGCAGCGATGCGCAGAATAGCGGCCTGCAAGAGTTGATCGCTTATGATCGCCCCACTGCGGCGCGGCTCGGCATCACGCCTCAGTCTGTCGATACGTCCCTCTACAGTGCCTTCGGACAGTCGCAGGTCTCTATCATCTACACACAACTGAATCAGTATTACGTGGTGCTGGAGGTTGCGCCGCAGTACTGGCAAACTCCCGATGGCTTGAAGAATATCTACCTGAACACTACGGGCAGCGGATTGATTCCCCTTTCTTCCGTAAGCACGGCGCAGACAAGCACAACGCCGCTGGTCATCAATCACACCAGCTCGTTTCCATCCGTCACCGTGTCGTTCAACCTGGCGGCCAATATGTCGTTGAGCGACGCCACGCGTCTGGTCTCCCAGATGCAAGAGAAGCTCAATATGCCACAAACCGTGCGCGGCTTCTTTGCCGGAACGGCCTCCGCGTATCAAACATCGCTGGCTAGCGAGCCGCTTCTTATAGGTACTGCGCTTCTCGCGGTTTACATTGTTCTTGGCATTTTGTATGAGAGCCTGGTGCATCCACTCACAATCATCTCCACTCTGCCTTCGGCAAGTGTGGGAGCCATGCTCGCGCTTATGCTCTTCAAAGTTGACCTTAACGTGATCTCGATCATCGGCATTATCCTGCTGATCGGCATTGTGAAAAAGAACGCAATCATGATGATCGACTTTGCCCTCGTTGCCGAGCGCGAGCACGGCAAGAGCACCACAGATGCCATCTTTGAAGCTTGCCAGCTTCGCTTTCGCCCCATCCTGATGACCACCATGGCCGCTTTGTTTGGCGCGCTGCCGCTGGCCTTCGGCACCGGCACAGGCTCAGAACTCAGGCGTCCGCTGGGCATCACCATCGTCGGCGGATTGATCGTCAGCCAAATGCTGACTCTTTACACCACGCCGGTCGTCTATCTGGCCTTCGACCGCATGCGACTGCGCTTCAAGGGCAGCCAACCAGAACCACTGCTCTCTGAAAAAGCTGAGGCATTTTAGCAACGGAGTGTTCGATATGAAGAAGTTGATCAAGCAATCGCGAAGGCCATACGTGGTGTCCTCTGCACTCACAGTCGCTGTGTTCTGTGCGATGCTGGCGGGATGCAGCGTTGGTCCAAAGTATCTTCCGCCCGCGATGACAGCGCCCGCAGCCTTCAAGGAAGCCGATGGATGGACCGTGGCGCAGCCCCAGGATGCGGCTCTGCGCGGCAAGTGGTGGGAGATATACAATGAACCCGATTTGAATTCGCTTGAAGACAAACTCAATATCGACAATCAGAATATCCGTCAGGCCTTCGAGAACTTCATGGAAGCGCGAGCTTTGGTGCGTGAGGCGCGGTCGCAGTATTTTCCCACAGTCAGCGTTGGCGGCTCTTATACGCGTTCACAGACATCTTCCAATGTTGGGTCCAAGACGAGCACTGGTACAACAGGAGGGCAACAATCGCAGGTGTTTTCTCTTCCTGCTGACGTTTCCTGGGAGCCAGACCTGTGGGGGAAGGTACGGAACACAGTGCGCGCCAGTCAATATACAGCGCAATTGACAGCGGCCGATCTTGAGAATGAAAGGCTAACCGAACAAGCCAGCCTAGCACAATACTTCTTTGAGATTCACGGCCAGGATGCATTGCAAAAACTCCTCAATGAAACAGTTGACGCCGACAGGAAAGCAGTCGAAGTTGTGCGGGCTGCTTATGACACCGGCGTTGGCGACCAAATCTCCGTTGTCGAAGCGCAAACGACTTTGCACAGCGCGCAGGCGGCGGCAATCAATCTAGGTATTGCGCGCGCGCAGTATGAGCACGTGATTGCCATGCTCATCGGCAAACCGGCCCCGGCATTTTCCATCCCAGTGGAAGCAAAGACAAGCACGCCTCCGCCCATCCCCATCGGCTTGCCCTCCCAACTGCTCGAACGCCGCCCAGACATAGCAGCCGCGGAGCGAAATATGGCCTCCGCCAATGCGCAGATCAGAGTTGCTTATGCAGCCTATTATCCTACGTTGACGCTCTCAGCCACTGGAGGCTTGGAAAGCTCGGCGCTCAAGAATCTGATCTCTGCACCCAGCCGCTTCTGGTCTGTCGGGCCATCTATCTCTGAGACTGTCTATGACGGCGGCCTGCGTCGCGCCACCGTTAATCAATACATCGCAACGTACAATGCAAATGTTGCCGCGTATCGCCAATCGGTTCTGGTTGCATTCGAACAGGTGGAAGACTCGCTTGCGGCGGTTCGAATCTTATCGCAACAGATTCAGCGTCAGCAGGAAGCCGTCGACTCGTCCAGGACGTTTCTACGGCTTGCGTTGACGCGCTACGATTCAGGTATCGATCCTTACATCGACGTGGTCACTGCGCAAACTACCCTGCTCTTCAACCTGCAGTCGCTGACTGCACTACAAGTTCAGCAAATGACGGCATCAGTACAACTGATTGAAGCTCTGGGCGGAGGTTGGGACCGGTCGCAGTTACCTACGCCTCTCCAGGTCACGGAGAAATCTTCAAAAGCGGAGACCACGATTCAGCATTAGATAGCGAAGGCTTCCTTTGCGATGAAACCGTAGGAAATACAGTTGGCACGATCGGACCTGAAAAACGCCGATTGCACCAGAATAGATTCTGGAATGACGCGAAATCGCCTTACCACTCGGGGTGCGTCTCAGAAGGA
>Ga0302278_10002805_pt1 | contig 19659 bp, 19 predicted proteins | sample III_Bog_N3_2_FD_194543 | JGI IMG/M metagenome (GOLD analysis project Ga0302278, IMG submission 194543) | Peat permafrost microbial communities from Stordalen Mire near Abisko, Sweden - III_Bog_N3_2 | ecosystem: Environmental > Terrestrial > Soil > Wetlands > Peat | place: Sweden: Abisko...
CGCTCGGCGGCTGGAACCGCGGTGAAGGCGGCCATGCGCCGCATCCACTGCGCGCCAGTGGCGCTGGGCAGATTGTGGATGCCGATATGGAACGCCGTCGCGCCATACGGCACCGTCCACTCCAGCGAGACGGGGATCTGCCGCGCGGACGCGAGCGAGCGCAGCAGCATGGGCGCCTGGATGTCGTCGTGGTCGGTGAGCGAGACCATGGCCGGAAGCTGTAGCTTGTCCTCGATCTGCGTGCGCTCCAGGTCGAAGGCGAGGCGAGGCGTAAGCGGAGGGGTCCAGTAACTGCGCGCGTAGTCCGGTCGAATCCCGGTTGTCCGCTGGCAGCGTCGCTCACACCAGCGCATCAGCGGCTGTAGCACGCCCCAGTCGGTGGAGAGCTCCGCGATAAAGTCCAGCGTCTCCTTGGACTGGTTGGTGTGGCTGTGCAGCGAGACTCCAGCGGTGAATCCCGCGGCGGCGTGCGGCTCGCGCCATAGGTAGGAGACGCTCTGGCTCATGGTGGTGCCTCCGGCTTTCCTGCACCTCCAGTCTCCTGAAACCATGTGAAGAGAAGATGACTGCACCGAGAATTGTGCGAGAAGCCGAACCAAAATGGGCACCTGTAAATACTTATGCCAGCGTCTAAGTGAACGCCCTATTCATTCCTCCGGGTTGGGCTGCCCTTTACCGGCAGTAATCAGGTTGCGCAAGCTGTCGTTGATATAGAAGCCCCAAGCGCCGGAGCAGCCGCCGTAACACTCGAAGGTTGGAACCAAGCCAATGTGAGTAAAGCGGAGTTCGGTCTTGCCGTCCTTGGATTTGATTTCGAACACAATGTCCGTGCCATTCCACTCGGTCTTGTCTTTGACAAAGTTAAGTGTGGCATCGGTCACATGCCATACGACCTTCTTCCCTGGCACCAGTTCCGTGATCTTCTGGGTGCTGCGGTGAACGTCTTTGTAGCGATACGTCCACTCCTCCCCGAGTTTATCGGTACTGCCGTCAATTTCTCCCGACCACCACCCGCGAACATTGTTGATGGCGTCAAAGACCTCTTCGGGAGATTGGTCCACAGTAAAAGTAATGGTAAGATTTTGATCCTTCATCGTCGGTTCTCCTTTCGTTTCCGATGGATCCTTTGGCCGGGCGCCCCATCCTACGCGTTTTTTGCGAAGGGTGGGATGGTAACCCCTACCGCGTCTTGGCGATGTCCGGCCCGAGGAGCTCCTGCGCGCTGGGCGCCGGAGTCTCCGGCACGCCGACGTCGGGCATCGCGTGTTCGCGCTCGAAGGCGGCCTCATGCTCCAGGTCGACGGTCAGGTTCGCCTTCAGCAGCGCGAACGCCTCCTGCGGCGTGTCCACAAACTGGAAGAGATCGCGGTCCTTCATCGCGATGGCGCCCTTCTCCGCGAGAATGTCGAGGTTGAGGACACTCTTCCAGTAGCTCGGCCCGTAGATGAGAACGGTGATCTTCTTGGCCAGCTTCTGCGTCTGCGCCAGGGTCAACAGCTCGAACATCTCGTCCAGCGTTCCGAAGCCGCCGGGAAAGACCACCAGCGCCTTGGCCAGGTACGCGAACCAGAACTTGCGCATGAAGAAGTAGTGGAACTCGAAGTTGAGGTCGGGCGTGATGTAGGGGTTGGGCATCTGCTCGAAGGGCAGCTTGATGTTGAGGCCGATGGTCTTGGCGCCTGCCTCGTATGCCCCGCGGTTGGCCGCCTCCATGATCCCCGGCCCGCCGCCTGAGGTAATCACATAGCGGCGGCGGCGGCCGGGCAGCGTCATCGCCCAGCGCGAAACCAGCCCGGAGAGCGTGCGCGCGTCCTCGTAGTAGCGCGACATCTCGACGGCGGCCTCGGCCAGACGCAGCTTCTGCTCCGTGGCCTCGCCGCGCTCCACCTCATGCGCGCGCGCGGGCTGCTGGTCGGCCGGCGCGGGCGTTGTGGAGCCGGTGTTCTCCAGCAGCTCCAGCTCATGGCTTGCCACGTCCAGCGCGCGGAAGCGCGCCGAACCGAAGAAGACCACCGTGTCCTGGATGCGTTCGCGCCGGAAGCGCACCATCGGCTCCTGATATTCGGCCATCATGCGCATCACGCGGCCGTCGGGCGAGTTGAGAAACTCCGGATTTTCGTACGCCAGCGGCGCGGGGTAAAGCGGGTCGGGACTTTTGCGTTGCATCGTTCTTCGTTTCCTCCTGCGGTTGACCTCTGCTCTGTCTTCCGCATAGCGAGCGCTGTCTATCGACGGTGATCGCGGTAGTGGATCGCCTCCGAGACGCCGATCCATATGTCCAGCAGACCAAGCCCCGAGATCAGCCCGCGCACCGCGCCATTGCGCAGCACAGCCGCCAGAGCGGGATGCGACTGGATGAAGAGGTTGTGATCCCAGACCTTCGTCCACCAGGGCAGGATCATCACCAGCACGCCCAGGTAGACACAGAACAGCACCAGCACAAACAGCGAAAGCCGTTGCAGCCAGATGGGCGCAACGGTGCCAGTCTCCGGCTCCGGCAAGGTCTGTGGGGGCGCGGGCTGCGCGTTCGGCTGCGGCAACGGCAAGTTCGGCGCGCTGGGCGGCGCGGCTAAACCATCGGAGGCAACGTGTGCGTCGAAAGGCATCAGACTCCCCTGTTGACAGTAGCAGAGCCAGTTGCCGGTTTCTAGAGCGGTTTCACAGTACCGTTGCCCTCGCAAAGATTTTGCGATGTGGTTTTCTTTGAGAGAAAACCACGCGAGCTTCATTTCCTCCGGGAATATCCACTGTGAAACCGCTCGCCTTTGTGCTGTGCATCATGCGGTCCATCCTCCTTTGTGCGTCTGAGATGAGAAAATAGAAGACAATGCTTCAACTCTCCTCCGCCGGCAAACGGTTCGGCCCCAAACTCCTCTTTGAAGACGTCAACTGGCTCATCACGCCGGACGAGCGCACTGGCCTGGTTGGCGGCAATGGCACGGGCAAATCCACGCTGCTCAAGATCCTCGCCGGCCTCGATACCCTCGACTACGGCGAGCTCACCTCGGTCAAGGGAATGACCATTGGATACCTGCCGCAGGACGGCCTCGCCATCGGCGGCAAGACCGTCTTTGCCGAGTGCCTCTCCGTCTTCGACCACCTCTTCGATCTGGAGCGCGAGGCCGAAGAGATCACCCACACTCTCTCCACCGCCGACCCCGAATCGCGAGAGTACCGCGCCGCCGCCGACCGCTACTCCGACATCGCGGACCACCTGCATGTCCATGACATCTACACCCTCGACTCGCAGGTCGGCGCCGTGCTCGGCGGGCTCGGATTCACCAAGGAGGACTGGGAGCGCCGCACGGAGGAATTTTCCGGCGGCTGGCAGATGCGCATCGCCCTGGCCAAGCTGCTGCTGCAAAAGCCCTCGTTGCTGCTGCTCGACGAGCCCACCAACCACCTCGACCTGGAGAGCCGCAACTGGCTGGAGAACTACCTGCACGATTATCCCTACGCCTTCATCCTCATCTCCCACGACCGCTACTTTCTCGATGTCACCGTGAACAAGACCATCGAGATATGGAACAAGCGGCTGCACACCTATCACGGCAACTACGAAAAGTACCTGGTGCAAAAAGAAGAGCGGCGCACGCAGTTGATGAGCGCGTACAAAAACCAGCGCGACCGCATCGACGCTCTGGAGGCCTTCATCAACCGCTTCCGCTACCAGGCCACCAAGGCCAAGCAGGTGCAGTCGCGCATCAAGGAGCTGGACAAGATCGAGCGCATCGAGGTGCCGGAGGAGGAGGCGACCATCCACTTCACCATTCCGCAGCCGCCCGCCTCCGGACGCACGGTCATCGATGTTTCGCATCTGTCGAAGGACTACCCGATGCCGCCCGTCGATGGCGGACCGGCCGGAGTGAACCACGTCCTCCGGGATGTCAGCTTCCAGATCGACCGCGGCGACCGCATCGCCCTGGTGGGAGCCAACGGCGCGGGCAAATCCACGCTGATCCGCCTGCTTAGTGGCCTGGAACCGCCGACCAGCGGCAAGATCAAGCTCGGCCACAACGTCCTGGCGGATTATTTCGCCCAGGACCAGTACAAGGTCCTCGACCCCGACGCAGTCATGCTGGACGACATCAGCGGCATCGCGCCCAAAGTCCCCGTCGTCGAACTGCGCTCGCTGCTCGGTTGTTTTATGTTCTCCGGCGACGACGTATTCAAGCCGCTCGGCGTACTCTCCGGCGGCGAGCGCAATCGCTACGCCATGGCCAAGATGCTGGTGTCGCCCGCCAACATGCTCCTGCTCGACGAGCCGACCAATCACCTCGACCTGCGCGCCAAGGATGTATTGCTGGAAGCCATCGCCAACTTCACCGGCACGGTGCTCTTCGTCTCCCATGATCGCTACTTCATCGACGGCCTGGCCACGCGCGTCTTCGAGGTGGAAGACCACCGGATGCACATCTACCCCGGTAACTACGAGGACTACCTGTGGCGCAAGTCCGGTGGCCCGGAGAAAGTCGCCGTCTCTCTTACCAATTCCATGAAGCCCGCCATCCCCGAACCGAGCGCACCCGAACCCGCCGCAACGCCCGAGCCAGTCAAAGCCGTCGCTCACGCCAAGCGCCTCAACCCCATCAAGCTGAAGAAGCTGGAAGACCGCGTCGCGGCCATCGAGCAGGAACTCGCCGCCATCGACTCGCGCATCGCCGCTGTCGAGGAGAGTCTCGGCCACTACATCTCCGCCGAGGAGTCGCAGCGCACCGCCGCTTCGCTGGAAGAACTCCGCACCCAGCGCACCACGCTGCTGGCCGAGTGGGAATCGCTCGCCACCGCCCTCGAAGAGCAGAGCGACTAACCATCAAAGTTCCATCTCGAACTGCCGTCCCCCGTAATAGACACCGAGGATATATACCCGCTCGTCGACAACCTTGAAATAGATCGTGGCGCGACGTTCAAATCCTGTTGTTCGTAGCCGGGAGCGAGGTCGTCACGCTTGGTCCCGCGATACGGCGCAGCTCCCAATGCAAGACAGGTGCTGGTGAGTCGTTGAACAAATCGCTCTGCATTCGCTGGATAAAACCGCTCAGCGAGATACGCCTCGATCTCTTGCAGATGTAATTCCGCAACTTCGGAAAAGGCCACTAAATGAGGCATCAGCTTGCTTTCAACTGTCGCCGCTGTCGCCGTCTCTCTTCGAGGTGTCGCTCTACCTCTTCGATTGGTATCGCAGAAGAGGGGTCTGCCATTAGGCGGTTGTAGGCCGGAACCACGACCTCCCGCTCCCACCGCTCCTGCTCCTCGGACTCTTCCTTGAGCGCCATCAACCCTTGGTTGACGAGATCGCTCTCCGACGCGTATGCGCCGCTAGCGGCTTTACTGCGAACGAACTTGATCACTACTTCATCGGTCAGCGTGATGTTCAGGCGGTTTGTCTGTCCCATGCTGGCTCCTTTCGGATACCTTTGATCCTATCAGGGGCGCGCGATTCAGCGTCCTTCCTTCAGCCGCGCCGCCAGCCGCTTCGGCAGCCCTGCCTTCAGCACCCGCTCCTGCGCCGCCGCCACGTCATACGGCACGCGGTGGTAGACCACATCCTTCGCTGCGCTGTCGTAGACCGCAAACGCCGCGCGCCAGTCGAAGTCGCGCGGCTGTCCCACCGCTCCCGGATTGATCAGGTAACGCATGCCCGGCTCAATCGCGAGCGTCGACATCTCGCTGCCCGCGCGACTGCCGTAGCGTGGCCGCAGCTCGTGCCAGTCGTGGTCCTTCTGCGCGAAGCCGCCCTGGATGTGGGTGTGTCCCACAAACGTAATCGCCGTAGCCATCTGCCGTAACGGAGCCCACGCGTCCCTCATGTTCTGGATGTAGTGGTCCTCATGCAGCGGCGAGCCGTGCGCCAGCGACACGTGCGCCACATCCGGCCTCAGCGCGGTGGCCTCCAGCGGCCCCTGCGGCAGCGCGCGCAGCCACTCCAGGTTCTGCGCGCTCAGGGCCTCCATCGTCCACTTGGCCGCCGCCCGCGCCGTGGGATTGAAGTTGCGCGTCGATGTCAGCCCGCTGCAGACGCGGTCGTGGTTGCCGCGCACCGTCAGCGTCGCCAGCGGCCGGACCACATCCAGCACCTCATTCGGAGACGCGCCATAGCCCACCATATCGCCCAGGTTCCACAACACGTCCCACTCGCCCGCCGCGTCCAGTACTGCGGTCAGGGCCTCCAGGTTTCCGTGTATGTCGGAGAGAACAAGAGCGCGCATAGAGAAACTCAATTCGCACAATTCCGCGCGAATCTTCAGTTTATCGCAATCGCGCCCTCAGCCTTCCTTCGCCAGCCAGGCCAGCGGCCGCGTGCGGTCGCTCGTCATCGTCGGCGCCGACGCCAGCAGCCGGCGCGTGTACGTGTGCTGCGGTCTGGCAAATAGTTCCTCTGTGCTCGCCTGCTCCACAATCCTCCCCTGCTGCATCACCGCAACGCGATCGCCGGGCTGGTCGCACGCCTCGGCCACCACCGCAAGATCGTGCGAGATGAACAGCATGGAGAGCCCATGCTTTTGGCGCAACTCCTTCAGCAGTGCCAGAATCTGTGCCTGCACGGTGACGTCGAGCGCTGTCGTCGGCTCGTCCGCAATCAACAGCCGCGGCCGGTTCACAATCGCCATCGCAATCAGAATTCGCTGCATCTGCCCGCCGGAGAACTGGTGCGGATAGTCGCGCGCCCGGCGCTCCGGCTCCGGCAGCGCCACCTCGCGCATTGCATCGAGAACGAGTTGGTCAACAGCTTTTGCAGACAGTCCCGGCTGGTGTGCGCGCACCGCCTCCGCAATCTGCGCGCCCACCCGCATCACCGGGTTCAGCGCGGTCATCGGCTCCTGAAACACCATCGCCACGTCGCTGCCGCGCCGCAGTCGCATCTCGCGCTGTGGCAGCGCCAACAGGTCCACCGCCGCTGGGTGCCCCACATCTCGCGTTTGAGATGTGGGTTCAGACCTGAACAGAACCCTGCCCGTGACGCTCGTCTCGACCGGCAGCAGCCGCAGCACCGCCAGCGCGGTCACCGACTTGCCCGACCCAGACTCGCCCACTACGCCCAGCGTCTGGCCCGCCGCAATCTCGAACCCGATCCCATGCACCACCTCGCGGCCGCCAAATCCAATCGACAGGTCCTCGATCCGCAGAATCGGCGGTGTGCCTGGCGCTGCGCCGAGGCCAAGCGGTGCTCCATTGCCGGAAGCGGATGTTGTACTCACTTCGTAGATGTTAGCCGAGCGCGCGATCATCCGCTCAAAATGCTCCGGAAGAGAACAATCCTGCCAAGGGAGTCCTTTTGACCCTGGGCGCATCGAACGGGGCAGAATTTCCGTATGTCATTCGAGGCGCGACTGGCTGCGGCATCGGCGAAGATGCGACCGTACCGGTTCCGATTGCGAAATAGCTATATTGGATATAACATTCATATTAGCTAGTTTATTTCGAGGCAAAATAATGGTTACGATGACCTCCGCGGCAGCACAAAATGGCTTCGGCAAGTTGCTCGATACGGTGCAGCGCGAGGCGGTCACGATTACCCGTCATGGACGGCCCACGGCCTTCGTCGTCTCTCCGCAAGACATGGAGGAACTTCTGGATTCTCGGCGCAAACGCAGCCGGGCCGTGGCCGATCTTCAGGCGTGGAGATCTCACGCCGCGAAGCGCGCGACCGCCGCACAGACCGCCGCCGCGGCCGCGTTGACCGACGCGGTTGTGACCCGCATGGTGCATGACGCTCGATGAGCCGCGTTCGGCGCGTCATTCTGGACACGAGTACGCTGGTCAGTGCAGCACTCCGCTTGGGCTCCGTGCCCGATCAAGCACTGGTGAAGGCACTGCGCACATGCGAAGTCTGCGCCAGCCTGGAGACGCTGAACGAGTTGGCGCAGGTGCTGGACCGCAAGAAGTTCGACCGCTATCTGGATCGGGAATCGCGCCGAGCCTTCGTCTCGCTGATGCGCCGGCAGGTGCGTCTGTTCGCGGTACAGGATGCAGATCTGGCGGCTGTCAATCCACCCTGCCGCGACCCAAAAGACAGCCAATTCCTGGCGTTGGCGCTGGCTTCCGAGGCCGATGCAATCGTCAGTAGCGATGAAGACCTGCTCATCCTGCATCCATGGCGCGGGATACCGATCGTGACAGCAGCAGACTTTCTCGCCTAGCTCGATGCCTGCGATCTTTCCGGTCCGCAAACTGGCCACCGGTCTCCCGTCTCGCGCCCAGGGCAGGATACTCTGGGATGAGACGCCGCACATTCCGATCGCGTCTAACAGAACGCATGAAAAAGAGCATGGACCCACATCGCACCCAACGCGGCCCGCACGCCAGCGCCCGAGCACTCGGGGCGCTGCTGATCTGTGTTGCCGCGAGCACCCCTCTCCACACGTTACTGCAAGCCCAGACCCACAAAGTCGCCGCACCGGATAAGGTCGTGCGCGCGGTCGGCGTCTACGAGTGGACCGGAGATATGGCGAAGCCAGCCGCCAGCCGCCTCATCCCCGTCTCGCTCTTCATCAACGGCAAGCTGGAAGACGCCGCCGTATATCTTGCGCGGCCCGTCCCCTTCGCCCTCACCTCCGGCAATGTCTACGAGCTTGACCAGGCCGGCGTTGCACTGGGCACGCTCGACCTCGCCTTCGCGCGCCACATGGCCGCCTCCGGCGCTGCCGCCACACCCTACGACGACGGATGGTTCGGCTACGGTAAGTTCGTCCCTCCAACTCCACCCAAGCCCTCGACACTGCGGCCCTCCAAGACGCTCGGGGTCATCAACGGCCTCGATGACGATGACGACCGCCCCCACTTCTCCGCGCGCTCCGCCCAACCCGGCTCCGGGGACGCGGCAACCCCCACCTCTGGCGCGCCCGCATCCTCCACCGGCACACCGGCAGCCGATCCCGACCGTCCAACCCTGCACCGCTCAACCGGCAGCGCAGACCAGACCACCAGCAGCAGCTCCGGCGAAACTCCCGTCAACGATCCCGACCGCCCCACCCTGCGCCGCCGCAGCCCGCAGGACGCCGCCAAGAACACCGCCGATCAGCCGGATGCTAACTCCGCAGTCGCCTCGCTGAACGACGATCCCAGCCGCCCTCTGCTACACCGTGGCAAGCCCGTCAGCGCGCTCACCGACGCGGACATTCCCAAGCTCGCCGGCCTTCCCGCCGACCAGGACCTGCATCAGATGGTCGCCGTATCCGACGCCGCAAACCGCCCTCCGCACGATTTCTCCCGGGCGTGGCAGGATGAGGCCGAACACCAGGCCATTCTTGCCAAAATGCAGGCCGCCGCGCGCGCGCAGCTTGCCGCCTACGAGACGGCCAACGCGCCCGCCGCGCCCGCCGCCAAGCCTCTGCCGCCAGACACGCGCCGCATCAACAGCAAGCTCCGCCGCACTGTGGTCCAGGAGACGCCACCGCCGCCTGCGCCCACACCCGAGCCGCTACTCGACGAGCAGTTGAAGGGCTACACGCTGAGCTATGGTGGCGCGGCGACTTATGTCTACACGGCGCACACCGGCGGCCTCGGCCCCACGCTCTGCTTTGTAACTCTGGTCGCGCAGGTCGATATGAATGGCGAGCCGCAGATTGCGATCAAGAGCGTCACCGACGCCACGCATCTCGACCGCACGCCGCGCATGAGGCTGGTCGACGCAGTCGATGCCGAAGCCTCCAACCGCGCCAGCCTGCTCATCGAGCTGCGCGCCCAGAACTCCCGCCAGTTCGCGCTCTACCGCGTCATCGGCGCACGCGCCGAACAGACCTTCCTCACCGGCTCAACCCAGTAAGGGAAGCGCTGCATCTGTCCGTGCATTGCATGGGCAAAGGTTCCCTGCCGCGGAATACTCCCCTACAGCGGAACGCTCTTCAGCCACTCGCGGAACTCCGGCCCCAGGTCCTCGCGCTTCAGCGCCAGCTCGACGGTGGCCTTCAGGAAGCCCAGCTTGTCTCCCGCGTCGTGGCGCTTGCCCTCGTAGCGAAATCCGTAGACCTTCTCGTGCTGGAGCAGCGCCTTGATGGCGTCGGTCAACTGCAACTCGCCGCCTGCACCAGGTTTCACGCCCTCGATCATCTGGAAGATGCGCGGCGTCAGGATGTATCGCCCAATGATTGCGTTGGCCGATGGAGCGTCCTCGAACTTCGGCTTCTCCACCATCCCCTTCACCGCCATCAGCCGCGGGTTGCGCGCATCCGGCGTGCAGTCCAGGCAGCCGTAGTTGGAGATCGCAGGGCCCTCCACCACCTCCGACGCCAGAATGCTCGCCTGCGTCTCCTCGAACGCCTCCACCATCTGCTTCATGCAGGGAACGCGCGCGTCCACGATGTCGTCCGGCAGCAACACGCAGAACGGCTCGTCTCCCACCAGTTCTTTCGCCATCAGAATCGCGTGGCCCAGCCCCAGCGGCTCGGCCTGCCGCGTGTAGACTATCTTGGCCAGTTTCGAGAGCGACCGCACCGCGTCCAGCAGCGCCTGTTTGCCCTTGGCCGCCAGCGCAGCCTCCAGCTCCGGGCTGGTGTCGAAGTGGTCCTCCATCGCCGCCTTGTCGCGCCCGGTGACGATGATGATCTCGGTGCATCCCGCCGCCACCGCCTCTTCCACCCCATACTGAATCAGAGGCTTGTCCACCAGGCACAGCATCTCTTTGGGGATGGACTTGGTCGCGGGCAAAAATCGCGTGCCCATGCCGGCTGCGGGAAAGACTGCCTTGCGGATCTTCTGGTGAGCCATAGGATGCGGAGCCCTCGTCGCTGAGATCAGGAGTCCATCCTAACAAAGCTCCGTCTGCGAAGATGGAAATGCCTCAGATCGCATCTGCGGTCTGAGGCAATTTCTCTTCCAGGAGAGCTGCCGTGAGCTCTAGCTGAGCGTCTCCATCAGCTTGTTGACGGTGCGGTTGAGGTCCTTGTCGGTGCGGCGGTGCTCGTCGATCTTGCTGATGGAGTGCATCACGGTGGTGTGGTGCTTGCCGCCGAACTGGCGGCCGATCTCCGGCAGCGACGCCTCGGTAAGCTGCTTGGCCAGATACATGGCGATCTGCCGCGGCACCACGATCTGGCGCGAGTTGTTCTTCTGCTTCAGCTCGGCGACCCTCATTCCGAACTGCTCGGCCACGGCGCGCTGAATGGCCTCGATGGTGATCTTGCGCACCTGGGTGTCGATGAACTGCTTGAGGCACTGCTGGGTGACGGCCAGGGTGATCTCCACGCCGTGCATACTGCACCAGGCGATGAGCCGGACCAGCGCGCCCTCCAGCTCACGCACGTTGGTGCGTACGTTGGACGCGATGAACAGCGCAACATCGGTGGGAAGGCGGGTCTGCTCGGACTCGGCTTTTTTCTGAAGGATGGCGACCTTGGTCTCGAGATCCGGCGGCTGGATGTCTGCGATCAGGCCCCACTCAAAGCGCGAGCGCAGGCGGTCCTCGAAGTCGGCCAGCTCCTTGGGCGGGCGGTCGCTGGCGATCACGATCTGCTTCATGCTCTCGTGCAGCGCGTTGAAGGTGTGGAAGAACTCCTCCTGCGTGCGCTCCTTGCCGGCCAGGAACTGAATGTCGTCGATCAGCAGAACGTCCACGGTGCGGAACTTGTCGCGGAAGCTGGTCATCTTGTCGTAGCGCACCGAGTTGATCATCTCGTTGGTGAACTTCTCGCCCGAGACGTAGCAGATGGCGGCCTGCGGCTGGCGGCGCTTCACGTCGTGGCCGATGGCATGCATCAGGTGGGTCTTGCCCATGCCCACGCCGCCGTAGATGAACAGCGGGTTGTACGCCTTGGACGGGCGCTCCGCGACGGCCTGCGCCGCGGCCATGGCAAACTGGTTGCCGCTGCCGATGACGAAGGCGTCAAACTGGTAGCGCGGGTTGAGCTGCGACGCTGTACTCCAGTCAAAGCGAGACTGCTCGGGCATGGGTGAGGTCGTGCCGAACGTCCGGCGCGAGTGCGGCGCATTGGAGTTGTGCGTGGAGACGGGCGCGAACCCGCCGTCTTCGCGGACACGCGGCGCGCTGGGGTCCTGCGCCGGCGTGGTGAAGACCACCGAGTCGATGTCCAGCGCCAGGTTGTCGATGGCTTCCTGGATCAGGTCGGCGTACTTCTCGCCCAGATGCTGGAACTCGGCGGAGGGAATGCGCACGTAGAGCGTCTTGCCCGCGATGTGGGAGAACCGCGTAGGCTTCAGCCACGTCTCATACGACTGCCGGTTGATCTTTTTCTCCAGCGCAGCGAGGATGCGGACCCATTGATTCAATACAGCTGTGGCTGTGGGAACGAATGACATACTTTCAATTCCTTCTTGGATTTGCTCCAAGTATTTTTGTTCTGAAACGTACAAACCGACCGAAAAATCAGACCGAAAAACGACTGCAACGGCAACAGAACACCCGCACCGCCGAATCCGGCGAGTGGAAAAGGGATGCTGTTTGCTGGAGGTCTTCGCGCCAGATCAAATGCTCTCGCGAAGAGAAACGACCATGCCAGCCAAAGTGCGATCTACGATTGAGTAAAAATCAACTTTGAGAAGCGGGTTTGATAGTAGCACGGAAAACAGGGCCTGTTTCAAGCGATCGAGAGATAAAATTTTTGTTGCACCATTCCTTGTGAAGAATGCTCTCTGTTGGCTCGGATCGGGTCTTCCGCAGCCCCAAACTACTCCTCTCCGCGGCACCCCTCCAGACACTTTTTTGCAGTCGCCTCGAAACCCCGGTATACTGAAAGACTGTTGCCGTTACACCTTTCAACAAGATTGAGCAGGAGCCGAACCCAATGCCGAAGCGTACCTTCCAACCGAATCGCCGCCACCGCGCCAAGACCCACGGGTTCCTGACCCGCATGAAGACCAAGGCGGGCGCAGCCGTGTTGAGCCGCCGGCGTGCCAAGGGACGCCACAAGATCGCCGTCAGCGCAGGCTTCCGCGACAACTAGGCCAATTTCGCCATCCGCGCGGTCCACCAGGCGTCCAGCAATGCCTGCCAACGCAAAGGCAAACCGCAGCGTGACTGAGATGACCCGTTCCATCCCAACCCAACCCAGGATCGAGTGGCCCGTCAGCCGCTTGTGCAAACACGCAGACTATCAGCGTGTGTACAAGGCCAGCCGCAAGCAGTTCGCCAATCAGATGAGCTACTTCTTTGCGCTGCGCCCAGCCCTCGGCCCGGACGGTACTTTGGTGCGCGGTGTCAGCGCGAAGGCAGCGCGCATCGGCCTCACCGTCGGCAAAGTCATGGGCAAGGCAGTGGACCGCAACCGCATCAAGCGGCGCATGCGCGAAGCGGTGCGGCGGCAGCTTCCGCTGCTCGAAGCCCCGGTCGATCTGGTGCTTCATCCCAAACGCGGCGTCCTCGATCTCGACTTCGCAACCCTGGAACGCGAGGTGGCCGCCGTCTTCCGGACGGTCCAGAAGGCCGCGCAGAAGCAACTCCCGGTCCAGCCAGAACCAGCAGAGACTTAACCCCGATCGACACGAATGGAACGCCATGGGACCGAAGGCAGAGGAGAGGAACGACCGCACGGCACGCCTTGCATTCCGCGTTTATAAAGCAGTGCTCTCTCCCATACTCCACACCATCAGTCCGTCGCGCTGCCTGTACCTGCCCACCTGCTCGGAGTACGCCGCCATCGCGGTCAGCCGTTTCGGGTGGTTTCGCGGATTGTGGCTCGCTCTGCGCAGGCTGGCGCGCTGCCATCCCTGGGGAAAAGGCGGCCTCGATCCCGTTCCCGAACGGACTTTGCCCGCAATTCCCCACCCGCTGCAATCGGATTCATCCGGCTGCAACCAAACGGATGCAAACCAAACCGGCGCAGACCATTTACCATAGAAATCAGGCTGGAAGTCCCCGGCCGCAACTTCCAGCACCCCACAGATAGGAAACCTCGCTTGGCAGAGTTCAGCAACCCCAATCAACAAGGCGGACAAGAAGGCCGGTCGCTGATGGCCATGATGGTCGTCTTTGTGGCCGTAGTCCTCGGGCTCCAGCTTTACCGGGCGAAGACCACCCCGCCCCCGTCCTCGACGCCCCCCATCGCCGCACAGCAGACGCCCATCTCGCCCGCGGCCTCCCCCGCTTCCCTGGCCACACCGCAGCCCGCCGCCAGTGCGAAGTCCTCAGCCCCCAGCGTCCCCAGCGTCGAGGCCGGCGCCGAGTCAACCACCATCGTTGAGAACAATCTCTACCGCATCACGTTTTCCAACCGCGGCGCCCAGGTCACCAGTTGGATTCTGAAGGACTACAAGGACCTGGACGGCAAGCCGCTCGACCTGATCCACCAGCAGGCTGCGAAGCTCTACGGCTACCCGCTCTCGCTCTACACCTCCGACGCCTCCATCGCCAGCGCACTCAATCAGGCGCTCTACGTGCCTTCGGCGACGGGCCAGCTCACAGCGCCGGCCAGCTTGACCTTCAAGTACTCCAACGGCGGCCTGCAGGCGACCAAGACATTCACCTTCGACCCCAAGACCTATGTCCTCCACGCGGAGGTCGCGGTTACCCGCGCAGGCGCGCCCGTCGCAGTGCAGCTCAGTTGGCCCGCGGGCTTCGGCGATCAGAACGAGGATCCCAGGAGCAGCGGTTACACCAACTCCCAGATCGATCAGTACCGCAACGGCATCTTCAGTAAGACCGACGCAAAGAATGTCGCCGCTGGCAGTTCCTTGACCGGCCCGTTCGACTTTGCCGGCGTGGCCGATCCCTTCTTCGCCGCCGTCTTTATCCCCGACTCGCCGGACACTGCGACCGTCACCACGCTGCGCAACGATCTTGACGTCTCGAAGTTCATCAAACGGACAGGCTTCGGCTCCGATTCGCCGCCCACCAAGCCCATCGTCCTGCCCGTGCTCGGCGCGGCCCTGGGCGACAGCAGCGGACCGATCGAAACCCGCATCTTCGTCGGCCCAAAGGCCATCAACGTCCTCAAGAGCGTCCACGCCACCGACTCGCGCATCTCGCTGGAGCCGGTGCTGGAGTTCGGCTTCTGGGGCCCCATCGCCAAGTATCTCTTCCTGTCGCTTCAGGCGATCCACGCCCACATCACCCTTAACTGGAGCGGCTCCTGGGGCTGGGCGATCATCGTCCTCACCGTCTTCATCAACCTGCTGATGCTGCCCTTCCGGGTGAAGTCCATGCACAGCGCTCTCAAGATGCAGCGCATCCAGCCGCAGATGGACGCCATCAAGGAGAAGTACAAGAAATACAAGGTGACCGACCCCAAGCGCGGCGAGATGAACGCCGAGATCATGCAGTTGCAGAAGGACAACGGCGTCAACATGTTCGGCGGATGCATCCCCCAGTTGATCACCATGCCGCTGATGATCGCCTTCTTCTACACGCTTCCCAAGGTGGTGGAGTTGCGTCTGGCGCACTGGTACTGGCTGCCCAACCTGCAGGCCGCGGACCCGCACCACATTCTGCCCATTTTCATGGTGCTCTCGCAGTTCCTGGTCCAGTTCTACACGCCCTCGCCGGGGGTCGATCCGCAGCAGCAGAAGATGATGGCCTTCATGATGCCGCTCTTCTCCGGCTACATCACCTGGCAATACTACTCCGGGCTCGCCCTCTACTGGTCGGTCGGCAACCTGATCGGCATTGCCCAGCAGGCAGTCATGAACCAAACCTCGCTCGGCCGCGAGATGCGCGCAATGGCCGCCAAGCGCGCCCGCCGCAAGGGAGGCGGCGGAGGCACCATCCAGGGACGCAAGTGAGCAACCGCAAACTGCAACCGTGAGAAGCTGTACTCCGCTAGCCAATACCATGCACAAAAAAACATACGCGACGAGCGGTAATCAATAATGATATAAGTTCTATTCAAACGGATAACTTCTCCCATGGATGACGTAGCACAGGCAGCGCAGACAATTGCAACTTTTTTACAGGCCTTCACGACGAGCAGCGGGCTTCGCCTGCGCTTTCGCGTGAAGGCGCGCAGTTTAAAACCGAGAAATGCAGACAGCGCGGAAGCCCCGGCAGCGGACAGCGTGGCCAAGGACGCTCCGCGCGCGCTCTACGTCGAGTTCATCGGCCCGGACACCCCAGTGCTCACGGCGCGCAATGGCGAGCTGCTGAATGCGCTCGAGCACATTGCAACCAAAATCCTGCGGCTCGAACCCCACGAGCAAGACCGCGTCGCCTTCGACGCAGACCAGTTCAAGGCCAACCGCGACCGCCAGATGCAACAGTCCGCTGCGGCGGCCATCGAACGCGTGCGCGCCACCGGAGAGCCCCACGCCTTTCCCCCGATGAACTCCCGCGAGCGCCGCATGATTCACATGCTGCTCAGCGAATCAGGCCTGCCCACCGCCTCCAGCGGCGAAGGTCCGGGGCGTTTTGTCGTGCTCTACCCCAAAGGGGCCGACACCTCCGCGCCCTTCAACTTCTCCGCTGCGGGAGACACACAGCCTCCCCCACGCCGCCACGACACCAACCAGGTCCGCAACGCCTTCCGTCCCCGTTACTGATCCATCGCAGGCCGAAGCCGTGCATTTGCGGCAGCCGTGAGCGAATACGCGCTATAGCTCCGTGTACACGTCCCTGAAGTCGTAGCAACCAGAGCGCGTCGCCAGCCACTCCGCAGCCCGCACCGCGCCATCGGCGAAGCCGCGCCGCGAGAACGCCTCGTGGGTCAGCACCACGCGGTCCGCCTCGCTCACCGCCTCCAGCACATGCGTCCCCTTCGCGTCGCCCTCGCGCACGGACTCGATGGGCACCTCGATCTTGCTGCCCGCGCCACGCTCCACCATCTCCGCAATCGAGATCGCCGTCCCCGAAGGCTTGTCCAGCTTGGTGACGTGGTGCGTCTCGACGATGGAGAACTTGTACCCCACGCCAGCCAGCGAAGCCCCCATCTGCTGCGCCAGCTTCAGCATCACCTGCACGCCGATGGAATAATTCGTCCCATGCAACAGCCCCGCGTGCGTGCTCTCGGCCAGCTTCAACATCTCCGGCAGCGCGGCGTACCAGCCCGTGGTGCCAACCACAATCTTTGAGCCGGCACCCAGGCATGCCCGCATATTTTCCACCACCGCATCCGGCGTGGTGAAGTCGATCGCCACATCGAAGCCCGCCAGATATTCAGGCGTCAGCGCCGCCGCGTCAGCGTTCTCCGGCACGTCCAGCCCGCAAACGTCGTGGCCGCGCTCGGTGGCCACCTGCACCACCAGCTTGCCCATCTTGCCCTGTCCCAGCACCAATATCCGCATAGTAGGTAGTCTACCGCGTCATGCTCAGGCCTTGGCCGCAACCGCCCGCGCAGCGGTATCGAATACGGTCGGGTCCGGATCGACGAAGAACTCCGCGTGCAGCGAGCGCACCGCCTCGTCCACGTCAGACTCCTCGATCATGAAGCTCATGTTGATCTCGCTCGCCCCCTGCGAGATCATCCTCACGTTGACGTGCCGGATCGCCGAAAACACGCGCCCCGCAATCCCGCTCTGGCCGCGAATGTCCTCGCCCACCATGCAGATCAGGGCCTTGTTCCCTTCGAACTTCACGTCGGCGATCTTGCCCAGCTCCGCGCATATCGCCGGCAGCCGGTCGTTCGACTCCACGCTCAGCGAGATGCTCACCTCGCTGGTCGATACCATATCAATCGCGCACTCAAAGCGGTCAAAGACGTCGAAGACGGACTTCAGGTAGCCATGCGTCATCAGCATCCGGCCGGCCACAATGTCGATGATCGTCAGCTTCTTCTTGGCAGCGATGCTCTTGAACGGGCTGGCGCAGGGCGGAGCCATCGCCATGATCTTCGTTCCCTCATTCTCCGCGTTGCGCGAGTTCAGCACCCACACCGGAATGCTCTTCTGCACCGCCGGCAGGATCGTCGCCGGATGCAGCACCTTTGCGCCGAAGTAGGCCAGCTCCGCCGCCTCCTCGAAGCTGATCGTCTTCACCCGCAGCGCGTCCGGGCAGATGCGCGGGTCGGTGGTCATAATGCCATCGACGTCGGTCCAGATTTCGATTGCGCCCGCGCGCAGCCCGCCGCCCACCAGTGCCGCCGTAAAGTCGCTTCCGCCGCGCCCCAGCGTCGTGGTAATCCCGTCCTCCGTCGTGCCGATGAAGCCGCCAATCACCGGCGTCTTCCCGGCCTCCACCAGCGGCAGCACCAGCTCGGTGAGCTTTCGCTCGATGGCAGCCTCCAGAGGCGCGGCCTTGCCGTAGTGGTCGTCCGTGATGATGCAGCCCCGCGCGTCCACATGCGCGCCATTCAGCCCATGCTGCGCAAACGCCGCCGCCACCATCCGCGACGACATCCGTTCGCCATAGCTCACCACCTTGTCGCTGGTCCGTGGAGTCAGCTCACCCACCGCGGCAATCCCCCGCAACAGGTCGTCCAGCGAATCGAACCCGCGCCGGATCGCGGCATCCACCTCCAGCAGCATGTCCCCGCTCAGTAAATCCGCCGCCGTTTCAATATGCCGGTTGCGCAGCCGCGCCGCAATCGACAGCGCTTCGGCCTTGTGGCCGCGTCCCGCGGTCGCAGCCGCGGCCAGCAACTGGTCGGTCACCTTGGCCATCGCCGACACCACAACCACCGGCGACATCCCGCGCTCCCGCCGTCCGCGCACAATCGCCGTCGTGCGCAGGATCGCCTTCGCGTCCTCCACCGACGTCCCGCCAAACTTCATCACGACGAGGCCGGCCCTGGTTCCGGATTCAAGCACCTCGCCCGCCCGCTCTTCCATCTTCCGTGCCGCGCTCATGCCGGCACCGCGTCGGGTCGCGCCGCGACCTGTTTCTTCCAATCCAGCTTGCCCAACCGCGCCAACACCTCCGCGTTCAACACCGCCGCGCCCGCTGCTCCGCGAATCGTGTTGTGAGACGTCAGCACGAACTTCCAGTCCAGCAGGTTGCACTCGCGCAGCCGTCCCACGGTGGCGGCCATGCCATTCCCGCGCATCTTGTCCAACCGCGGCTGTGGCCGGTCGACAGCCGCGTCATACTCCACCGGCTGCTCCGGCGCGCTGGGCAGCCCCTGCCCGGCCAGCGGCGCAAACTCCGCCCACGCCGCCACAATCTGCTCGCGCGTGGCCTTGCTGCGCAGCTTGATGCTCACGCACTCGGTGTGCCCGTCCTCCACCGCCACGCGGTTGCAGTGCGCGCTCACCTTCGCGTCCAGCAGCGCGACCTTGCCGCCCACCAGCGATCCCAGCAGCTTGCCCACCTCTTCCTCCAGCTTCTCTTCTTCGTTCTTGATGAACGGCACCACATTGCCCAGGATGTCCAGCGAAGCCACGCCGGGATACCCCGCGCCGCTCACCGCCTGCATCGTCGTCACAAACAGGCTCTCAATGCCGAATCGCTCCTCCAACGGCTTCAACACCAGCACCAACCCGATCGCACTGCAATTCGGATTGGTCACAATGTACCCGCCGGGCAAACCGTTGACCGAAGGCCGCCGCCAGCTCTGCCGCTCGATCATCGCCAGATGGTCGGCGTTCACCTCCGGCACCACCAGCGGCACGTCCTCCACCATGCGGAAGGCGCTCGAGTTCGAGATGACTGCGCAGCCCGCCGCAGCAAACTTCGGCTCCAGCTCGCGAGCAATGCCGGCATCCACCGAGGAAAAGATAATTTTGGGCAGCTCGCCCGCGGGTGTGCCCTCGGGGACGTTGGGCATCACCCGCATCGCCGCAATGCGCGCGGGCATCGGCGTGTCCAGCTTCCACCGGCAGGCCTCGCCGTAGGTCTTGCCC
>Ga0302278_10002811_pt1 | contig 19635 bp, 19 predicted proteins | sample III_Bog_N3_2_FD_194543 | JGI IMG/M metagenome (GOLD analysis project Ga0302278, IMG submission 194543) | Peat permafrost microbial communities from Stordalen Mire near Abisko, Sweden - III_Bog_N3_2 | ecosystem: Environmental > Terrestrial > Soil > Wetlands > Peat | place: Sweden: Abisko...
AGCTCGCGGCCGCGGAAGTCCTCGCTCTGCCCATCTATCCCGAGCTCCGCGACGACGAGCAACAAACCGTAGTCGACGCCATCCGCCGCTTCTACGCCTGACAGACGATAAGCGTAGAAGTCTCGATACAGGATCACCGCTTCTTTTTGACGGCCTTCGCCTTTTTCTCTTCGGCTATCGGGTGAGCCTCGGGCTCATCCTTGTACCCCGGCGCAGCCAACCTCCGCACCAGGTTCCCCTCCAGCCGATAGGTCTTTGCAAGCGTCCGTCCTGGCGTCACCATCCCCGTCACCGGGTCCGGAGTCACCGGCCCCGCATCCGCCGCCAGCACCTTGTAGGTAAAGGCGGGCAGTGGAGTTTGGGCCGCAATCGCTTTCCCGTACGGATCTTTCTGCATGCCGATCGCGACCGGCAGATATCCCTCGATGTTCTTCTCGCGGAATGCCGTTTCATATCGATGCATCTTCAGGTTCCAGGTAAATACCCGCACCTGGTCGAAGTCGTATGGCAGCCCAGCTGTATACGGTGACATCAGGGTCAGGTAGTTAGGAATATTCTTGTCGTCCTGGTCTACCCCCGGGTCATTCACGGTTGCCAGCACGTAGGCTCCGACTATCCGCTGCCCTTCGGCATACTTGGCCACAGAGTCCGGCGCATCCACATCCACATACCTCGACAATAGCCAACCTGTTCGCCCCTGCGCATCGCGGGCCAGCCACCAATCCTCCATCGCAATCGGTGGCACGGCCGCGGTGCCGGCTCCCTCAATCTCTGTTGTCTTGGCTGCTTTCCCAAGCGCTGCAGGCTTCGCCGGAGCCACCCAACCAGGCGCGGGCTTAGGCAGAGTCGCCCGTTCCAGGAGTTGCAGTTTGTCACCCTCCGGCAGCCGGTAGAAAACCTCGGTTTGCCTGCCTGGTTTCAGGTGCAGATTCACCTCATCCCGCGCGACCGCCGCGGCCACCGGCGGATCTCCCTTGTGTTCCTTACCCAGTCCCTGAAACGCGTCGAACACATCCTGCGTCGCAACCGCCTTCTCGTCGATCCACCCCATCTCGCCTTTGGGCGTCTTTACGCGGAAGTAGCGCCGTGCGTGCTCCAGAACCTCGAGCCTTTCCCCGTTTTCCACAGTCCCCGTACGGTTGGTTACCGCTGCCAGGCGATCGCGTAGAAATGTATCCTTGGCCGTCACATACACATATTGGGCCGAAGGTTTCGGACGCAGGCTCGCACACCCGCACAACATTGCGAAGCCCAGCACAGAAGTCGGAACCAATGCCCCAAGAAACAGCCGAGGGGCTCGGCGAAGGTGCCGCCAAAGGACAGAACCAGCGCGAGTCAGCATTCGAGAATCGGGCCGCGATAGGAAAATGAAGCTCGTATACAGCACATTTTCCAGCATACAGCGGCCAGGACCTCGCGGCGTTTCTCAGGTAGGTACGGCATGGCGCCCCGCCTGAGAGTCGCTCATTCCCTTGGGAAAAATGGGCGTTCCTGCGTTTTTTCGACCCTTCGAATAGGCGGGAATCTTCCTGTATTCCCCGACGGCTTCATGGCCGCTGAAAATGAGTCTTGCGCGATGTGCCATCTTGCGCATACAGTTGCGTACGGAAACAAACTCAATACAGGAAATCACTCCAATAGCTCTGCGTAATCCAACTCCGCCTATCGCACTCGATTCGATCGTCCACATCACACGTCAACTGGTAAGGAGGCCCACATAATGGCCAGTAATGAAATCGAAATCCTCGACTCAGAAGCATCGGTCGGGAAGCTCAAGAAAATCGCAGCGGGTCGCGCACTGAATCGCAGGCATTTTATTGCTGCCCTCGGTATGACCGGCGCTGCAGCTGGCGCAGGTATGATGTCGGGTTGCTCCACCAGCAATTCTGTGGCTGCCACTACTGCTGCATCGACAGGGCAGATTGACATGCTCAACTTCGCCCTCAACGTGAAGCTGCTGCAGGCCACCTTTTACTCTTTCATTGCCAAAGGCACCGATCTGACCGGCTCAGCCGTGACCAACAGCGGCGCTGTCACCAACGCCCCCGGCGCGTTGACGTTCACCGGAATCGCTGGCGTCACCAACGGCCAGCAGATCACCGACATGATCAACGAGATCTATTACGACGAAAAGAACCATGTCACGACACTGCTGAGCCTGCTCGGTTCCGCGGCCGTATTCAGGCCGGCAATCAATCTCGGTGCATACGGCACCATCAACGCAACCAACGCCCTTTCGATCGCCAGGCTCCTGGAAGACGTCGCAGTCACCGTTTTCGCGGACCTCATCACTGGCCTCAGCAGCACTGATATCACGTTGCTCTCGCAGGTTCTCGGTGCAGACAGCTTCCACGCCGGGATTCTCCGTCTCACGGCTCTGCAGAATCCCACCATTGCTGCCTACCTCAAGGCGGACACGCTGGATGTCGCGCCCTTCGACCCAGGTACCGCTGCCTTGGCCGCGGCAGGCCCGACCGCCAGCGGAGGATTCTTCGCGGTTGCCGGCGCAACCACTGCCAACACCACCACGCCCGCTGGGTTCGCCTTCCTCCGCACTCCCTCGGGGGCACCTGGGGCACTCTCTGTCCTCTACGGTACCGCTACGGCTGCGGGCAGCACGACGTCTGTCACTCTCGCCACCCAGGGCACGGCCTCGGGTGGCTTCTTCCCCAATGGAGTGAACGGCAATATCCTGAAGGTATAGACATTGGCGGAACACCCTAGAGCTCAACCCGACGCGGTCGCCGCATTCAACCATGACGCAATCTATTTCCACATTTCGCAAGCCAATTGACAAGGAGGCCAACGCAATGGCCAGCAAAGAAGTAGAAGTCCTCGATCCCGCGCCAACGGTCGAGAAGCTCAAGAAATCCGCACCCGAACGCGTCCTGAATCGCAGGCACTTCATCGCCGCCCTCGGTGTGGCAGGAGCCGCTGTTGCTGGCACGGAATTGGTACGATCGGGCCCGACTGCGCTTGCTCAGCAACCCAAGCCGAATGGGTACGCACAGTCTGATGTTCTGAACTTTCTGCTCAACGTCAAGTACCTCAAAGCGACCCTGTACTCCTACATCACCCAGGGTGTCGATCTTCCCGCCGCCACCTTTACCAACCTCGGCACAGGCGGGGTATTCCTGCCGCCCAAGCAGGTCACCTTCACCGCCGCCGGACCTGCAACCGCCCAGGAGGTCACCGATCTCTTCAATGCGATGTACTACGACGAGGTAAATGACCTGGTCACCCTGCGTTCGATCCTCGGTTCTGCCGTCTACCCGCGGCAGACCATGAACCTTCAGGGCACAGGAACCTCGACCGCGACGGCCGGGCAGACCGTAACGCCCGTGCAGGCCATCAGCCTCCTCCGCATGCTGGAAGACCTGAGTGCCTCTGCATTCGCAGGCGCTACCATTTATCTCACCGGAACCAATCTCCAGTACGCCACCCAGGCCCTCGCGGTCAACGGTTTCCATGCGGGTGCATTGCGTCTGATCGCCATTCAGTCCGGCGCACCGTACTACAGCCCGCAAGACCTGACTTCGACCGGCCCAACCACCCAGACCCAGAACAGCTTCACCGCAAGCACGGTCGCCGGCAGCACGACCATCTATAACTTCGCGCCGACGAATCCGATCACCACTGGATCCATCCTTACCGGCCCTGGCATTCCGGTAAACACCACCATTACTGCCGTCAATCCGCCTACGGTCTACACCGGCACACTTTCGGGTACCGCTACGATCGCCAACTCGCAGATTACAAACGTTGCGCCGACGAGCAACTTGGCGGTCGGCCAGGCTATCAGCGGGACGGGGATTCCGGCCAACTCAATCATCACCGCCATCAGCGGAACCACAATCACCATTGGAGTTGTCACAGGATACTCGTCGCTGACTCCGCCCACGCCAATTACGAATGGCGTTATTGGCGTTACAGGCACGGGCGGAACCGGAATGACAGTCGGCACCTACCCGCTGGCGTTCTCCGGTGGCGGAGGCAGTGGCGCGGCGGGAACGCTTACTGTGCTAACGGCTACCACATTCAGTGCCATAATTACGGCGAGCGGACAAGGCTACACCACCGCTCCGACCGTTACGGCGGCAACCGGGGGAACGCCGCCTACGTTGACAGCTGCGATACCGGCCCAGATCACCACCACTTCTGCTTCGACGACTCTGACTTTGGGTTTCCTTGCCGCTACCACCAAAGGGAGCCTCGGCCTCCTCTACGTCACGCCAACCGCAGGACTTATACCGGGACAGATCCTCTCTGGCACGAATCTGCCCTCCAACAATTTCATAGCCCAGGCGGGAATCACTGCCGCTGCCGGCACTGTCCTCATGGGGGGGGCGGTCGCTTCGGCAACGAGTTCGGTCGCACCGACCGGCTTCGTCACCAAGGGCACCGCGATCATCACGCAAGTATCGAGCGTCAGCGGAATCCTGACTGGGCTGCCGATCACAGGAACTGGAATACCAGCGGGAACCACCGTGTCGAGTTTCGACCCCATCGGGCTCACGATCACCATGTCGACCACCGCTTCAACCACGACCACCGGCACCTCCTCTGTCACTCCGACCGGTTTCCTGACCAAGGGCACCACCACGGTGACTGCGTTGAGCAGCCTGACTGGACTGGCCGCCGGAAATACGGTTACCGGCGGCGGCACCACAGGAATTCCGACGGGAACAACCGTCGTTTCGGTCGGAGGCATCAACACCATGGTGCTGTCGAGTCCCGCCAGCGCGACAACTGTGCCTACCGTCAAACCGACTGGGACCGGGGTTCTTGCGTCCGGCAACAATATCGTCAGCTACGTGTTTCCGACAGGAAATTTTGCCAGTGGAAATCTCATTACGGATTCTCAGGGCAACATCCCTCCCGGTACGACCGTCACGGGCGTCACTGCCGCCAGCAACACTATCACGCTGTCAGCGCCCGCAACCGGCTCTAGCACAGTGACAACTTTGTCCAGCTTCACTGGCACCGTTGTTGTCAGTTACGAGACCATTTCGTCTGTACCGGCGTCGGCCTTCACCACAACCCCCCCCATCGCGGTCGGGATGCCGATCAGCGGCACCAACATCCCCTCCGGAACGGTGATAACTGCGCTAAGCGCGTCCGCGGGCACCATTACGATATCGCAATTCCCCACCGCAGCCGCGGGCGCCGAGGTCACAGCCTTCTCCACGCCTCCCGCTGCATTCGTCGTTACTACAACGGAAACTCTGACCCCTTCGACGCTCCAGACCATCACCGTAACCGCTCCAACATTATCGGAAGCGGTAACGGTTCCCACGCTTGTGATGGTCACGCCTTCACTCGGCACCGCAACCCTGTCTCAAGCCCCCACCACCACGGGTATCCAGACGGTCATTGTGGAAGGGACGGACAACATGGATGTGGAACCATACGACCCCGGTACCGCGGCCCTCGCCTCAAATGGACCAGCAGCGTTAGCGGGGACCTCTCCAAGCGTGTATGCGGGCTTCTTCGATACTGCTGGGGCCTCGACGTCGAGCACCACCAACCCTGCGGGCGCCACCTTCGCCCGCACCTTCTCGCAGGTTCTTGCCGTGCTCTATGGTTCCACGGCATCGCAAACCTACCAGGGAGGCTTCTTCCCGAACGGCGTAAGCGGCAGCATCAACTTCGTCTAACGCGTGGCCTTCGTCTGACGCGAAAGCGGCATTCGATCCACACCAACCGAAAGTCACAAAGTCCGCATCTCGACCTTGAAATGCGGGCTTTTTTTCGCTTCCTGCCTACTTTGTTCGTTGGGCTTGGGTCTCGCCTCAGCTACGAGCAATCCGCCTCAATGCGTCGTCGCCAGCGCTGTGGCGCCCGCCGGGTCGGTTCCCGTCGCAGTCGACGTCGAAAACGTAAGTTGACCCGAGGAGTAGCTATACATCGCCAAGTCGGGGTTGCCGACTTTCGACACTGAAAGCAGGTAGTTGCCGCTATTGTCCACCGCCATCGCCCACGGCGCAGACGTCGTCGTGACCGATACCGGATTCAACGCAGCCACCGTTCCATTGCTCGCCACGCTATACTCTGAGATCGAGCTGGTCACCTGGTTCGCTACATAGACGTCCGTCCCGGCCTTGTTTACAACCACCGACGTCGGCTGAGTCCCAGCCGTCAGTGGAGTGCCTACTTCATTCAGTGCGCCCCCCGAGCCGATGGTGAACACTGCCAGCCCGCCATTCGTGCCACTCCTCGCAATATAGAGATACGTGCTGGTTGAATTAACCGCCAGCGCGTTTTCGCTGGTGGTCGACGACGCTCCAAATATCAGCGCCTGCGGCGTCGAGAGAGTTCCGGTGGACGTGGCGAATGGGTAGACCAGATCTCCCGCCGTGCCGACCGCAACAAACACATAGTCTCCACTCGGAGCGAATTTGATCGCCTGCGGCGCAACTGTCGGAGCAGACGTCCCACCGTACAGATAGCTCCCACCGGTTCCAAGGGTTAGTTGTCCGGTCGACGAGTTGACCTGATACAAATCCACGATCGCCTCGTTGATCGCGGTACCGTTCGCATCGAGCCCCGCCAGCCAATTTCCGTCAGGCGAAACATCAATCGAAACCTCACCGGCCGAACCCAGGTTGTTGCTCTTAAGCAGCGTTAGCGCTCCCCCCGTTCCGATCGTGTAGGCGTTGATAAAGCCGTACGTTCCGTTGGTACCGGCAACGAACACAAGCGTGTTTGCTGCATTAACCACCACGGAGGTCGGGACAAATCCCAGCGTGTACGGCGAACCCGACACCGCCGTCAGCGTCGCGGTGCCCACCACGTACCCTGCCACGCTCCCTGTGGTCGCATTCGCCACATACACATAGTCGCCCGTGTTGCCGGAGCTGCTCAGCGATCCCGGGTACACCCAAAACGCACCGCAACCAGTCGTCAAACTCAAAGCCAAAATTGCCATCGCCGCAGACACTTGCCCTAAACGCCTCATGGTTCCATTCCTTCCGCTACCATCTTCGCAGCAATCGCACCCACAGCACACTCTATAATCGGCCAGGATGTTTGTCGCCGCATACCATCGCTGTCCCAGCCTACGCCGTCCCGGAATCTTCGCAGCGCTCGTTGCGCTTGCGCTCGGCTCTGCCAGCCTGGTTGGACAGTCTCATTCATTCGACTCTTCTTCGGCACAAATAGCACTCTCGCCGGCGGAGCTCGATCGCGAGGTTCACGCCGACATGGCCTTCCTCGCCGACGACGAGCTCCATGGCCGGGGCTCAGCTACCCGCGACGAGCACATCGCCGCACTCTTCGCCGCCGCACAGTTTCAGGGCCTCGGCCTCGCGCCCGGCGGCGACAGCGGCACCTTTCTACAGAAGGTCGCACTGCCCTTGCCCCTGCCGCTGGCGCTCCACCAGCGGATCTCTCAATTCGAGGACACTCCGCGCACCGCAACCTGGAACGCCATCGCCATTCTCCGCGGTACCGATCCTGCCGCCGGGGTTGTCCTGCTCACCGCGCATCTCGACCACCTTGGCATCGGCCCCGCCAACTCCGCCGGCGACACTATTTACAACGGCGCAGACGACGACGCCTCTGGCACCACCGCCGTCCTCACGCTCGCCCACGCCTTCGCCGCCGACCTGCGCCCGCGCCGCACCATTGTCTTCGCTCTCTTCGGGTCGGAGGAACTCAGCGGCCTCGGCAACGCGGCCTTCCTTGCGCATCCGCCGGTCCCGCTGGCCTCGATCGTCGCCAACCTCGAGTTCGAGATGATCGGGCGCCCAGACCCCGCCGTTCCCGTCGGCGACCTATGGCTCACCGGTTTCGACCGCTCCAACCTCGGCGCCGAACTGGCCCGCCACGGAGCACACCTGGTCCCCGATCCCCACCCCTCGAAGAACTTCTTCCAGCGATCCGACAACTTCGCCCTAGCCCGCCAGGGCATCGTCGCGCACACCGTCTCCAGCTACGGCCTGCACCCGGATTACCACCAGCCCTCCGACGAACTCTCCACCATCGACTTCAACCACCTCGACGCCGCCATTGCCTCTATGTCCATACCCATCCGCTGGCTCGCAAATACTACGTGGCAACCAACTTGGAATCCCGGCGGCAAGCCATAGCTGGCCCGCGTTATCGGGTCCCCTGATACACGGCGATCATTTCGCTCACAAGAATGCCGTCGATCGTCATTACCTCCAGCTTGGAATCGCTGATCGAGAATCCAGATAGGTTGGCATCAGTCAGCTGCATCGCGGCCAGACTCGCATTGTGGATGCGGCCCCGCGAAAAATTCGCGTTTTCAATCACGACGCCCGACAGGTTCACATCAGTGAAACTCGAGCCTGAAAGATCACAGTCCACCGCCTCGATGGATTCGATCGCCTCGCAAAGTCTCATGGAGCCTCTCTCTTCGAACAGACTGAACACCCAGGTCGGATCGCCACCTCAAATTCAGGCATCCCACAAAACAGGAAGCGGCCCATCGCTGAGCCGCTCCTTTCGCCCCGCTGCCGTCAAGCGAGGTCGAAGCGATCCAAGTTCATTACCTTGCTCCAAGCCGCCACAAAGTCGCGCACGAACGCCGGCTGCGAGTCGCCGCACGCATAGACTTCTGCGAGCGCTCGGAGCTGAGAGTTCGAACCGAAGACGAGATCGACGACTGTGCCCGTCCATTTGGGAGCGCCGGTCGCCCTATCCAGTCCCTCCAACACGCCTTCCGAGCTAGCGGACTTCTGCCACTTCGTGTTCATGTCGAGCAGGTTCACAAAGAAATCGTTCGTCAGGGTTCCCTGCCGCTTCGTGAAAACGCCAAGCTCCGATTGCCCGAGGTTTACATTCAGCGCGCGCAGGCCACCGATCAGGACCGTCATCTCCGGAGCGGTCAGCGTCAGCAGGTTCGCCCGGTCCACCAGCAGCTCAGCCGCGGATCCCTCATGTCCCTTGCGGACGTAGTTGCGGAATCCGTCTGCAAGCGGCTCCAATGCCGCGAAAGAGAACACGTCAGTCTGATCCTGCGACGCATCCGTGCGCCCTGGCGAGAAAGGGACCTTCACGTCGAGGCCGGCCTTTTTTGCTGCCTCCTCGACGGCTGCACTGCCACCCAGAACGATCAGGTCAGCCATCGAGACCGTCTTCTCACCAGGCATACCGCTAGACTGGGCACCGTTGAAATCCTTCTGGATCGCCTCCAGCGCCTGTAAGACCTTCGCCAGTTCGGCTGGTTGATTGACTTCCCAATCCTTCTGTGGCATCAGCCGAATGCGGGCTCCATTCGCCCCACCACGTTTGTCGCCGCCGCGGAACGTCGCAGCCGACGCCCACGCCGTCGTGACCAATTGAGAGACTGAAAGCCCGGATGCAAGGATCTTCGCCTTCAGATCAGCAATATCCTGCTCGCCGATCAGCTCATGGTCCACGGTTGGAACCGGGTCCTGCCAGATCAGCGGCTCCGTAGGAACGAGCGGTCCAAGATACCGCGAGAGCGGTCCCATATCGCGATGCGTCAGCTTGAACCACGCCTTGGCGAATGCGTCTGCGAACTCCTCCGGGTGATCGAGGAAGCGCTTCGAAATCGTCGCATAGCTCGGGTCGATTCTCAGCGAAAGATCCGTCGTGAACATCATCGGAGCATGCTTCTTCGACGGGTCGTGAGCATCCGGAACGGTTCCCGCTCCAGCCGCGCCTTTAGGCGTCCATTGATGTGCCCCGGCGGGACTCTTTGTCAGTTCCCATTCATACTTGAATAGGTTTTCGAAGTAGCTGTTGTCCCACTTCACCGGGTTCGTGGTCCATGCGCCTTCCAACCCGCTACTGATCGTATCGACACCTTTGCCGATGCCAAAGCTGTTATTCCAGCCGAAACCTTGCTCTTCGATGCTGGCACCCTCGGGCTCGGGGCCGACATACTTGCCCGGATCGGCAGCACCATGCGCTTTCCCAAACGTGTGTCCGCCGGCAATCAGGGCAACAGTCTCCTCGTCATTCATCGCCATCCGAGCGAACGTCTCCCGAATATCCCGAGCCGCGGCAACCGGGTCAGGATTGCTATTTGGTCCTTCCGGATTTACGTAAATTAGACCCATTTGAACTGCGCCCAGTGGATTCTCGAGCTGACGGTCGCCGCTGTAGCGCTTGTCGCCCAACCACGCATCCTCAGGTCCCCAGTAAATTTCTTCCGGCTCCCAGACGTCCACACGTCCGCCGGCGAAACCGTAGGTCTTGAATCCCATCGACTCCAGCGCCACGTTTCCAGTCAGAATCATCAGATCGGCCCAGGAGATTTTGCGGCCATACTTCTGCTTGATCGGCCAGATCAGCCGGCGCGCCTTGTCGAGGCTCACGTTATCCGGCCAGCTATTGAGGGGAGCAAATCGCTGCGCTCCAGAACCTGCCCCGCCACGACCATCGGCGATACGATAGGTGCCCGCACTGTGCCACGCCATGCGGATGAAGAACGGTCCATAGTGGCCGTAGTCCGCAGGCCACCAGTCCTGGGAGGTCGTCATCAAGGCACGCAAGTCCTTGATCACGGCATCTAGGTCCAGAGTCTTGAATTCCTCAGCGTAATTGAACTCCTCGCCCATCGGGTTCGCCTGGGGCGAGTGCGCATGCAGCATCTTCAGGTTCAGTTGATTGGGCCACCAATCCGTGTTCATTCGGACCCCACCCTTCAGGGGCCTCACGCTGCCATGCATAACCGGGCATTTTGCTTCATCTGACATACATCACCTCGAAAACCAATCAGTTGTCTTCATTTACCACTACCTTTTGGCAGCTGGCGCAAACGCCAATCACATCCACTGCATACCGCTCCACCAGAAATCCTCCCGGTAGCCGGCTCCGCTTAGGCCCAAGCCCAAGCTCTTTCTCGCCAATATCCGTAATCTTCTTGCACTTCGAGCACACCATGTGATGATGAGGCTCGCCATTCATCTCCACGCGCACGGAGCCATGATGCATGCTCACTTTCTGGAACACGCCGCTCTCGACGAATAAATTTATGTTCTTGTAAACGGTCGCCAGCGAGATTGCCGGCACCTTCTTCTTTACCCGCGCATAGACCTCTTCCGGACTCGGATGGCCATGCATCGTCTTCATCACTTCGTACAGCACCTGCCGCTGGTGGGTTACAGCAATGCCGTTCTCCTCGCAAAGCACACGAAACGGCTTAGTCTCATTCGCCAGCATGGGGATAAGTGTAAACGATAAATATTATCGTTCGATAAATATACCTGTGGATAACTTACCGCCCCAAAGCGCCATCCGAACCAAGCCTCAGTTCAGCCGTTCCCGCTCCGCCTTGCCGAACCGAGCATCCAGCGGTTTCCGCCCCTCAAACCCATCGTCGGCCGAATGCCAGAAACCGATCTCCTTCTCGCCCAGTTTCCAGCACAACAGCACAGTATGGCCTTCCATCAGACAGGGAAAGTCCAGCAGCCCTTTCTCCAGGTCCTTCACTTGCACGCCGATCTCGTCCATCTCGGCCAGCGTGTCCCTAGCCTCCTGCAACGCCTTCTCGCGTTCTGCTCTGCGCTTCGCGGCCTGCGCCACGTTCACGTGCATTCCGCCCGCAAGAAAAATTCTCTGGCTTAGTTGTTGCATCTCCCGCTCCAACTCGCCAGACCGCGCCCCTGCCGCCTGCGCCTTCCGCAGCAATGCTTCCAAAACCGGCAGCAGCGTTTGTGCCTCGCTCAATGTGAACGTCTTGCTCAATTCCCTATCTCCAGCATTCGATCCAGTGCTACGCGTGCCCAGTGCTTAACTTCATTGTCCACCCGAATGCGATTCACCACGCGCCCCTCCACCAGATTCTCCAGCGTCCACGCCAAATGCTGCGGCGATATCCGATACATGGTCGTGCACAGGCATCCCGATTCATCCAGCGTAACCACCCGCTTGCCTAGCTGCGCAAACCTCTTTGCCAGCCGATTCACCAGGTGAATCTCCGTGCCCACAGCAAAGCTCGCCCCCTTCGGTGCGCGCTCAATCAAATCGATAATCCGCTCCGTCGAGCCCAGGGCATCCGCCTTCTGGCAGACCTCCCAGCGGCACTCCGGATGCACCACCACCTGCATCTCCGGTTCTTCGCGCCGCACCCGGGCGACATGCTCCGGCAGAAACCGCTGATGGACGCTGCAGTGCCCCTTCCACAGAATCACCTTCGCCGCCCGTAACCGATCCGGCGCCACGCCACCGTTAATCTGGTATGGGTCCCACACCACCATCTCGTTCAGTGGAATCACCATTGCGAACGCCGTATTCCGCCCCAGGTGCTGATCCGGCAGGAAGAGAATCTTCCCCGCCCGTGCAAAGGCCCACTCAAAAGCCGCCCGCGCGTTCGATGAGGTACATACCAGCCCACCGCGCTCCCCACAAAACGCCTTAATATTCGCCGCCGAATTCATGTACGTCAGCGGAATAATCCCCCCATCAGCCACCGCTCCCGCCCGCTCCAATGACTCCCAGCAATCCTCCACCTGTCCAATCTCCGCCATATCTGCCATCGAGCAGCCGGCGTTCAGATCCGGCAGAATCACCTGCTGCCACGGCTGTGACAGCACGTCTGCCGTCTCGGCCATAAAGTGCACGCCGCAGAAAACCATGTACTTCGCGTGCGTCTCAGCGGCGACCTTGGATAGCTTGTAGCTATCACCGGTATAGTCGGCAAATCGGATCACCTCGTCGCGCTGATAGTGATGTCCCAGAATCACCGCGTCAGCGCCGAGCCTCTCGCGCGCAACCGCAATCCGCGCATCCATCGTTTCGTCCGGCAGCACCAGGTAGTTGTCGAGTGAGCAAGCCTCTCCTGCGGTCGCGAGCGGGGCCTCTTCCACTAATAGTCCATTCACAGTATTCCGCCTTCAGTCCTGGCTGTCCGCCGCGCGTCTGCTCATCGCAGTCGTGGCATTCGCATCCAAAACGGGGATGTTGAAAGCATTCCTTGCGCGGGCTGCAGCAGACTCACTGTGACAACCTTGAACCTCCAGGCCGTCACCCAATCCGCGGGGGTGTTGCCGCCCATTCCGTGCTCGCGCGGCCGTCAAAACCGCGCTACGTCAATCTTAGACGAAACCGCCTGCCAGGACGATGCACCGGCCCCGAGCGCCGCACAGTTTTCCATTCCGGCAAACGGTAACGCAACCCATTTGTTTCCCTCCCCACGCAGGCCGTATCATGGTTACAGCTATGCCGGGTTTTGAAGACAGCGCCGTAATCGTTCTGCTCGCACTGCTGCTCTTCGGGCCGAAGAAGCTGCCTGTGCTCGCGCGCCAACTCGGCAAGCTCATGGGCGACTTCCGGCGCGCCAGCAGTGAGTTCCGCTCCCAGATGGAGGAGGAACTCCGCATCTCCGAACAGGCCGACCGCCAGAAGCAGATCGCCGCCATCGAGGCCGCCGCACCACCCACTCCTGCACTGGAGCCCCCCCCCGCGGAAACCGCATCGGAATATCAGTCGACGACGGACTATCCCCAAGACTATTCCGCAGATTCGCCCACCGAAGTCTCGCCAGCGGCTGCCGCCGACGCGACCCCCGCCGCCCCTACCGCGCCAGTTCCTATCGCGACCTCAGGCGAACTGAGCATCATGCCTCCCGCCACCGGCCTTCCCCTCCCCAACTCGTCGCCGGCTAATGCGCCCGACGCGGCTACTACTCATGAATCCGAACTAGAAACCGAGACGTTGCATGGCTGATACAGACGACGCGCTCGACCGGGCTCGCAAGGCAGTCTCCGACCGTGCCGAACTCCCCGGCATGAGCCTGATGGAGCACCTCGAGGAGTTGCGCAAGCGCATCATCAATTCCGCTATCTACCTGTTCGTAGGCATGTGCATCGCATGGGCCCTTCGCGTGCGCCTCTATGGCATCATCAAGAAGCCCCTCGACGACCTGCACCTCGACCTCTACTTCAACCACCCCACCGATGGACTGAATCTATACCTCAAGACAGCGCTCGTGGGCGGCGCTATCCTCGCAAGCCCGTTCATCCTATACCAGCTCTGGCTCTTCATCTCGCCGGGCATGTACGCCAGCGAAAAGAAGTACGTCTGGCCCTTCATGACTGCCACAGTCGGCCTCTTCCTGTGCGGTGCATGGTTCGGCTATCACTACGTACTCGAGAACGCCGTGAAGGTCCTGGTCTTCCAATTTGCGACAGGCCTGCATCCGTTGCTTACGATCGACGAGTACACGGGCTTCTTCCTTTCCATCATCCTTGGCCTCGGCATCTGCTTTGAAATGCCGATACTTATTTTTTTCCTCGCACTCTTCGGCATCGTCGACGCCAAATTCCTGCTGCGCCATTTCCGCTACGCCATCCTCGGCATCTTCATCGTGGCCGCCATTATCTGTCCTATGCAGGATCCCTTCAGCATGTGCCTCTTCGCCAGCCCCATGCTCTTGCTCTACTTCTTCGGCGTCGCCATCGCCTGGTATGTCCATCCCAACCACCGCAACAAGCAGAAGGATGCACCCGCCACATGATCCCCTTCTACCAAACTGTCATCCTGAGCGGAGCGCGCAGCGCGCAGTCGAAGGACCCCGACGGAACAGCTTCAGCCTCTGCCTCGCGATCCTTTCTGCCACAGCTATGCCTGTTGCTGTGGCTCTTGCTTCTGCCGACAGCGACCCCGGCCCAAAAACCCGCAGCCACCGCCGTCAGCGGCCAGGCCATCTACTCCCTCACCCAGCAATTCCTCGCAGTCGCGCCTAAACGCTTCAACGGTTCACCCGGCCACCTCGCTGCCGAGAACTTCATCAAGCAGCACTTCAAACCCGAAGCCGCCAAAGGGAACTTCGTCACCGACGAATTCACCGCTGTGACGCCTGTCGGCCCGCAGGTCATGCGCAACTACATCGTGCGCTATCCCGGCAAGAAAGACGGGATCATTGTCCTCGCCAGCCACTACGAAACAAATTACCCGCTCAAGGACACCGCCTTCGTCGGCGCCAACGACGGCGCCTGCACTACCGCGCTCCTTATTGAACTCGGCGCCTGGTTCCGCACTCACCCACCCGACGGCTACTCCATCTGGCTCGTCTTCGACGATGGCGAAGAGGCTGTAAAGGACTGGACAGCCAACGGCGGAACGGACAATCTCTACGGCACCAAGCACCTCGCCGCCAAGTGGTATGCCGACAATACCCTCAAGCGGATCAAGGCCTTCCTTGTCGCCGACATGATTGGCGACAAGGACCTCAATATCCTCGAAGAGATGGGCTCCACCCCCTCGCTCCGCGCCATCTTCCGCCAGGCCGCCGCCAACACCCACCACACCGCCAACGTCTACCAGTCCCAGGGCGACGAGGAAGACGACCACCTCCCCTTCCTCCGGCGTGGCGTCCCCTCCCTCGACGTCATCGACGTGGACTACGGCCCCCACACCGCAGCCATGCCCGACGGCTATCATCACACCGCGCAGGACACCATCGACAAGATCAGCCCCAAATCCCTTCAAATCTCCGCCGACCTCTTCCTCGAAACCATCCGCCTCGTCAACCTGCGCTGACCGCAACGCGATAGCATCGTAACGTGCCCGCAACGCCCATCAGTTACTGGATCGGCTTCCACGTAGCCCTGCTCCTTCTCCTCGCCGCCGAGTTCGCCTACGCGCGCCGTCCTGCCAACCAGCCCCCACTTCGCACTCCACAATCAGCGCACCGCACCGCCATCGTTGCAACCGCTTTCTGGATCGCCACCGCGCTCGCCTTCGCTATCTTCATCCGCCATTCCCTTGGCCCCGCAGCCTTCGTCCAGTACCTCGCCGGCTACGTGCTCGAAGAGTCGATGTCCGTCGACAACCTCTTCGTCTTCCTCCTGCTCTTCCGCCTGTTTCAGATCGACCACGCCCACCAACCGCGCGTCCTCTTCTGGGGAGTGGCCGGTGCCATAGTCATGCGGGGTATCTTCATCGCCGGCGGCATCACGCTGCTCAATCACTTCCAGGCCCTGACCTACGTTTTCGGCTTCATCATCCTCGTCGCCGCCATCCGCCTCCTCATCCCCTCCGCCCCAAACCATCCCGCCGAAACGCCCCGCTGGATCGCCCTGCTCAAACGTGTCCACCCGGTCAGCCTGCGCCAGGATCACTTCGTCGTTATCGAGAACGGTCGCCCCACCATAACCATGCTTCTCCTCGCCCTCATCGCAATCGAGCTCACCGACATCGTCTTCGCGCTCGACTCCATCCCCGCTGTTCTCTCTATCACACGTCACCCATTCCTCGCCTACACGTCGAACATCATGGCTGTCATGGGGCTGCGCTCGCTCTATTTCCTCATCATCGCTTCGCTCACCCGGCTGCGCTTCCTCCACTATGGCCTGGCCGCGGTCCTCGCCTTCGCCGCCATCAAGATGCTCGCTTCGCACTGGATCGAGATCAGCCCCGCCCTTTCCCTCGTCGTCATTCTTGCCCTGCTGGCCATCACCATCAGCGCGTCCCTTTGGGCTCCAGGTAACCAGAGAAGTTGACTCTTCCGCCAATGGAAGCGCTTTGCCATCTGCGCTGGGAAAACATTTTCCCAAAGCAGGCGCGATCCATCCAAATTTCCAGCCATCTCCTGATAACCCTCTGAAACTGGGCGTGCTTGCCGACTGTGCAACCCATTGCACTTTGGCACTCCCATTGCTACACCTTTTGCAAACAGTAGGTTTCGACGCTGATTTCTGGAACCGTCTTAACCCAGGAGCTTTGCCATGTATCTTCTCTTCGCCGCACCGGCCTTGTCGTTCCTTTGCATCCTTACCATTTCGCTGTACAGCGAGTTTGCCAGCTGGGCCAATCTCTAACGCACGTCTTCGTCGCCACACCACCTCGCAGCAAGGAGCTTCCCAATGGTTCAGCCCGCTGCCCAGCCTGTCTATGGCTTGTTTGCCTCTCTTTTTGCGGTAATGCCGTTTCTCTTGTTTGTGGCAGCTTTTCTTATGGCGCTTCCCAGCCACCTGGCAGCCAGGGCAGCACGCCGGATGATGCCGGTCCGTGCCCGTGCGATGAGGCGCAATAGAAGCGCAGCCGAACTCCGCGCCCTCAAGCGTCGGAACTACTAAGGCCCTTACTGGGACGCGTCAGCCCCTCCCCGGAAAATCCTTCCGCAAAAGAGCCCCGCGGCTCTCTTCCCGTCTCCCGATCGTCTTGCAACTTCCTCTACGCACCTCTGTGCGACACTATCCCAAACCCCAACAGGAGCCCTCCCCTGCCATGCTGAAGTTTGCCCGCATGACTCACATGTACCTCGGTGTGTTTCTCGCTCCCTCCATCCTCTTCTTTGCCTTCACCGGAGCCCTCCAGTCCTTTTCGCTCCACGAATCCCACTCAGCGACTTACACCCCTCCGCGTTGGCTCGTCCACATGTCCCAGATGCACAAGAACCAGACGTTCCACGTGCCTGTCCGTCCCCCCGCGCCACCCAAACCCACCTCAGCAGCCAAACTGCCACCGGCCGCATCCAGGCCGGCAACCACTCCCGCTAACCCGGCCGAGCGCGACATACACGCCCCTTCGCCGATGAAGTTTTTCTTCGTCTTCGTCGCTCTCGGCCTCATCGTCTCCACCTGCCTCGGCCTGTACATGTCCTACAAATTCAATCGCAACAAAATCGCAGTAACCGCCACGCTGCTGGCCGGCATTGCGGTCCCCGCCCTTCTCACCCTTTTCTGAGCACGTCAAGGGCGTCGCTTTTAGCTCTCCACGAACCTCAATCTGCCCCACTCAATCACCGAGTGCCGTCCCACATCAGCCCGCCCTGGAAAATCCTTCCGACAGTGAGCACCTCGGCTCTCTTCCCGTCCCAGCGCCGCCTGCACCATCAGCTCAGCCACCGTATGGAGATTCCGCGCCTCCAGCGCCCTCCGCGTTATCTCGCGCCGCCCCGTCGGCAGGAAACTCGATCCGTGCATCGCCGCCAGACGCTCCTGCGCGCGCCGCAACCCGCCCTCATCCCGCAGCAAACCCGCATCCCTCCACATCAACCCCTGCAATTCTGCAATCCGCCCCTCTACATCCCCTCCGCCACGACCCCCCGTCGTGGCACTTCCGCGAACCTCGCACCCCGCACCTCGAACCTCCTCGACCATCGCCTCGGCCGCCAACGCTCCAAACACCAGTCCCTCCAGCAGTGAATTGCTCGCCAACCGGTTCGCCCCATGCACGCCCGTACACGCTGCCTCGCCCGCAGCGTACAAGCCCGGCAGCGACGTCCTGCCGTGCACATCCGTCCTCACTCCTCCCATCAGGTAGTGCGCAGCCGGCCGTACCGGCACCAGATCCCGCGCCAACTTCAGCCCGTACCCTGCAAGAAACTGTGATATCCCGGGAAAACGCGCCTTCATATCCATCTTCGCGCCCACAGCCCTCATATCGAGATACACCGCCCCAGCCATCTCTTCGTGCGTAATTGCCCGGGCCACCACATCTCTCGGCGCCAATTCCAGCCCGGAATGGTACCGCTCCATAAACCGCTCGCCCTTCGTGTTCACCAACCATCCGCCTTCCCCGCGCAGTGCCTCACTGATCAGGAACCGCGGCGCACCCTCCATCGCAAACGCCGTCGGATGGAACTGCATGAACTCCATGTCCATCAACTCCGCGCCAGCCCGATACGCCATCGCAATCCCGTCCCCAGTCGCCACCGCCGGATTCGTCGTATCGCTGTAAACCTGTCCCGCGCCGCCGCTCGCCAGCAGCACAGCCCGCGCACACACCTCGATAAGCCCACCCTCCCGATCCAGAAGGGTCGCACCCATAACGCGCCCTGTTTCAGAATCGACCACCAGATCAACCGTTGTCACCCATTCCATCAACTCCACGCGCTCCAGCCCACGCACATGCCGCAGCAACGACACGGCGATCTCCCATCCAGTCGCATCTCCATGCGCATGTAGAATCCGCGGCAAACTATGCGCGCCCTCACGCGTCCGCATCAGCTTCCCCTGCTCGCGGTCGAACCCAGTCCCCCACGCGAGCAACTCTTCCACTCGCCGCGGTCCCTGCTCCACCAACACCGCCGCGGCAGCCACATTCACCAACCCATCGCCCGCCGCAACCGTGTCGGCCAAATGCAGCGCCACATCCGTGTCGCCGCCCATCGCGACGGCAATCCCGCCCTGCGCGTACGCGGTGTTCGACTCCGCCAGGCTCTCCTTGGTGACGACCAGAACGCTGCCCGCTTCCGCCAGCCCCGCCGCCGCCCGAAGGCCAGCAACCCCACCACCCACAACCAGAAAATCCACCACCGGCATCTTTCAAGGCTAGCACCGTCTCGAACCTGGCTACTGCCTCAAGTGGTCGTCATCCTGACGCAGAAGAAGGTTCCCTGAATTTGCTTTTACGCGAAGCGTCAAGAACCACACGAAGTGCCTGCGATACCATAGACCCACCGTGTCTTCCATCCGAGTTACCACCCCGCAAGCCACCTACGACGTCACCATCGCCTCCGGCCTTCTCCGCACGCTCTACCCCCGCCTGCGCAAGCTCAACTCAGGCAAGCCCCCCAGAACCTTCGTCATCACCTCGCCCCAAATCTGGGCCCTCTGGCATAAACCCTTCCTCGCCAGCTTCCCCACCGGTTATACAGCTCAACCCCCCGTGCTCTTCCTCCCCCCCGGCGAGCCCTACAAGCGTCTAGCCCAGGTCGAATCCCTCGCCGAACAACTCATTCACGCCGGCGCC
>Ga0302278_10002819_pt1 | contig 19614 bp, 14 predicted proteins | sample III_Bog_N3_2_FD_194543 | JGI IMG/M metagenome (GOLD analysis project Ga0302278, IMG submission 194543) | Peat permafrost microbial communities from Stordalen Mire near Abisko, Sweden - III_Bog_N3_2 | ecosystem: Environmental > Terrestrial > Soil > Wetlands > Peat | place: Sweden: Abisko...
TTCGAAGACCGCGGGCGCGACGCTCTTCACGTGAGCCACGCCCTGGATGGTGCCGGTGCCGTCGCGAAAGATGGGAAAGAGCAGCTTGCCGCTCTCGCGCAGGTTATAGAGCCATCCCCGCAGGGTGACGGACTGGCCTTCATGCTGGCCGAGAGTGGCGATGGTGGCCACCGGGGGCACCTGCGGTGCGGCAGACTCCGCTTGCGCGGCCGGGATTGTGATGTCTTCGGACATAGGCTTCCTTCGTGGCCGGAATAAAGCGATCGCGGCCTGACTCATTAGGATAACGCCGGGGCTGGGACAACGTGCGGATTGGATGGCGCAGTTCCCGAATTCGCGTTCAATCGGCCTGGAGCCATATGTTGGGCGATCCTCAGCTTGCCGAAGCTACGGTCAAAGCGTGGGTTGTCGATTGGGTGACAAGTTAGAGACAAAGGCATCTGCGGGGATCTATTGCATTTTCAACAACGGCTGCTAAAGTTACCTGATGGCTATCAATGCCGACAAACCCCATCTCTGGAAGGCTGACACACGGGCTTCGGTTGACCAGTTCAATCGTTGGTTCTTGAAGTTCGCGCCAAAGGCTTATCGCGATACACGCAAGAGGACTATCGAGAGTGTGAAAATTGGCCTTTCCTGGACAGAGGATCTGGCCATCATTACCCCCGAGGTACTTCGGGCTCATCCAGCAATCCTGCCGACGCTCAGAATGTCCACGTGCCCGCCGCTTGCACGCGATCGGCTTATCGGTCTTGCGGACACCAGTAAGAGCCTCGTGGGTTCACTGGAGGAGGGGAGAATTCCACCTCGCATGTTTCCCGAGTTGCTCCAGTCGCATCTTGAGAAGATCGCCGCCATTCTCCTGCAAATGCGCGATGTGGACATTTTTCCATGGCTCACAGAAGGGCGACGGCCCAAAAAGGAAGAACGCTACCGATCATCGACAATCGTTGCCGACCGACTCTGTGGGTCGGAGGCGGATCCCATTATGCGCAATGCCCAGGAAAAGCGGCAACTTGCTCTCATTGAGGGATATCTCATCGGACGCGGCTACCGAAAAAGTGAACACTCGACAAGCGTTCAGATCACCCAAATGGAACCTGGCACTTTCGCTTTTCGATTGAACGTTCTTGTGACGCCGTCCAAATCCGATGCGAGGACCGTCAAGATCCCTATCGATGTAGTCATCCAGCCCAAGAGCGCGGAGCTGCCACACTTGCCAATACTCATAGAGGCAAAGTCGGCTGGAGATTTCACCAACGTCAATAAGCGACGAAAAGAGGAAGCTACCAAGATTAACCACCTCAAGGCCACGTTTGACGAAGACGTGGTATTTGCCTTGTTTCTGTGCGGCTACTTCGATGCCGGGTACCTTGGATACGAAGCTGCCGAGGGCATAGACTGGGTATGGGAACACCGCATAGAAGACCTCGACCAACTGGGCATCTGAAATCGCAATGGAAACAAGAGACCTACGTGACATCGAGCAAAATCGCCTGCACGAGCAGCTACGGCTTGATGCGCTCAAAACGGCAGCCGAACGGAATAAATGGGGACAGTTCGCCACTCCGCCCGAACTTGCAAGGAGCATCACCCGATATGCTCTTGCGCAGATGCGTGGCACCCCTTTGCGATTTCTCGATCCGGCTGTTGGCACTGGCTCGTTTTTCTCAGCACTCAGCCTGGAATCGTCTCCGGACAGTATTGTGTCAGCGGTCGGGATCGAACTTGATCCGCTCTTTGCAAAGAGCACCGATGCACTGTGGGCTTCTTCCGGCCTGAGCGTTGTCCAGGGCGATTTCACTAGGTGCCCTGTTCCCGAGCAACGATTTACGCTTATCGTTTCTAATCCCCCATACGTTCGCCATCACCACTTGTCGATAAGCGAAAAAGCGCGTCTCAAAGCGCGGCTTGGAGAATCGCTACAGAGAGACATCAGCGGTCTCGCTGGATTTTATTGTTATTTTCTGCTTCTGTGCCACGATTGGCTTGAGGATGGTGGCCTCGCCGTCTGGCTCATCCCTTCTGAGTTCATGGATGTCAACTACGGCATCGCGCTTCGGCGTTACCTCACGGAATCGGTCACGCTTCTGCACATCCATCGCTTCTGTCCAACCGATGTGCAATTCACCGATGCACTGGTTTCCTCCGCGGTCGTGATCTTTCGGAAAGAACTACCCCCGGCGGGGCATCGCATTCGTTTTTCCCTTGGGGGGGCGATTGAAAACCCGGCTAGCGAAGTCCTCGTGCCGCTCAGTACCCTCGTGCATTCGGGGAAATGGACCCAGTTTCCAAATGGCACAGCCGGCGAGCGCAATGGCGAGCCGACGCTTGGCGACCTCTTCGCCATCAAGCGCGGACTTGCCACCGGTGCCAACGGTTTTTTTATTCTGACCGAAACAGAAGTTAAAAATTGGAATATTCCGCGGGAGTTCTTAAAACCAATCCTTCCCAATCCACGCCATTTGACCGCGAATATCGTAGGGGCACTGCCATGCGGCGAGCCGGAACTCTCTTCCCAACTCTATTTGCTCGACTGTGACGAACCCGAGTCAACGATTGAGGCGTCGTGGCCGCGCTTATTCGAATACCTACAAAAGGGGCGTGAACAAAAGATTCATGCCTCCTATATTACGAGCCATCGAGCACCGTGGTACTCCCAGGAGAAGCGGCCACCCGCTCCTTTCCTTTGCACATACATGGGGCGGTCGGGAAATGGGAAGAGCCCGTTCAGATTCCTTTGGAACCGTTCGCAAGCAACGGCGCACAATGTATACCTCATGCTTTACCCGAAGGGCCAGTTACGAGATGCGCTGAACCGTCATCCGGAACTTGAGGAAGACGTCTTCCGCGCGCTTCAAGGCATTACCCCCGCTCAGATGCTGTCCGAAGGAAGAGTGTATGGGGGAGGCCTCCACAAGGTCGAGCCGAAAGAACTAGCGCAGATCCCGGCACGATTGGTAATTGAGAGCATGACCACTCATATCCACATCGAACATCAGGGGAAATTGTTCGGCTGATTCGATTGATCGGGAGAGGAGTATCAATTTCAGACGAAATCGACAATCCTTTCCTGCCCCTTGCGTAGTATTACGCCCCGCCGGCGCACAATGGGGATAGAGAAACCCATGAAAGAAATCGCCGCAGGGGCAGAAGTTGCGTCCACGTTCCCCGGACCAATCTCCCGGGAATCAGCCCGATCCGCACCTTCCCCTGTTTACCACTTAAATAATACCCCCACCCCCACCCCTTATTTATTTTCAAAACCTTGCAGATAATTTCTGTACCACCCTTCGGCTGGTCGCCAACTCGAAAACCACACCGGTACCGGGGTTGGCGGGACGCCGGCAGCCCCGTGTCGATCCGGTGGATACTTCTTTCGCTCCCGTCAATAGAATGTCGAACCCAGCGCAAATTGATTTAGTGGCACGGCAATATTTTTTGATCTAGACAACATTCCGCCCCGTGGAGCATCCTGTTTGTGTGCGGGCAGGAGGGGCGAGTGGCTGAGCTGGCAGCGGTAAAGAACGAGCAGACGCAAAAGACCCAGGTGGATCCAGAGACCGCCGAGCGGTTTATCTCCGAGAAGCGAATCGGGGAGCGGATCAAGCGGCTGCGGCTCAAAAAGAGCATGGGCCTGGTGGAGCTGGGCAAGCATTCGGGGCTGTCGGCCAGCTTTCTTTCGCAATTGGAGACAGGGCGGGTGGTGCCCACACTGCGCAACCTGGCGCGAATCGCGATGGTCTTCTCGAAGGATCTCTCCTATTTCTTTGAGAGCGAGCCGCAGTCCATCTTCAGGATTCACCGGCAAAAGGAACGCGTGAGGCTGCCGCAGACCGGCGTGGAACCGCCAACCTACTTCTTTGAGAGCCTTGCTTACATGGTGCCCGACCGGCACATGGACCCGTACTTTGCCGAGTTTGTGCCGCTGACAAAAGAGATGGAGCCGAAGGCGCACATGCATGCGGGGTTCGAGTTCCTGTACGTGCTGGAAGGGGAGCTGGAACTGCGCCACGGCGACCAGGCAAGCAAGCTGGAGAAGGGCGACGCCGTCTACTTCGATGCCAGCACGCCTCATTCTTACCAGTGCGCGGGAAGAAAGCTGGCAGAGGCGATCATCGTGACCATGCATCCCGCGCCGCAAATGCCGCTCAGAGCGGTGAGCGCGGCAGCCAAGCCCGTGGCGGCGATTGCAATCTCAGATCGCCTCATTGTTAGGGAAGATTGACGTGAACCTCAAGAGATTTTGTTGCTTTTTGAAAGCGACGTCCTGAGTCCACAACCGCGTCCCTGGCGTCCCAGCCTAGCCGCAAAAACAAAGACGCGGCGAGGGTGGGGCGCCTAGCACGAGGCGATCGGGTGCGCTTCCGTAAGGCCGAGGGCCATGGAGTCCGGTGCTTGAGCCTCGATCCTGTGCCGCACTTCGTTGAGTTGCGCCTCTTTCGCCATCACCGGTGGGCAACATTTAGAAGCAAGGCATGTTTCAGAAACAGCAGCTCAAAGTGCGTGTGGCACAGGGACGCGTGACGCGCCTTGACGGGGGTGATACAGGTCACCAATAATGAATCAAATTCAGACCACGCACCCAGTCTCCCAACCCGAAACTGCCCTGCGCCGCAACTTGCATCACGCAGCCTCTTAGGAGCCTCGACTCAAATGGCAACTGCTCAACAACCTGCCGCGCACGAGCTTCGCCCCGGCGTGCCTGCCCTGCGCGCCGGCCAGGGATACACATTTCTCTTCCGCAAGCTGCACTCGCTGCTCGGCGTCATCCCCATCGGCGCATTCCTGCTGGAGCATCTGCTCTCGAACTTTGAGGCTCTCAAAGGGCCGCTCGCCTACGGAGCTCAGGTCAAGTTTCTTAACAGCCTGCCTTTGGTGCGGGTGCTGGAGTGGACCTTCATCTTTCTGCCCATCCTTTATCACGGCATCTACGGCGTGTGGATCTGGCTGCGCGGCAAATCGAACATCGTCTACTATCCATGGGCCGGCAACTGGATGTACACGGCCCAGCGCTATACCGGCCTGATCGCCTTCCTGTATATCGGCCAGCACGTTTATCGCCAGCGCTTCTCAGGCATTCCGCTTCCAGAGAACCCATATGCGTCCTTTCACAAGGTGCAGATGGAATTGCAGAACCCCTGGATGCTGGCCATTTACTGCATCGCCATGATCGCCATCTGCTGGCATTTCTCTTACGGCGTATGGCTCTTTGCGGCCAAGTGGGGCATCACTCCGGGTAAGACTGCCCGCAAGCGCTTCGGCGTGGCCTGTGCCGCGATGGGCGTTGTGCTGGCCATTATGGGGCTCTGGAGCATCTGGGCGTTCGTCGGGCCAAAGTACCAAAATGCCCCTCAGAACCCGCAGCCCGCGTCTCGCTTAATCGCGCCGGCCAACCAGAATAGTGTCAAGGCATGAATCGCTCCAGCTCCAGGCAGCAATTCGAGAGCGAGTAACGGGTCCCTGATCTCCGATCTCTGACCCTGATCTCTGAAAGGGTATTCACCTCATGGCAGCACCCAAAATCATCGTGGTTGGCGGAGGGCTGGCGGGCCTCGCGGCGGTCATCAAGATCGCCGAGGCCGGCGGCACCGTTGACCTGTTTTCGATTGTCCCGGTCAAGCGGTCTCACTCGGTATGCGCGCAGGGCGGCATCAACGCGGCCAAGAATCTGAAGGGCGAGGGCGACACCACCGACAAGCACTTCGATGACACCATCTATGGCGGCGACTTCCTGGCCAACCAGACCCCGGTCAAGGCCATGTGCGAGGCCGCGCCAGCCATCATCGACCTGCTTGACCGCATGGGCGTGCCGTTTAACCGCACGCCAGAGGGGCTGCTCGACTTCCGGCGCTTCGGCGGCACACTCTATAACCGCACCGCCTTTGCCGGCGCCACCACCGGCCAGCAATTGCTCTACGCGCTCGACGAACAGGTCCGCCGCTATGAGTCCACCGGCCATGTGAGAAAGTTCGAAGGCTGGGAGTTTCTCTCAGCTGTGCTCGATTCGAGGGGCGCAGGTCGTGGCATTACCGCGCTCAACCTTCGCACCATGGAGCTCCGTTCCTTCGCGGGCGATGCCATCATTTTGGCAACGGGAGGCGTGGGCGCGCTCTTCGGCAAGAGCACCAACTCCGTGGTCTGCACCGGTTCGGCTCAGTCGGCGATCTTCCAGCAGGGCGCATACTACGCCAACGGCGAGTTCATCCAGGTGCATCCCACCTGCATTCCCGGCGAAGACAAGCTGCGGCTCATGTCAGAGTCCGCCCGTGGCGAAGGCGGCCGGGTCTGGGTGCCAAGGACCGCCGGCGACAAGCGCCCCATCAAGCAGATTCCAGACTCGGATCGCTTTTATTTCCTCGAGGAGTGGTATCCCAAGTACGGCAACCTCGTTCCGCGCGATGTGGCTACCCGCGCCATTCACAAGGTGGTCTACGAGCTTGGCCTGGGCCTGGACGGCCAGCCCATGGTTTACCTGGACCTGACCCACATAGACCGCGCTACTCTAAACAGGAAGCTCGAAGGCATTCTGGAGATCTACGAAAAGTTCGTCGGCGACGACCCGCGCGACGTGCCCATGAAGATCTTCCCCGGAATGCATTACACCATGGGCGGCCTGTGGGTGGATTTCAATCAGATGACCAACATTCCCGGCATCTTTGCCGCCGGCGAGTGCGAGTATCAGTATCACGGCGCCAACCGTCTGGGCGCGAATTCGCTGGTCAGCTGCATCTTCGGCGGCTTCCGCGCGGGCCCCAACGCGCTGCACTACACGCACGGCCTGGAATGCCCGGACGGCAATTGCGGCGACGCAGCCGAACTTGCCCGCCAGACCCAGATCAACGGCAAGCTGCTCAAGAACGAAGGCACTGAAAACCCGTTCCGCCTGTGGCGGGAGCTCGGCCAGGTGATGACCGAGCACGCCACCGTCATTCGCTATAACAAGGGCCTCAAACAGGCGGACGCAAAGATCGTCGAACTGCTCGATCGATTCAAGAACGTCAACCTGAGCGACCGCAGTCAGTGGGCCAATACCAGCTTTGCCTTTGCCCGCCAGTTGAAAAACATGCTGGAGCTATCGCGCACGGTGACTCTGGGCGCATTGTTGCGCGATGAATCCCGAGGCGCGCACTACAAGCCCGACTTCCCAGATCGCAACGACGAGAAGTTCCTCAAGACTACCAAGGCCAGCTTTACCGGCGCGCCTGAGGGTCCGAAGTTCGAGTACGAAGAAGTCGATACGCAGTTCATCAAGCCGCGTCCGCGCCGTTACGACGCTACCAAATAGGCAAAGGGAGACTCGCCTCATGGCAAAAAGAACCGTAGCACTCGAGATCAAGCGCCAGGCCAGCCCCGATGCCCCCGCCATATGGGAGAGCTTCGAGCTCGAATGGCGTCCAGGCATGAACGTCGTCTCTGCCATGATGGAGATCGCGGCAAACCCTGTCACCGCCGACGGGAGGCCGACCACACCCGTCACTTACGACTCCAACTGCCTGGAAGAGATCTGCGGATCGTGTGCGATGAGGATTAACGGGAAGGCCCGCATGGCTTGCTCGGCACTCGTAGACAACCTTGAGCAGCCCATCCGCGTCGAACCGCTTTCAAAATTTCCTCTCGTCCGCGACCTTCAGGTCGATCGCAAGGTCCTCTTCGAGAACCTCATGGCCGTCAAGGCCTGGGTTCCCGTCGATGGCACATACGATTTAGGCTCAGGGCCTCGCGTCTTCCCGCAGCAGCAGGAGGCCAACTATCCGCTCTCGAACTGCATCAGTTGCTGCTGCTGCATGGATGTTTGCCCGCAGTTCAACGAGGAGACGGGCTTTGTGGGCGCGGCCACCATCGCCCAGGTAAAGCTCTTTAACAACCACCCCACCGGCAAGGTATTCAAAGAAGACCGCCTGCGCGCGCTGGCCGGCGACGGCGGCATTCAGGAGTGCGGCTTTGCGCAGAACTGCGTGGATACCTGCCCCAAGGGCATTCCCCTCACTGACGCCATCTCCGATGTGAGCCGCGACGTAATCATTCAGAAGGCCAAGGACTTTTTGCGCAGTTAGATATTGTCCTGAAAGCTTCTTGCAGTCTCAATGGAATTCTGCAAGAGGCTCGCTCGATTGAACTCACGACACTGGGCACATCCGCTTGGAATTGCCAGATGGGATTCTGCCGCCTCGAAGGACAAATTATGAAAACAAGTTCCTATTGCATATGCAAGAAATTGCATATTGCCCCAGGTCGCCGGGTTTTCATAAATGTGATCCATGTCACATTTTGGCAGTAGAATCAGCAACGTGTCATCTCCCCTTCAGTGATATTCGAGCCTCTGAAGTTTGGCCCGCGAGTTGCTACCTGAGGTGCATGGCTTCCCCAAAGCCTTTACCCGAAGCACAGGAAAACACTGTAACCAACATGCGGTTGGAAGATCGCGTCAGGGTAGGCTCGGCAAATTGACTGAAACACAAACTTTTAAGGAGCGTCCCATGTCCGGAACGATCATGAATTTTGCGGCTTCAATCCAAACTCTGCGGAAGGCGGCCATGATCGGCGCTTCCGCCGCGGCCCTTTTGATGCTGGCTCCCTCTGCGCACGCCAGCAGCCTGGTTACCAATGGCAGTTTTGAGCAGAACGGCGGCAATAGCGGCATTATTGGCAGTGACGCAAGCCTAACGGATTGGAATGCTAACAGCGGCTACACCTTCCTTTACACCTCCTACGCTGCGTCGGCGATTACAGTGGATACCGTATCCATCTGGAGTCCGATCAGCGCTCCGAGTTCAAACAATGGCTTCACTTCCGGGAGCCCCGACGGCGGCGCCTTTGTTGCCGCCGACGGTGACTACGGCACGCAGCCCCTCACCCAGACAATCAACGGGCTGACTGTCGGCGACACATACGCGGTTAGTTTCTACTGGGCGGCCTCGCAGCAGACAAACTGGACCGGCGACACTCTGCAAGATTGGATCGTTAGTCTGGGGAGCCAGACGTTTACCACGCCTACTTATTCCTTGCCAAGTGAAGGATTCTCCGGCTGGATGCCAGAGACCTTTGTCTACACGGCGACGAATACCAGCGAGACGCTTTCATTTCTTGCCTACGGCAATGTGCAATATCCACCCTTCCTTCTCTTGGACGGAGTCACCATGGCGCCGACGCCCGAACCGGCAACCCTGCCTCTGCTCTTCACAGGCCTGATGGGCGGCATGGGCGTTCTGCGGTCGAGAAAGTGGCTAAAGCGCTCAAGGTAAGCAGTTGAGTTCAACCGATATTCTTCAGTATCCGATCAATGGGGCGACGCCTTCCGCAAGGCGCCGCCCCATTTCAGTTTTCAGCCCGGCGTGCAGATATTGATTTGCGAGAATCAGGCCCCAACCGCGCTCAGTACGGCTCGGCGATTGCTAGGCCGGGCGCACAGGCGCGTGGTCGGGTGGCGCCTTCGCGGGCTCGTGCTGCTGGATTGACTTGCCCCAACATCGGCAAGCTGGACCAGTACACGAATAGCGGCTGGAGAATATGCGAAAACAAGTTCCCTTTTCCTGTGCAAGTTTTTGCATATTTGCCCGAGACGCAGAAGCTGCAACTTCTTGTGACCTGCGTCACATTTACGTAATAGAATCAGCAAGGTATAGATTTTCCTCATGCTGTATTCGCCTCTTGCAGGTTTGGCCCGCTAGTTGCATATACAAAGGCGTGGCTTCCCCCACAGCCTTGATCAGAAGACCAAGAAGACTCCGCAGCAGACATGCTGCCGGAGAGAGGGCTAGGGGCCGGTTCGGCAAATTGACTAGCGAAACACTATTGAGGAGCGTCCCATGAACGGAACGACCAAGAATTTTGCGGGTTCGATTCAAACTCTGCGCAAGGCAGCCGTAATCGGCGCTTCGGCTGCGGCCTTTTTGATGCTGGCCGTGCCCGCGCAGGCGGATTTGATAACCAACGGCGGCTTTGAGACGACGACAGCCGGAAATGGCCAGTTGGGCTTCAACACCTTTGCCACGGGTTGGTCATCGACAGCCTACAACTTCGTCTTTGCTCCTGGAACCGCAGATACGACGGGCGCGACGGGCATTGACGGCGGTCTCTCCCTCTGGGGTACGGGGAACGGCGGAGTTGATGCTCTGGTTGTCAGCCCGAATGGCGGCAACTTTGTGGCCGCCGACCCCGTTTATGACTCCGGCCCGATCACGCAGACCATCAACGGCCTCACCGTCGGCGACGTATACGCGCTCAGCTTCTACTATGGTGGCGCCCAACAGTACACCTTCAATGGCCCCACCACCGAGGGATGGGATGTCAGCCTGGGATCACAGACCCAGGATACCCCCGTCTTGAGCAACGGCAATCATGAATTCACCGGCTGGTATTCAGAGACCTTCGACTACACCGCGACGAGCAGCAGCGAATTACTCTCGTTCATGGCTGTCGGTAGCCCGCCTGGCCTACCGCCCTTTGCAGTTCTGGACGGAGTCTCCCTCAACCCGACTCCCGAGCCGGGAACCCTGCCTCTGCTCTTCACAGGCTTGATGAGCGGCCTGACCGTTCTACGGTCGAAGAAGTGGCTGAAGCGCTAGTCCCGAACAAATTCGTTCCGAAAAGAGGTAGCGCCGCACCATGGGCACTACCTCTTTTTGCGTTTAGCATCTAGAATCGAAGACAAAATGGAATCCCTCATAGAACAAATTCAGGAATTGCCCTCGTACGCAGTGGATGTCATCCGGCTGTGCATCTGGCTCTTCCTGCTCATGCTCCTTTTTGCGCCGCTGGAGAGACTCTTCGCCGTTCGTCCGCACAAGATCTTCCGCAAGTCCTTCTTCGTCGATCTCGGTTACTACTTTCTCAACGGCCTTCTGACCAAGGTGCTCCTCGTATTTCCCGTGGCGGGTATTGCCTGGACGATGCACCGGGTGGTTCCCGGCGCTGTTCAGGAATGGTCGGCGAGCCTGCCGCTGGCCGCGCGGTTGGTTGCCTCGCTTGTGGTTGGAGAGTTTGGGTTTTACTGGGGGCACCGCTGGATGCACGAGGTTCCGCTGCTGTGGCGCTTCCATTCCATTCATCACAGCGCCGAGGAGATGGACTGGATCGTCGGTACCCGCGCCCACCCGGTGGATTTGGTATTTACCCGCCTTTGTGGATTTGTACCCCTGTACGCACTGGGCCTGGCCCAACCGGCGGCAGGAGGGCAGTTGGACACTGTAACTTTGGTAGTCCTGCTCGTCGGCACTACTTGGGGCTACTTCATCCACGCCAACGTGCGCTGGAGGTTTGGCTGGCTCAGCGCGCTGATCTCAACGCCCGCATTTCACCATTGGCACCACACCAACGACGAGCATGTGGACAAGAACTACGCCTCCATGCTGCCCATCTGGGATATTCTTTTTGGTTCTTGGTATATGCCAAGAAAGCTATGGCCGCCAAAGTATGGCATCAGCACTCCGATGGCGCCGGATCTGGTCGGGGAATTGATCCAACCCTTCATGCCGCAGCGGGAGAATGCACAGTGAAAAGGCATCGAAGGGGCTTTATAAGTTGCCGAAAAAAACAGAGTAGCGCCAGGCTTTAGGGCACGACTCAAGTCTTTCCCTAAGTGGCCACTTTAGATTCCGGCTTTAGCCGCAGCGAAATTGCAAATAGCTGCGAACAAACACCGCTGGGCTAAATCCCGGCATCTTCTTTCTGTCTTCTCGGCACGACTAAACAGGCTGCAGAAAAAGGCAGAAACGCCAGCAATGTTGCGAGAATGAAACTAGGGCCTGTTCACACTACTGGCGCCATCCACACCAGTAGTGTGAACAGGCCCTAGCATGGGCTGAAGCCCGCATTGATAATAGACCACTTACGGCCCGGCTAAAGCCGTGCCCTTGTTACAGTGCTCGCCGGATTTGTGTGCAGTGGGAGTTTTTTTGCAGCTTGTAAACCCTGGTTGAATCTGCATGCCTTGTACGGGAGATGCAACGCCCCGCCTCCCTCCGTACCGAGTTCATCTTCAACCTGCTTACCCCGACGGCGTCACAGCCACCGGAACTGGCCTGGACGCCAGCGAGGGCCGCACCAGCTCCGCGGGCCAGATATAGATCGCCAGGCGGCGCGAGTAGTGCAGGACCGGCTCCATATTTGGCAGGGAAATCCCGATCGCCGAAGCCAGGTCGTTCCGCTCGATCTCCGCCTCCGCCTCTTCCAGCGGCCAGGGAACGTGGTGAATATTCGCACGGATCGGCTGCCCGGCTCGATTGCGGGTAAACAGGCAATAGCGCTCTGTGAGGAAATGCTCGAGGGTTCCGCTGCGGTTCTCAACCAGCTTGCGCGTCGGCCCGAGCCCCCGATATCGCGCCTTGAACACCACCGGCTGGCTCGAGAACCGCCTCCGGCTGTAGAACGAAAACTCCCGCTCCGACCTTTGCTCCAACCGCATCTCTGCCCAGTAGTACGGCAGGTTATAGAAGGCGCGCGCCGCCGCCACAGCCAGCAGGTTGCTGGCATCCAGCGAAAAGCAATACATGCCCCGCGTTCCGGAAAATCCGTCGCGGACATAGGTGCGCAAATTCAGATCGGGAAAGCTGCGCGCGCCGGGAATGGGAGGCACGCCACGAATCTTGATCCGGTCCAGCCAGAACGGCACGACCCCCAGCCATGCGGACCCCTGAAATGTGTCCACATGCAACCCTTCTGGCAACAACGCTTCGATTTGCGCCGCCGGAACCGGCCAATGTGCAAACAGCAGATCGTTCCAGCGCTGGGTCATCTCCCAGCGGCCTGAAGGTAAAGGCCGCGGCCTGTGCGACGTGCGTACCAGATACTCCTGCATCGCCAACTCCTGCTGACCCAATCGCGCCCCAATGACGTATTCTGTTCGCGAGCCCTCTAGAATGTCCAGTGAAAAGTTTCTCCCTCCCGGCGCCCGCAATCAAACCGAAGTTTTCGCTGTCCATGGCGCAGACCCCGAGGTCCTGGCCTACGCCATGGCCAAGTATTCTCGCTCCGCTCTCTCGATGCGCGAGTCCCTCACGGAGATCAGCGCCCAGCGCGCCGAGCAGTTCCTCAACACCTTCTATTTCCAGTATGGCCACCGCTCCATCGCCGACCTCGCGCACATAGCCTTCGCCGTCGAGCGGCTCAGCCTCATGGCCGCCATCGTCCTCGTCGATGAGCAGCGCTGGGACGGGCAGGAGCGCTCTACACGCTACCAGAACTTCCTCAAATCCGGCTGGTTCTTTCCTGATTTTGCGGAAGATTCAGCTTCCGGCCAGCTTTACGCCAAAACCGTAGAGAACCTCTTCGCAACCTACCAGCGAACGACTACTGCCGTCCTTGAAGCACTTCGCAGGCGTGTTCCCTGCCCCGCCGCCCTCAAGCTCGACGCCTACGAGCGCACCCTCAAAGCGCGCGCCTTCGACGTGGCCCGTTATCTGCTCCCGCTGGCCACCAACACCTCGCTGGGCCAAATCGTAAACGCGCGCACACTTGAAACCCAGGTTTCACGCCTGCTCTCCCACCCGGTCGCGGAAGTCCGCGATCTGGGCCTCAAGCTTCGCGATGCCGCCACCGGCCCCGCGTGGAACGTCAACGCTCAGGCGGCCGCCGCATTCGTCGAAAAGATCGCCGCAATTGATATAGACAGCAATCCAGCTCTCGCCACCGAAGCCGCACAGATCCTCACCCGCGAAGTCCGTACCGCCGCCACGCTCGTCAAATATGCGCAGCCAAGCGACTACGCCATTGAGACCCAGGCGGAACTCACCCAGGCGGCAGCCGAACTCCTAGCCAAGATTCCCATCGCCGACGCCCCATTGGTCGATCTCGTGGAGCGCACCGAGACTTTGGAAGTCGAGCTGGCCTCCACGCTTCTTTACTCCGTTAGCCACCACCCCTATCGCCAGATCCGCGACCTCGTCGCCGCGTTGCCCGCCGCCAAGATCACCGAAATCGTCGAAACGGGCCTGCGCCACCGTGGCCGCCACGACGAAGCGCTTCGCGCCTTCCACGCTGGCGCGGCCCTTCGCTTCGATATCCTCATGGACATCGGCGGCTTCCGGGACATGCATCGCCATCGCCGCTGCACGCAGATCATTCAGGGCTTCACGGCTTTGCATGGCTATGAAATCCCCACCTCTGGGGACCTCGGCTCCGAGGACAATGACGGCTACATAGATATCCTCATTGAGGCATACTGTCGCGCCGATTTCGTGTCCGCGATCGATGCCGCGCACGCCGCCAGCGCCAAAGTCGCCGCCAGCCGGGCCCTTGAAGCCGCCCAGTCCGCCCTCTATCTACTCCCACTCGCAACACGCATCCGCAGCTTGTTCAAGATGGACTTCGCCGAAGCCCAATACATCACCGAACTGCGCTCCGGCCCAGCTGGCCATTTCAGCTATCGCCGCGTCGCATGGGAGATGTTCCTGGCTCTTCAGCGCCAGCACCCAACCCTCGCCCGCCATATCCGTGTTACCGACTTCACAAAGCCCATCGACATTCTCCAGCGCTGACCGGGGGCGCTTGTTGCTAGCCTGCCGTCCTGCCCATGTTGATCGGGTGCGACCCTGACCGCGGCAGCAAGGAACCTGCGGTCTGTTTCGATCCCTAGACGTTATCTCGGTTCCATTCCATTCTGGCCGGATCAATATATTGAAATTCCATCTCGGAGCTATTGCATCCTGCACCGATCCACTTTAAGATGCGTCAATTGATGTCCATGACCCGCGCCGCTGCCATCACGAGCTATGCCGCTGTCGCGCCGCCCCCGCCAGCGCCAGGCCCGAGGCTGCGCGTGGGCAAGCTTTGCGTTGCCATTCAGGCAGGCTCGCCGGTCGAGCTGATCGAGCGGGCTGACGCCGCGCGCAAGGACTCCAAGTTTCTTGAGTTCCGTCTGGACTCTCTGCCCAAGCCAGCTTTGGCATTGCCCAAAGTGAAGGAGTTTCTGGCCCTGCATCGCGACCTGACGGTGATCGTCACCTGCCGCCGCTACCAGTTTGGCGGGCACTTTTCCGGGGCGCTGACTGCGGAGCTGGACATCCTGTTGAAGGCAGCCGAAGCCGGCTGCAAGATTGCCGATCTTGAAGTCGAATCGGCCGAGGAGGCGAAACCGGCGCAACTTGCCCAGTGGCGCGCCAAGCTGCGGAATGCCGGTGCTGCGCTTCTGGTGAGCTACCACGACTTTGCGCAGACCAAAGGTTTGGATCAGGCGGCCCGGCGCATCGAAGCCTTCCAGCCCGACTTCGTCAAGGTGGTCTCAACAGCCCGGTCTCTTGCCGACAATTTGGCCGTCCTGCGCCTGATCGAGGATCGTTCGCTGGCATCGCATTTTGTCGGCATTGCCATGGGAGAAGAGGGCATTGTCAGCCGCGTGCTGGGGCCTAGGGCCGGCGCGGCGTTCACCTTTGCTGCTTCGGGTGACGGAGTCGAGACGGCGCCGGGCCAGGTGACGGCGCGGACGCTGTGCGACCTTTACCGTGTGGAGCATCTCGACCAGGCGACGCGGGTCTTCGGCGTGGCCGGCAACCCCATCACCCACTCACTTTCGCCGCTGATGCAGAACACAGCCTTCCGCCGTGAAAACGTGAATGCTATCCTGCTGCCGCTCAAGGTCCGCGCGCTCAGCGACCTGCTTACCCTGGTGCGCGAGCTGCCGCTGGCCGGCGTGGCCGTCACCATGCCCCTCAAGCAGGAGGTGCTGGCCCACTTGGCAAACAGCGATCCTTTGACCGCGAGCATCGGCGCCTGCAACACCCTGCGCACCGGAGCCGACGGTAAGCTCTATGGCTTCAATACGGACGTGGCCGGTGTGGTGAGGCCGCTCGAGAAGCGCCTAAAGCTGAAGGACGCTCGTATCGCCGTCCTCGGCGCTGGAGGCGCGGCGCGGGCCGCGGTCTTCGGCCTGGTTGCCCAGGGCGCTCAGGTCTTCATCGTCAACCGCACCCACGAGACGGCCGTCGCCCTCGCCAAAGAGGCCAAGGCCAAGGCGCTCAAGCACGCGCAGTTCGCCAAGAGCCAGTTCGACGTGCTGATCAATACCACTCCCTGCGGCATGGCAGGGAACAAGCAGGCGCTGCCCATTGAAGAGGATGAGCTGAACGCCAGCCTGGTCTTCGACATGGTCTATAACCCGCTACAGACGCCGTTGCTCAAGCTGGCCAGCGAACGCGGCATTCCGACGGTGAACGGCCTCGAGATGTTCGTTCAGCAAGGCGCGCGGCAGTTTGAAATCTGGACCGGCAAGCCGGCGCCTGAGGCGGAGATGCTGCGTGTGGTTGAACTGGAGCTGCGCAAGCGGGGGTAAGAGGCGGCTGGAGGCATATCCTGTTATCGGACGTACACGCATCTTCGCGGGTACTCGGAATTACAACGAAACTGGCTTACACTGAAGTTGCTCTGGATTCTCCGCACGCTCCTTATGGTGCGGACCGCAACTATCGCTCTTGTGCTGGCTGCAATGTCACTGACTTCAGCCAACGGCTCGCCGGCTCGTTTGGCGAAGACGCACAGGAGTGCCCGGCCCGCTCCCGCCTTGCGCCACTCCCGGAAAAAGACTGAACCCGCAGCCGCCCACGAGTCGCGGAGCGCCATGGTCCGCGAGGCCCGCTACGCGGCTCTGCCCGAACCCGTGCTGGAGCCTGAACGCGAGACGAGTCGCCGAGGCGTCAGCAGACGCCGGGCGGTGTACCAACCCATCTCCCTGCGCATGACGCAGCCAGCTATGCCTTCGCCGCTGCGCGGGTCACTTGAGTCGCTGGAACGCCAAAACGACAAAACCGAAGCTGACAATCTGGAGCGGATCGAGGACGAAGACGATCTGGCGGACCGCATTGCCCGCAAGATGCTGGTTCCGGTGCCCGTCTCCGATGCGTTGAACGTCAACGCGAACCTGGTGGAGAGCCACCGCTATTGCCGGCCCTGGACAGCGCAGTTTCTCAGCGATATAGCGCGCGTCCACGGGGCCGAGTTTCACCGGCCGCTCGAGGTCAGTTCGGCGGTGCGCACCGTCGAGTACCAGAAGCAACTGATGGGCACCAATGGGAATGCCGCGCCGGCGGAGGGCGACATCGCCAGCCCCCACCTCACCGGAGCCACCATCGACCTCGCCAAGCTGGGAATGACCCGGCAGGAAATCGGCTGGATGCGCACCTGGCTGCTGCCATTGCAAGAAGCGGGCAAGATCGATGTGGAGGAGGAGTTCAAGCAGGCCTGCTTCCACATTACGGTCTATAAAAGCTACGTGCCACCCGCGCCGCCCGTGCCAGCCCGTGCTTCGATGCCCCAGAAGCCGGCGGGCAAGACAAAAAGCCGCAAGCCAATCCACGAGGCTGAGCCCCCGACGCCGAGCGACCGCGCCTCCCAGGGACTCTAATCCGCACGGCAACCCCTGGGGATTTTCGCTCCGACAGAAAATGATTTTCTCCAAGAGCCTTTCAAGGGTACAATCGCGGGCGGGCGCAATTCTTTTCTGAAATTGCCGGGAACCGGCCCGGCGGTCTGTTGCGTATGGTTCACCATGCGGAGCTATGCGCGGCGGCGGGCGTTGCAGGCGAAGGGATAGATGCGCATCGAGTTCCAAGCAGCTTTCGAGAGGCGGAATCATGAGCGATATGGAAGTGGTACCTGTGGCTGAGCCGGCCCCCGAGGGCGCCGGACTGAGCCAGTGGCAGCGCGTAAGCAATACGTTCACAGCGCCGTCGAAGACCTTTGAAGACATCAAGCGCGGCAACAAGAGCTGGTGGATGCCATTCATCATCTTCGCGCTGGTTGGCTACATGCTGTTTGCTGCTGTCGCGCTCAAGATTGGTATGGCGCAGGTAGTGGAAAACCAGATTCGCATGGACCCGAAGTCAGAAGAGCGCATGGCGAATGCAACGCCGGAGCAGCGAGAATTGGGGAACAAGATATCGCTGTATGTCACGGAAGGGATCTTCATCGGCATGCCGCTTATGGTTTTGGCGGGAGTTGCTTTGCTCTCGCTCGGGCTTTGGGGCACCATCAACTTTGTGTTTGGCGGGAAAGCCAAGTATGGGAGCATCTTCGCTGTATGGATGTTTGCGAGCTTGCCCGGCCTTGTTAAATCGCTGCTGGGGATTGTCGTGATCTTTGCCGGGGCTGCGCCTGAGTCGTTCAACATCAAGAATTTCGCGCCAACGAATGCAGCGGCCTTCCTGAACCCCCTGGAGACGAACAAATCTCTCTATGCGCTCTTGACGTCTCTGGATGCGGTGACCATCTGGACGCTTGTGCTGCTGGGGATGGGGACGGCGATTGTGGCGGGGGTGAAGCGTACCTCTGGCTACATCGCGGTATTCGGATGGTGGGCCATCTTTGTGCTATTTGGCGTAGGGATCGCCGCAGCCTTCAGCTAGTGCATTTTCGGTCCTGGTGTTTACGGTCTAAATGAACCGTTGTGCTATCCCACCCTTTCCGCAAAGAACGCGGAAAGGATGGGGCACCCAGAGTTTTGTTAACACTTGAGTTAAAAACGCTTTAAGATCGGTATTTGACGAAGCAAACAGCGCGAATCCCGATGGGGTTCGCGCTGTATTGTTTCTGCGGCAATGGGCGGAGCTATTCCGTCCAGCGGCGCATGATGAGAGTGGCGTTGATGCCGCCGAAGCCGAAGGAGTTGGAGAGAGCAACGTCAAAGCTGTGAGCGATGGCGTGGTTGGGCACGTAGTCCAGAACGCATTCGGGATCTACGTTTTCAAGATTGATGGTGGGCGGAAGCTGCTGGTTGATGAGCGCCAGCACCGAGATGCCGGCTTCAAGTCCGCCTGCGCCGCCCAGCAAATGGCCAGTCATGGATTTGGTACCGCTGACTTTGAGCTTCTTGCTGAGGGCGTGTTCGCCAAAGACCAGCTCGATGGCGCGCGATTCATTGCCGTCGCCTGCCGGCGTGGAGGTGGCGTGGGCGTTGACGTATCCCACCTCTTCCGGTGCAATGCCGGCGTCTTTGAGGGCCGCCCGCATGGCGCGTTGCGCGCCCATGCCTTCAGGAGCGATACCGGTCATGTGAAACGCGTCCGCGCTCATGCCGTAGCCGATCACCTCGGCCAGGATCTTTGCGCCGCGAGCCTTGGCAAACTCCAGCTCTTCAAGGATGAGGATGCCCGCACCCTCGCCGATGACGAAGCCATCGCGATCCTTGTCAAAGGGACGGCTGGCGCGGGTGGGCTCGTCGTTGCGGGTGGAAAGCGCGCGCATGGCGGCAAAACCGCCCACGGAGAGCTTGGTGACCGCTGCCTCGGCGCCGCCGGCGATCATCACGTCCGCATCGCCGTGCAGGATCATGCGCACCGAGTCTCCGATGGCATTGGCGCTGGTGGCGCAGGCCGTAGCCGTGGCCGAGATGGGCCCCTGTGCGCCGTAACGGATGCTCAATTGGCCAGACGCCATGTTGACGATGGCAGCCGGGATGAAGAAGGGCGAGATCTTGCGCGGGCCGCCCTGAAGCAGGTTGGTGTGCTCGCGCTCGATGATCTCGAATCCGCCGATGCCGGAACCGATAAAGACGCCCACCCGGTCGGCTATCTCCGGCGTGATCAGGAGACCAGACTGGGCGATCGCCTCCTCGGTTGCAGCGAAGGCAAAATGGATGAAGCGCCCCATCTTGCGCGCTTCTTTTTTGTCCACGAAGTTGAGCGG